>SMUZ01034623.1_pt1 | contig 25891 bp, 20 predicted proteins | sample 2456421 | NCBI WGS metagenome assembly SMUZ01 (sample SAMN11095932, study PRJNA526329) | marine sediment metagenome | biome: Marine sediment; feature: Surficial sediment; material: Deep marine sediment; isolation source: Hadal surficial sediment | place: Pacific Ocean | collected 2014-11 | depth... | reverse complement strand
TGGAGCGGCGCCGGGCGTCGGAGGCGGGGCTCAACGCGTTTCTGCTGGCAGCCGGGAGCGCTCACTACGAGCTCGCCGCGTTCCTGCTGGACCGCGGCGCGGACCCGAATGCCGCGCCGCGTGGGTGGACCGCCCTGCACCAGCTCACCTGGGTGCGCAAGGCGGGCATCGCGGGTAGCAACAACCCCGCGCCGGAAGGGTCGGGCGACATGACCAGTCTCGAGTTCGCCCGCACGCTGGTCGCGCACGGCGCCGACCTGAACGCCCGGGTCACGCGGCGTCCGCCGGCCGGGATCACGGGGCTGAACTTCACCGGCGGCACGCCGTTCCTGCTGGCCGCCCGCACCGCCGACGCCGCGTACATGCGGCTGCTGGTCGACCTGGGCGCCGACCCGCACCTGACCAACGAAGATCACTCGACACCGCTGATGGTGGCGGCGGGGCTGGGCACCGCAGCACCTGGCGAGGACCCGGGGACCGAGTCCGAGGTGCTCGACGCGGTCACGCTGGCCCTGGAGGTCGGGCTGGACATCAACGCGGTCGATGACAAGGGTGAGACCGCGATGCACGGCGCCACCTACAAGCACCTGCCACGGGTCGTGCGATTCCTCGCCGACGCCGGCGCCGACATCGAGATCTGGAACCGGACGAACGACAAGGGGATTACGCCGCTGAACATCGCCGAAGGGGTGCATCGCGGGATGAACATCCTCAGCTCGCCCGAGACCGAGGCGGCGGTCCGCCAGGTGATGCGTGACGCCGGGGTCGACCCCGATCGAGCCCGGTAGACCAGCGCAGGTCCGCGTCACACCGACGCGTGAGACGGAGCGCCGTGTCGCTCGCTGGCTGCTCTGAGAGCCTCGCTACGGGGGAGGCCAGACATGTCCGGCGGGGGACACACAACGTGCTGCACACGTGACGATGTGTCCCGTGCACGATGCGAGGCTGACCACGCGACCCGCGACGCGCACCCGCGTGACAGCGATGCGACGCGCGCTGCTGGACGCCACCGCTCTCGCCGCATCGGTGTGCGTCGTGGCCTGTGCGGGACCGTCGACCATGAGCACTGACACCACCGAGCCACACAACGCACTGCTGGCCGACTGGACCGGTCCCCACGGCGGGGTTCCAGCGTTCCACCGGATGGACCTCGACGCCCTGACGCCGGCGCTCGAAGTCGGCATGACGCGGCAGCTCGACGAGATCGACGCGATCGCGTCCAACCCCGAGCCGCCGACGTTCGAGAACACCCTCGTCGCACTCGAGCGCGCCGGGCGTGACCTGGACCGCGTCTCGACCTATCTGGGAGTCTGGAGCTCGAACCTGTCGACCCCGGAGTTCCGCGAGATCCAGCGTGAGATGGCACCGCGACTCGCGGAGTTCCGCTCGAAGATCACGCAGAACGCCGCGCTCTTCGCCCGCATCAAGACGGTCTACGACGGTGAGGCGATGGCGTCATTGCGTGCTGATCAGCAACGTCTGGTCTGGATCACCTATGACGGCTTCGCCCGCAACGGCGCCACGCTGGACGCGGAGGCGAAGACGCGCTACGCCGCGATCGAGCGGCGGCTGGCCGAGCTGCACACCCGGTTCTCGAACAACGTGCTCGCCGACGAGGAGGGGTATGTCACCTATCTCACCGCCGACCAGTTGAGTGGACTGCCGGAGTCGGTCAGCCAGGCGGCGGCCGCCGCCGCGACGGCACGGGGACGCGACGGAGAGTACGCCATCACCAACACCCGCTCGTCGATGGACCCGTTCCTCGCGTTCTCCGACGAACGGGTTCTGCGTGCACAGGTCTGGCGCGCCTACTACTCACGGGGCGACAACGGCGACGAGCACGACAACAACGCGATCATCGCCGAGATCCTGCAACTGCGTCACGAGCGCGTGCAGCTGCTGGGCTACGACAACTACGCCAGCTGGCGGCTCGAGAACCGGATGGCCAAGACGCCCCAACAGGCGCTGGACCTGATGGAAGCTGTGTGGCCGGCGGCGCTCGCCCGCGTGGAGGAAGAGGTGGCCGCCATGCAGGCGGTGGCCGATGCCGAGGGGGCGGCCATCACCATCGAGCCGTGGGACTACCGCTACTATGCCGAGAAGGTCCGGCAGTCGGCCTACGGCCTCGACTCGGACGAGGTCAAGCAGTATCTACAGCTCGACAAGCTCCGCCAGGGGATGTTCTTCGTGGCCGGCGAGCTGTTCAACTTCGCCTTCACGCCGATCACCGACGGCTCGGTTTCCGTGTTCCACGAGGATGTGTCGGTCTGGCAGGTCAGCGACAAGACCAGCGGCGACCACGTAGGCGTCTGGTATCTCGACCCCTATGCGCGGCCCGGTAAGCGCTCGGGCGCCTGGGCCACGAGCTACCGCAGCCACGAGACGTTCGATGGCCCGGTCACGGTGCTCGGCTCGAACAACGCGAACTTCATCAAGGGCGCCCCGGGTGAGGCGGTGCTCGTCTCGTGGGACGACGCCGAGACGTTCTTTCACGAGTTCGGCCACGCCCTGCACTACTTCTCGTCGGCGGTCGAGTACCCCTCCCTCAACAGCGGGGTGCGCGACTACACCGAGTTCCAGTCACAGCTGCTGGCGCGGTGGCTGTTGACCGACGAGGTGATCGACCGCTATCTCGTGCATCACGAGACCGGCGAGCCGATTCCGGCCGCGCTGGTCGCCCGCATCAAGAACGCGTCGACGTTCAATCAGGGCTTCGCGACGACGGAGTATCTGGCCTCCGCGCTCCTGGACATGCGGTATCACATGACCGACCCGACCGGGCTCGACGCCGACACGTTCGAGCGCGAGACGCTGGCCGAACTGGGCATGCCGGACGAGATCGTCATGCGGCACCGCAGCCCGCACTTCCCCCACATCTTCTCGAGCGAGGGGTATTCGGCCGGCTACTACGGCTACATGTGGGCGGACGTGCTGACCGCCGACGCGGCGGAGGCGTTCGCCGAGGCGCCGGGCGGATTCTACGACACGGACCTCGCCAGGAAACTGGTCGACAACCTGTTCGCCGTCCGCAACGCCGTGGATCCAGCCGAGGCCTACAGGGCGTTCCGCGGCCGTGACGCCCAGATCGGCGCGCTCATGCGCGACCGCGGGTTTCCGGTGCCCTGACCGATCCCTGACCCATCCCGCTGAGCGAGCCCCAGCGCCGCTGCGCACCACCCGTAGGAGGTCGTATCATCGCAAAATGATGGTATTCTCATGACATCATGGTGCGTACTCAGATACAGCTTACTGACGAGCAGCACACGCGACTGAAGCGGTGGGCACGGCGGCTGGACATCTCGTTCTCGGAGGCGGTTCGCCGATGCGTCATCGGGCACCTCGAGTCGGGAAGTGGCCATGTCGACCGGGCGACCATGGTGCGTGAGGCACTGGCGGTGTGCGGCAGCCATCGCGACCCCGGGGGGCGCACCGACGTCGCCCGCCGGCACGACGAGACGCTCGCCGAGGTCTACCGGCGGTGACCGCGTTCGTCGACACGTCGGCGCTCTACGCGTTGCTGGTCGGCACGGAAGCCGCTCACGAGCGCGTCCACCGCGCATTCGGACGGCTCGCGGCGACACCAGGGAACCTCCTGACGACGAGCTACGTGCTGGTCGAGACGACCGCGCTGCTCCAGCATCGCATCGGCCTCGCGGCCGTGCGGGACCTCGATCAGCATGTCGTCCCGCTCCTCGCCGTCCGCTGGGTGGACGAGGCGCTGCACCGTCGGGGGATGCGACGGCTCACCCGCGCCGATAGGCGACGACTGTCGCTCGTCGATTGTGTCAGCTTCGAGACCATGGAGCGTGACGCGATCGGTACGGCGCTCGCTGTCGATGACCACTTCACCGAAGCAGGATTCCGTGTGCTGCCCTAGCAGCCCGTGGTGAAAGTCCCCCGGCATTCGGCTGGCGCTGCATCCGCCCTGCCTGCGTTGTTCCTCGGTCGAATACTGCCCGTATGCCCCCTCGTCTCCCCTTGACAGGCCGGCGCATCACCCCCCTCGGTGCAACGCGCGACTTTCCCCACGGACTGCTAGCCGCCGTCCTCGATTGCCGAGCGCCCGCGTTCCTGTTCGCTCGTGGCACATCGAGCGGCTCCACGCGGTGTTGCGATCACCCCGACGAGTGGCATAATCAGCCATATTTCCGAACCCCCGAGGAGGATCCATGCGTGCATCTCGGTCGGCGATGTCCCGTGCATGCCTTGCGACGTTCGCGCTCACCATCGCCACCGGGTTCCCCGGCCAGGCGCAAGTCGAGACCTGCACGCCGGTCACCGACGCGGTCCTGCAGCATCCCGATCCGGCCGACTGGCTGATGTGGCGCCGCACGCTCGACAGCTGGGGCTACAGCCCGCTCGACCAGGTTGACCGCGACAACGTCGATGAGCTCCGGGTGTACATCGGGACGTCGCTCACCTCGCCGGCGCCGAAGTTCATGCTCGGCGGCATCACCAACAAGCACCTCTACCACAACTCGACGCTCGCGCTCGACGCAGACACCGGTGAGATCATGTGGTACTACCAGCATCTGAACGACCACTGGGACCTCGACCATCCGTTTGAGCGGTTGCTGGTCGACACGGCCGTGACACCCGATGCGACTGCCGTACATTGGATCAATCCACGACTGCAGCCCGGCGAGATGCGGAAGGTGATCACCGGCTGCCCGATTTCCTACGCCGTCGATGGAACGCAGTATGTGGCGGTCAGCACCGGAAGCTCGATCACCTCGGCCGCGTTCGGTCGGCTGACACCCGAGCTGCAGCCAAGCTCGGGGAACAACCTCTTCGTGTTTGCGCTGCCCTGAGTACCTGGCGACGTCATGGCCCTTCACCCTGGCACCCGTCGCGGACACGACGACGTCGCCGCCCTCCTCGGGGAGGGGGGCATTGGACAGGTCTGGCAGCCGAGGGCCTCGCAACCGCGCATGAAGCTGGGGTGATGCACCGGGACCTGCACCGCGAACCTCACGGTGCGGGAGGACGCCAGCCAGCGTAAGAGACATGCAGCAGACCGTCATGCTGGCGTTGTTCGGCACCCTGCTCGTCCTGGGCACAGCGGCTGGCCCCTCCAGCGCGCAGCAGGCCGGTCAGGACGACCATCCCGACATCCGGTTGTTCTCCCAGGCGACCGCGCAGGATGGGAGCCGGGCAGCGGACGCGCTGCGCCAGATCGGCGCACGGTGGCGGGTCGGCTATGCGGGAATCATCTGGGATCTGGCGCGCTTCGTGCGCCCGCCCGGCCCACAGCTCTTCCAATTCTTCCGACTCATCGACTTCCTCCAGCAGCAGACGGGCCAGCAGTTCGGGGCCGACCTCGTGCGCTGGCACGAGTGGATCTGGGACCAGCCATACGATCCGCACCCGGACTACGCGCTCTTCAAGGGGTCGTTGTACGGCCAGATCGATCGGCGCTTCGAGGAGTTCTTCCCGCGCGGCGTCACGTCGCTCATCCGCCTCGACGAGATCGCATGGGGCGGTGTGACGGTCAACGGGATTCCGCCGCTCGAGTACCCGCAGCGACTCGCCGCCGCCGCGGCCGACTACCTCAGCGACGACGACATCGTGTTCGGCATCGCGCTCGAGGGTGAGGCACGGGCCTATCCCAAACGCATCCTCGCCTGGCACGAGATGGCGCTCGACAGCCTGGGAGGTGTCGAGCTGACGATCGTCTACTGCACGCTGTGTGGCACCGTGATTCCGTTCGAGAGTGTGGCGGACGGCCGGCATCTCACGTTCGGCACGAGCGGTCTCCTGTATCGGTCGAACAAACTGATGTTCGATCAGGAGACGCACAGCCTGTGGAACACGTTCGAAGGGGTGCCGGTGGTCGGTGCGCTTGCTGGCAGCGGCGTGCGGCTGACGCGGCATGCCGTGGTGACGACGACGTGGGGTGAGTGGCGGAGCGCGCATCCCGCGACGACCGTCCTCTCGCTCGACACCGGCCACCGGCGCGACTACTCGGAAGGCGCCGCGTACCGGGGCTACTTCAGCACCGACGAGCTGATGTTTCAGGTCTCCAAAACGGACAACCGCTTGAGGAACAAGGAAGAAGTGCTGGTGATGCTGCTTGACGACCCGAGTCTGGTCGGCCGGCGTCGGCCGCTGGCCATCGCGGCCTCTTTTCTCCAGCGCAATCGCGTCTTTCACCTTACGTTCGCCGGACGGAACCTGGCGGTCGTGACGAGCGCGCACGGCGCCAACCGGGTGTACGACGCGCAGGATGTCCGCTTTGTGCGCCATCTCGACGAGCAGCGGCTCGCCGACCAGATGGGTCGGGCGTGGCGCATCACGGAGGACGCCCTTGCGCTGGACGGTGATCCAAGCGTGCGGCGTGTCCGTGTGCCGGCGCAACGCGCCTTCTGGTTCGGCTGGTATGCTCAGTTTCCGGACACGGAGCTGATCGAATAGGCCGCGCTCACCAGGTCGTCGATCACTGTGGACAGGAGGAAGGTCATGCCAGTTCTCAGAATGGCGCTGGCCCTCGCGGTTCTTTGGGGCCTCGCCGTCCTCGCGGCCGGACCGCGCGTCAACCCCACCGTTCAGCCGACGGCGAGTGATGATCGATCAGGCGGCATGAGACAGATCATGCCGGGTCATTACGTGTACCAGCACACCGACGACACACCCGGGGTGTCCTCCACGTTCAACAGCGGGATCATCGTCACCGGCGAAGGGGTCGTGGTCGTCGACGCCCTGGGTTCGGCAGCCATTGCAGAGCAGGTGCGAGAAGCGATTGCCCGCATGACCGCGCAACCGGTCCGGTTTCTCGTGTCGTCGACCTTCCATGGCCGGTTTACGGGGGGCAACGCGGTGTATCGGGACGCCGTCAACATCGGCCATGAAAACTACCGGACCGATCTCACCCGGCTGTTGCGAGATGCGTCGCCTGCGCACCTGCACGCGCAACTGCCGGCCATGACCTATCGGGAGGGCGTGACGCTGTATCTTGGTGGCAAAGAGATCCAGATTCTCTATCTGGGCCGAGCGCACACGCGAGGCGACAGCATCGTGTTCGTTCCCGAAGATCGGATCGCGTATCTCAGCGAGGTGTTCAACTTCGAGGAGTTTCCCTATCTTTCCGACAGCTACCCCAGCGAGTGGGTGAAAACACTGGAAGCAGTCGAAGCGCTGGACGCCGACATCTTTGTGCCAGGGCATGGGTTCCTGCCCGAAGACCCGCGCGAGACTCGGGACGGGCTCCGTCGTCATCGACAGATTCTGATGGATGTGCGACAGGCCGTTCAGACAGAGATCGAGCACGGGGCAACCGAAGATCAGGCTGTCGCCAGGATCGACCTCCCGCAGTATCACAGATTCCAGGGCTATTCGCGGGCGATGGAAATCGCCGTCCGGCGGGTGTATCGAGAACTGACGGCCGGCCTCGGCTGAGCTGCACGGCGTTGGGGAGGACGGTCCGGGCATGGAGCCATGCGTTCTGATCACCGGTGATCGCGCCGTGCTGACGACATGAGGCAGCCATGCTGAAGCCAAATCCAACACTCGGGTATCTGGGCGCCGTCATCGGCCTGGTGTGGCTGTCTGGGTTTTCTCCCCGGGGACCGGCGCAGGCCGTGGTTGCCGCGGGTCAGGCGCAGGCATTCGCGCCGGTGACCGACGAGATGCTGCTCGACCCGGACCCCGCCGACTGGTTGATGGTCCACCGCACCTACGACTTTCAGAGTTTCAGTCCGCTGGACCAGATCGACCGCGACAACGTCGGGCAGCTGCGATTGGCGTGGATGCGCGCGATGGATGAGGGTCCGCAGGAGATTCGGCCGCTCGTCTACGACGGGGTGATGTATATCGCGCACGTGGGGGATGACGCCCGGCAAGTCGCATGTTCACGTGGTACGTCCAATACACTTTTCGTTCCCGATTGCACCGCTTGATGAAATCGACCGGGTCATCCGGGACTCTTCGATCTGCCGACATCACGTCACAATCTTCGTAGTTCGGTGTTCTTCCGTCAGGCTAACGTTGTATAGCCCGCCAGCGCCAATTCGCGGCACGCGAGCGCGAAACGCCGCGGTCCTCGCGAGGAAATTATGTCGTGTGTGGAATTCTGACCGGGCGGCAAGTGGTCAGTCAAGTGCAATCGGTACTTATGTTTACTGGATTTCGACGTTCTAGTACGTGTGGATTGGCGCTGGCGCGATAGCCACAGGATTCCGTGGATATGTTGCGTGCGCCATTTGCGCGGATCAGCCTCAACGCATGGTTCCCGTCGGCGATGGCGAGGCGAGACGAAGCGATGGGTACTGGTGGCCGCCCGAAGGCTGCGCCGCCGCACGCACCTGGTCACGTGTCACGTCGACCAACCGGACACCACGGCTCCGGGTCAGCAGCGCCTCGTAGCGTGCGGCCAGCTGGCGGTGGCCGGCTCGATACGGCACGACCATCACCCCCAGCACTGTCACAGCTGAGGGCACGAGTTGGCGTCGTCCCTGATCCGCCTGTTTGAACAGCGCCGTGTCGACGACAGCGCAGGCACCACCGAAGGTCAGCTGCGTCGTCGATCGCGGCGCGTGCCGCCGGGTCATGGACGGTCGCAGCGTGGCGCAAGGCTCTGCATCGACGTGACGTTGAGGCTGTCGCTGGCCCCGACGGGACTGTCGCCGGTTGTGCGGATGAGCAGCCCCTTGGTCTCGACCGTGTGCCCGACGTAGGCCTCGGGGCTCGGGAAGACATACATCAGCTGGAACGCGCGGTCCCCCAGGGGTATCGCCTGGACCTCGGTCAGCTCGTCGCCGGCCGAGGGCTCAGGGTCGGCGGTCCGCACCTCCGGGCTGGCGTCGGCGAGCCGCCACCCGTCGGCCGCGCTTCCCCTCAGGCAGCCCACGACCTGCACCAGGGCAAAGTTCGGCACCACACCCGGGCCCTCCTCCCCCTCGACGCGGACGCCGGTCAGGAGCCCGGTGGACAGCTCGTCTCCGCCGGCGGGAAATCCGTTCCGTTCGAGCACGTAGCTGATGATGTCGACGTACGCGTCTTCGGCGAGACTCTCCGACCCGCCGGGCGGCATCGACTGCATCCGCTCGAACAGGCTGTCGAGCGTGAGCCCGGTCCAGTCGCGAAGGAACACGTCCCCGGTCAACGACCGCCCGGCGCCGCCGGCGAGGTCGACCCCATGGCACCGCTGACAGCTGGCTTCGTACTGCTCACGGCCACGCGCCGCCTGGTCCGTGGTGAACACGCCGTCCTTGACGGTCCGCTCCTGGGTCGTCGCCGCGGCGGTCGCCGTCTGGTGCGCGTCTGGCTGGAAGGCCATGACGAGCATCACGGCGAGGGCGATCGCCGCGGTCACACCGATGTCTCTGTGCCTACGCATGTGCTCCTCGTCACAACCGATGGAATCACGGGATTCTCGGTGACGTTCACCATCAGTGCAACATCTTTTGCGCCTCCAATTTGCGCCTCCAACGACCATCTCGGTCTGGAATCATGGATACTGAAATACTGCTATACTGAAATCATGCGGAGAAAGGTCACCATCAATGCTCGAGGCGTGATCACGATCCCGGCAGCCTTCCGTCAGGCGTTCGGACTCGAGCCGCACGACGAGTTAATCCTCGAGGACACCGAACACGGCATCCTGCTGCGGCCTGCGGTCAGCGTCCCGATCGAGATCTACACCGAAGACCGCGTAGCGGAGTTCTCGAGCGACGAGGAGGCAATCGGCGAACGCTTGGGCAAGGCCGAGTAGCCCGGTATGCGGGCGTTCCTCGATGCCAACGTCCTCTTCTCGGCCAGCAACGCCGGCAGCAACATCGCGCGACTGATCGCGCTGCTCACGGAGCGGGAAACCGGTGTCACAAGCGACGTTGCGGTGGCAGAGGCCGGGAGAAATCTCGCTCTCAAGCGCGCGGCGTGGCGGCCGGCACTCGAGAGTCTACTCGCGGACCTGGAGATCGTGCCGTCCGCACGCTTCGACCTCCCGGTCTCGCTCGACACGGCTGACGCCTCGCTGCTCTGCGCCGCCATCCGGAGCCGATGCGCCTACTTCGTGACCGGCGACAAGCGCGACTTCGGTCACCTCTACAATCAGACCGTCCAAGGCGTCGAGGTCATCTCGTTGCTGCGTCTGGCAGATGTTCTCTCGTCAGGGAGCTGCCAGGGGGAGAGGGAGAAACCGGAACGCCCGATTCACCGACCTACTGGAGCCCAAAGCCCAAAGCCGTAGAAAGTCCTTCTATCCCTGCTACAGCCCCGACAACCGCCCAGCGCCTTGCGCGATGGACAGGTTCGCGAGCGGGCCGGTGCTGTCGCCCATCCGCTCCACCGGCACGCCAAGCTTGTCGAGCAATGTGACGTGCAGGTTCGCCAGCGGTGTCCGATCGCGATCCGGGTACACCAGATGCCGCCCGCCCGCGAGCTGACCGGCGCCCCCGCCCAGCAGCAGGATCGGGAGGTTGTAGGGCGAGTGAGAATTGCTGTCGCTCATGCCGGCGCCATACATGAGGATCATGTGGTCCAGCAGCGACCCGTCACCATCTGGTGTCGACCGCAGCTTCTCGACGAACGACGCGAACAGCGTGACGTGATACGTGTTGATCTTGGTCAGCTTCGCGAGCGCTTCGGTCACGCCGCGGTGATGCGAGAGCGGATGATGGGCATCCGGCACGTCGATCTCCGGATAGGTACGACCGCTCAACTCGTGGCCGCTCATGAAGCTGGTGACCCGTGTGCGATCGGTCTGGTGCGCCAGCAGCTGCAGGTCGTACATGAGGCTCGCATGCTCGGCAAAGCTGGCCGGGACGCCCATCGGACGCGCCAGCAGCGGCACCTCCCGTGCGCCCTGTGCTTCGGCGATCTCGATGCGACGCTCGACATCACGAACCGCGTCGAGATACGCGCCGAGCTTGAGGCGGTCACTCGGCCCGAGACTGCGCTGCAGCCGCGCCACGTCCTCACTGACCGAGTCGAGAATGCTGCGTTGCTCGCGCATGCGCGCCTGCCGCGCCACCGGGTCCGTCGTCTCGGTGTCGCCGAACAGCCGCTCGAAGACCGCCCGCGGGTTGTGCTCCATCGGCAACGGTGTCGAGGCGCTGCTCCAGGAGATCGTGTACGAGAAGGCGCAGCTGAACCCGCCGCTGTCGCATGAGCCGGCAAAGTTGGCGCCTTCCAGCCCGAGCTCGAGCGACGCCAGCGGCGTGTGCCGTCCCAGCTCTCTGGCCGCGATCTGGTCCATCGAGATCGCCTGGGGGTTCCACGCGCCCGGGTGCACGTCGGTCAGGAAGCGCGTCGCCGCGCGTGAATGCGTCCCGCCACGCACGCCGGGTGGGGGCGTGCAGTTGAGCCCAGACAACACCAGGAGCTGGTCGCGAAACGGCGCCAGCGGCTGCAGAATCGGCGTCAGCTCGAACGCGGCCCCCTCGGTGGCCGGCGTCCAGTTCTGCATGACCATCCCGTTCGGCACGTAGACCGCGGCGAAGCGCACCGTGGGGTTCGCGGCGGTGGTGCTCAGCGCGCTCAGCGCCGGCACCATCCCGTCCAGCAGCGGCAGAGCGAGGCTCGCGCCCAGTCCGCGGAGCACCGTCCGGCGCGGAATCGCCTTCTTGCCGATGATTCTGACCATGGTCATGATGCCGATCTCCCCGACGATTCTCCAACTGTAGTTTCCGTCTCAGCGGTTCGCAACATAATTTCCACCATCAGACCTGAGACGTGAGCGCCGAGACGGCACCCGGAGTGGAACACCCACAACCGGTCATGACGTTTGCGCACGGGTCTGCCTTCGTGATACAAGTCGTCTGAACTCTGGTCACCGGCGGAGGAACGAAGGAGACCCCCCTGATGAGAATCGAGACGCGCGCGCGCGTGGTCGTCATGGTGTTGGCTGTGCTATCGGTGATCGCGGCTCCTAGCCGTGCGGCCAACGAGGCGGGGGTGACGTACTACAAGGACGTCCTGCCGGTCATCCAGGACAACTGCCAGAGCTGTCACCGGCCCGAGGGGCTGAACCTCGGTGGTGTCATCGCGCCGATGTCGTTCATGAGCTACGAGGAGACTCGACCCTGGGCCCGTGCGATCGCGCGAAAGGTGGAAGCGCACGAAATGCCGCCCTGGTTCGCCTCGGGACCGAAGGGCGTGTTCTCGAACGAGCGTGGTCTCACCGACGCTGAGATCGGCACCATCGTGAGCTGGGTCGACGCCGGCGCGCCGGCTGGGGACAAGGCCGACGCCCCGTCGCCGCGGCGCTTCGTCGAAGCCACGAGCGGCGGCTGGTCGCTGGGGACGCCCGACTTCGTCTTCCAGCTCGACGAGCCCTACTTCATCGACGACGACGTCTACGACCTCAACATCAGCTTCTTCAAGACCCTGACGGAGGCCGATCTTCCGGACGACGTCTGGGTGCGAGGCTGGGAGCTCAAGACCGGCGCCGACGGCGTCGCCCATCATATGTGCGCGTTCGTGCGGCCACCCAAACCGGACGACAAACCGATTGAGGAGGTCGCCGCAGAGGAGGGCGCCTCGGGCACCGGGCAGCTGCTGACCTGCATCGCCGAGGGGGCCGAGGCGGTCATGTTGCCGGACGGCTTCGGGCTGCGACTCGAAGTGGGCTCGACGATCACCTACAACATGCACTATCACAAGCGACCGGGCCCGGACACTGGCGTCTGGACGCAGCCCGAGATCGCCTTCTTCGTCGAAGAGCGGCCGGTGAAGTATCGAGTGACCAACGATTCGATCGGCAACACCGGGTTCGAGATTCCGCCCGGCCATGCCAACTACCGCGTCGGTATGTCGCGGACGCTGGAGCAAGACACGTACGTGCTGACTTACTGGCCGCACGCGCACCTGCGCGCCACGGCGTCGCGTTACACCGCGATCTATCCCGACGGCCGGGAGGAGCTGCTGCTCGACGTGCCGCAATACGACCAGGGCTGGCAGGAGACCTACAAGTACACGGAGCCGAAGCTGCTGCCCAAGGGTACCCGCATCGACATCAGCTTCTGGTATGACAACTCACCGGAGCGCGCTGCACGCTACGACTTCCGGTCGGATGAGTCGCCCGGGCACGGTCCGCGCACCGACGATGAAATGTCGCTGGGCTTCATCGGATACGCGGTCGAAATCGAGGCCGAGGAAAGTACGACCGACCAGCAGAACTAGCGAGGTTCCGCCTCGCTAGGCAGCTTTTCTCACAGCCCCGCTACGCGGGAGCTCGCCATGTGTCGTGACCGACTGTGTACACATTCTGAGAACCCGTCGGTACTGCTCGCGTCCCGTCGCGGCGAGTCCCGCGTGCGTATCGGACCGGGATTCGCCCGGTCCGCTCTCCTGATCGCCATGCGCTCCTGGCGACCCCATCTGATTGCGATCGGTTGCGTTGCCGTGCTGGCGACGCAGGTCGTCACTGTTGCGACGGTCGCGACTGCGGAGGCGGGGCAACCAGGCGACGACCCTGACGGCCTGATCAGATACGAGTTGACGCTGAGTGCCCGTCAGATCAGCGTGGCATACGAGCCCGCGTTGCGGGCAGACGACCCGGCATTCGCGGCGCTGCTGGCCTGGTCGCCCGGCGCTGCCCAGTCTGCGGTTCGCGTGGGTCGGTTGGAAGGGCACCGAGCGCTGAGCATCGGGACGCTCGCTCCGGATCTGGACGCGCCACGATCGCCCGGGCCGAGCCACGATCTCTGGCTGACCCGCACCGAAGACGGATGGGCACTCGACGCACGCCCTCCAATCCCGGATGACCCGGACGACCCGGACGACCCGGACGACCCGGATGACCCGGATGACCCGGACGACCCGGACGATCCGGACGACCCGGATGACCCGGACGACCCGGACGATCCGGATGAAAAAGATGCCGAGGAAACGGAGGAGGCCGACGACCGACCTCCGTCGCGTGTGCCAGGCCGCATTCCGCTGACACACCGGCCGCGGACCGAGTCGGCCGACATGCTGACGCTCACCCTGGTGCCGGACGGAGACGACAGCGGACAGCTCGAGCTGCAGTGGGGCAGGAACTACTGGACGACCGACTTCGAGTTCGTGACCCTGCCGAGACGGCCGACGCCGGAACGCACCTCCAACGTCGGTCGGGCGAGCAGTCTGACCCGCGACTCGGACACCAGCGCTCGCTACCGAGCCGCCATGCTCGGCGCCCGGAACGAGACGGCGCTCGTGACCCCCGACGGGGCACACATCCAGGTGCTGTTCCAGAAAGAGCTCGGGACCGACGGCGACGACTACCTCGCGCTCGCGTCGACCGTGGCAGACGGCGGTCTCGTCCAGCTGACCCGGGGGGCGGTCATCCGGCTCAGAACCGAGGTCCCGCTGCGGTTTGCAGACACCCTGCTGCCGACCGGCAATCTGGCGCCCGACTTCCCCGGTGCCTATGGACTCTGGCTGAAGAAGGCCGGCATGGACTGGCGGCTGGTTTTCAACAACGAGCCAGATTCGTGGGGCAGCCAGCACGACCCTGCATTCGACGCCGCCGAAATCGCCTTGTCCCACGTACAGGACGACTCCTCTGATGAGCAACCGCTCGCCGTCTATCTCGCGCCTCGAGACGACGGTCAGATTGGGATCGTCATCCAGTGGGGCGATCACGTCTGGGCGGCCGACTTCAGCGTGGCGCAGTGAGATCGCCCGTGCTCCGGGCATGGTCAGGGTGAAGTCGCAGCTGGCAGTGTCGGACGACGAACAGCCACGCGCCCCGCTACCACCCGTACCAGGTCCCGCCCGAGATGCTCAGTCACATGGTGGTGGCTCGACGATCGCTGTAGCGTGACCTGTCGAGACACGGCGGATCTGCTCGTGTCAGATTCATCGCGGGAGGCAGTGCAGCGGGTCACGGCCCGAGACCTCCACGTGACCGTCGACGCGTTGGTGCGCACGGCACACGCGACGCGAGCGCGCCCGAAGACAGTGCCCGCGCAACGGCGGTGTTCGAGGGAAGGGTGGGAGATGGGGCACTCCCTACAGCAGGCCGCTGCATGCGGACCACCGTCTGTGGTGCCAGCGAGGGCCAGCTCACGAACAACTTCGCATTTCTGGCCGCCGAGCCATCCCGTCTGGCGGCGTTGCTGGCGTGGTCTCGACCGGACCGTTAGCGGCTGCGCGCCTCCTCGACACGGGCACCACCGAGCGCGTTCGGGACCGAGTAGTTCCCCTCGTGACAGGCATACTCGAACTGCGTGTAGCCGTCGTCCCGGTTGAACGGGAAGGCTGCGGACCACGGCGCGGTGTAGGTCTTGGCATCCTCCATCCGCACCGTGTAGCGTAGCGTGTCCGGACCGACGACGGTGAACCGCTCGACGATCCGCTGCGCTTCGGACTGACGCGACCGCGTGCCGGCCGAGGGCCCTCGCATGTTCCTGACCGCACGAAAGTTGGTCGATTCGACGATCAGCGTGTTCCCGTCCCAGTGCCCGCGAGGGTCGCCTTCCCATTGGCGGATAGTCTCGTCGAGGTGGGGCGTCGTGTCGATCGGAATGACCCGCACGTTGTGGATCATCTCGCTGTGAATGACGACGTAGCCGGGCGGTTGCAGGATGAGCGTGCCGTTGTTGTATTCGGTCGGCATCATCATGCCGAGCACGCCACGGGAGATGCAGCGGTCACCCGATTCCATGTGCTCTGCCGCGTCGTGCAGCTCCGCCATGTTCATCGCGATCTCTTCCCGCGCGCTCGCCGTGCGTGCCGGGATGCGGCCGCTGGCCGGCTCGACGATCAGCGCGGGCGCACCGATGTCGACCGGCGTCTCCCAGTACCAGTCGAACCAGTAAAACCCGTAGCCGCCGACGCCGCCTGCATTGTTCTCGAACCCCTTCCACTCGGACGCCGCGATGCGGCCGCGCGCCCGTGCCGCGGCCCGCGCCTGGAGCTCGTCCGCCGAGACGTCATCCCGCCCGGCCAGCTCCTCGGGGAGCTCGAGCGGCGTGAACATCGCATTCGAGTTGTTCCACATGCCGGTGATATTCGGCTGCCCGTCGGCCAGACGCTCGGGCGTCCAGGTCTCGGACGCCTCGGCCGCGGGTCGGTTCTGCGCGAGGGACGGCGCCGCAAGGCTGAGCGCGAGCGCGCCAACGCAAGCGACCGGTGCAACATGTGAACGAATCATCGCGTGTCTCTCCTCTGATTCTTGTGGGGGAGGGCTGGAACCCGAAGCCGGGTGGGGTCGGCTGTGTGGCGCAGGCCTTCAGGCCTGCGAGGCACGGCTGACGCCTTGCCCCACGCACGGATGTCTGCCACTCACCGCACGATCACCGTCACGTCGATCGGAGTGGTCTTGATCGAGTCGTCGGCGTAGCCCCGCAGCACGTGGGTGCCACGTTCACTGAAGCGCACCGTCGTCACCACCTCGCCGCCGCGACCACCCTCGACGGCGAGGCTCATCGGGTCGAAGGTGACGGCCCCCGGCCCCCGGTAGTGCACCCACGTCACGGCGAGGCCGGTTTCACCGGCGACGCGTGCGTTGACCACCGCCTGGTTGGTGGGGTGAGGCCGCCGCGCCCTCCGCTCGCGGGCGGCGGCCCGCCGCGCGGCCGCCTGCGGGTCGTCGTCATCATCAGCGGCCTCGTCGCGGCGCGGGCGCGGCCCGGGAATCCCATCATCGCTGACGACCGCCGTGAACGTCAGCGTGTCCGGGAGCGTGAGGGTCAGGTTGGTCCCACCGGGCAGGGTGATTCTCGGATGCTGATTGTCGGCCGGCGCCCCCCTGCTCCCCATGCCGCGGTTGTTCCGTATCACGCCGTCATCGATTTCCCAGCTGGGCCAGAGCGACCCGAACGCCTGGTCGGTGCGACCGTTGGCGGTGAGCGTCCAGACCAGGTCCTTGTCACCCCAATCGGCTGGCACCGGCACCCTGAACACGAACTGCTGACGACGGGTGTAGAAGCGCGTCGGCTGGCCGCGATCGGCCGGGCCCGGCTTGAACGCGTTGTTCGGGCCGATCGGCGCGTGCGGCATCTCCTCATAGTTTCGGTTCATGTACCCGAACACCATGGTGAAGGTGCCGTCCGGATTCCGCTCCCACCCTTCGAACACCGGAGCAACGTTCTGCCCCCGGTCGTAGCGGATCTGCGCGCTCGCCTCGGTCGCCATGGTGACCATGACCAGCACCAGGAGCGGCGCCAGCGCACAGACCAGAGCGCGTGTCGTGCCTCTCGTCATGTGTTCATCAGCCTTTCGACGCTCAGTGCGTGCGGCACCCGATAGTCGTGGTAGCCAGGGCCCCGTCAGGCCTGCCAGGACACCGCGCCCGACACGGCAGGGGGCGCGGGATCACTCGTCGTTGTTGTCAGTCATCGCCTTGCGCTCTTCGACCGCCGCGGCGAACTCCTCGTCGTCGAGCTCGTAATAGCTTGTCCACGTGAAGCTCATATCGTCGCTCGACCGCTGACCGAAGCCGGCCCAGTTCCGCGGATCGGGGTTCCACCGGTTGGCGGACGAGTTGTCGTGCCACGTGATCGTGTGAAGGAACGTGCCCTTCGGCAGCAGCGGTTGCACGTCGTCGGCGTAGTTGTAGACGATGTGCCAGCCGAAGTCCCAGTTGGCGCAGCTGATCGTCTGGGTGTTGCCGTCGGGCAAGATCGCCTCGATGCACTGGCGCTTCCCGCGATTGTGGAGGTGGGGCTGGAATCCGGTCAGGCGGACGTTCGTCGTGAACGGATGGTAGCTGTCGTGCCGGACGTTGTCCTCGCCCGGCGGAATGTCGAGATCGAAGTTCTGCGCCAGCGCTCTCGAGAACAGCTCCTTCTCCGGTTCCTCCCCCTTCGGATAGAACGTCAGACCGACGCTGGTCCGATCGGTGGTCTCCTTGCCGATCGAGGCGTAGTGTAGGTTGAAACGGATGATGGAACCGGCCTTGACCAGACGCCCGGTGCCCGGGGGGAACACGTCGCCGTTCTTGCCCTGCGCGTACTCGTTGAGGAAGTCTCCCGTGTCGGCATCTTCTGTCTCCTGGAGCCGCGTGACCGCGTGGTGCACCACCGGGAAGCCTTCGGCCGACGGCTTGGTTTCGACCGCCTTGATCCACCGATCTTCGGTCAGCCCGGAATCGGAAAAGAAGTCGCCCCACCAGTTGGCGCCCTCGGCCGGCACGACGAACGGCTCTGGGATCGGGATGACCAGGTCGGGCTCGCCGATGTGCCACCGGTCGCGGTCGGCGAACTCGCGCGGTGGCGGCATGTCGCTGGGATTTCCGCGCGGCGCACCGGCGTCGACCCACGCGACGAGGGTCGCGATCTGATCGTCGCTCAGCGACCGGTCGTACTTGAAGCTCTGGACGCCGACGTTCCGGTCGATATACCAGGGCGGCATCATTCGGGTCGAGACCTTCTCCTTGATGGCGCGAGCCCAGGGTCGCGCGTCCTCGTAGGTCATCAGCGACATCGGCGCGATGGCGCCTTCTCGATGGCACGTCTGGCACGACGCCTGGAGGATCGGCGCCACGTCCTTCGTGAACGTCACCTCGGCGTTCTGCCCGCCCGCGGCCGCGGGCGTCACTACCGACAGGGTCGACACGCCGAGCAGGGCAAGCGCGACAACACCAAACGAGCCGACCGAGCGGGTTCCGATGCTGGCTTTCATGGGCACACCCTCCTGTACCCCTAGTAATCTGCTCCCCTGTCGCGGACTTGTCAACTGCGATCGGTCGGCGCAGCACCCGCCGTCACAGGGACACAGCTCGCGCCCGGCGGCCTGCGCCGCGGCCGGAAGCGGTGCGCACACGACGAGCGCCCCGACTGTCAGCCCGAGCGCAAGCTATCGGCGCGTCATCTGAGACCGCCTGAGGGCCGGAATCCGTGCTATCTATTAGGTCATCGAGGCCGTGTCCTCGCTTCCCCCTCGACGATGAAGGAGGCAGACATGTCGACGCGCACGCGCTGCTCCGCCCTGGCCGCGATCCTGGCCAGCTCGGTCGTCGGTCTCGCGGCCCAGCAACCGCCCCTGGAACGGATCAACCTGCCCGAAGGGTTCAGCATCCGCGTCTATGCCACGGGGCTGACGAACCCACGGTCGATGGTGCTGTCGCCGAACGGGACCCTCTTTGTCGGCAGCCGGATCTCGCCGCGGGAGATCGCCCAGGGCGCGCCGCCGGACGCGGGCCAGGTCTATGCGGTGCTCGATCGCGACGGCGACCAGCGTGCCGACGAGGTCATCACGCTGACCCAGGGGTTGAACGCCCCGAACGGCGTCGCCTTCCTGGATGGCGCACTCTACGTGGCCGAGATCAACCGGATCCTGCGGTACGACGACATCGAGGCGCACCTCGACGACCCACCCGACCCGGTCGTGGTGAACGACAGCTTCCCGACCGACTGGATGCACGGCTGGAAGTTCATCAACTTCGGCCCGGACGGCAAGCTCTACGCGCCGGTCGGGGCACCCTGCAATATCTGCAACCGGGAGGCGGACGACCCCCGCTACGCGTCGATCACCCGGATGAACCCGGATGGCAGCGGGCTCGAGGTGTTCGCCAGCGGAATCCGGAACTCGGTGGGGTACGATTGGCACCCCGAGACCGGCGAGCTGTGGTTCACCAGCAACGGGCGCGACAGTCTTGGCGACGACCGGCCACCCGACACGCTCAACCACGCGCCGCGACCGGGGCTGCATTTCGGCTTCCCGTTCTGTCACGCAGGGAACATCCCGGATCCGGAGTTTGGCGCCACGCGGGCGTGTGCCGACCTCGACCCGCCCGCGCATACGCTCGGCCCTCACGTCGCCGCCCTCGGGATGCGGTTCTACACCGGCCAGATGTTTCCCGCCCGCTACCGGCACCAGATCTTCATCGCCGAGCACGGGTCCTGGAACCGCAGCGTCGAGGCCGGGCACACCGGCTATCGCGTGACTGTGGCGTATCTGGACGGCAACCGCGTCGTCGACTACGAGGTGCTCGCCGACGGCTGGCTCGGCGCCGACAACATTGGCTGGGGACGACCGGTCGACGTGCTGGTGATGCCAGACGGCGCGCTGCTGGTCTCCGATGACCGGATGGGCGTGATCTATCGAATCAGTTACACGGAACCGTCTGCCCGGTGAGGCACCGCCAAGCAGCTCGACGAGCTCGGGCACCGGCTCTCACCTCGACCCGTCCCCACGGGGGAGCGGGAGAGACCGCAGCCTGCTCCAGCCACTGGCTGGCGCGTCGAACCGACAACAGTGTAGTTTAAAGAGATCGGGAAGGACCGCTCCACCGAGACCGTCTGGAGGCATCCATGTTCACCGGGTTCACACGCGTACGCTATTCGCACGCGTCCGCCGCGCTGATAGGTGCGCTGGCGGTCGTCACGGGTGTCGCGGCCGGTCCGGCGATGGCACAAGGCTCGGCCAGTGACATGCGCGCGGGGTATCTTGCCGATTTCGACACGATGCAGACCAAGTTCAAGGAACTGGCCGGCGCCATGGACGCGGACACCTATGGCTGGCGACCGATGGACGGCGTCCGGTCGGTGAGCGAGGTGTTCATGCTGATCGCAGCGGAGAACTACTTCGTGCCGGCCGCCTGGGGTGCCACGCCGCCGGACGGCATCACGCCCAGCTTCGCGTTGTTCGACGAGCTGGCCGAGGTCACCGACAAGCGCGACGTGCTGAACCACCTCGAGACGTCGGCGGCCTACCTGCTCGAGGCGGTCGGCAGCCTGTCCGACGAGCAGATGCAGGAGACCATTCAGATGTTCGGACAGGACGGTGTCCTGCAGGCATCGCTGCTGCTGGTCGTAGGGGACATGCACGAGCACCTGGGGCAGGCCATCGCCTACGCCCGTATGAACGAGGTGGTTCCACCCTGGACCGCGCGGCAGGGCCAGTAGCACGAGAGGTCGCACACATGCCGACGTTCGGTGGTGTAGACGACACGAGACGTGAAATCGATGTTCCGATTGAACGCGTGTGTTGGGTGCGTGCTCTGTGTGTGCGCGCCTCCCGTCCTCGCCCAGACGCAGAGCCGGCCGGTGACCCCGGTGCCAGTGGTCGAGCTCGTCGCTCAGACCTCCGGCAAGGTGGTGCACGCCGTCTCGGTCGACGACCCGCCGACGCTCGACGGCGACGTGCTCGGCGACCCGGTGTGGGCCGCGGTGGAGCCGGTCAGCGGGTTCCGCCAGAGCGCCCCCGATGAGGGGCAACCGGCCACCGAGCGGACCGAGGTGCGCGTCGTGTTCACCGACGACACCCTCTACTTTGGCATCGTCTGTTACGACCGGGACCCCTCCGGCATCATCGTCAGTGACAGCCGGCGCGATTCGTCGATGAACGACGCCGACAGCTTTCAGATGGTGCTCGACACCTTCAGCGACCAGCAGAACGGGTTTGTCTTCGGCACCACGCCGGCCGGCCAGGAATACGACGGCCAGGTGACCGACGAGGGCGGTGGTCGAAGCCTGTTCGGCGGTGGTGGTCGCGGTGGCTTCTCGCGCGGGAGCGGCGGCGGCTTCAACCTCAATTGGGACGGGGCCTGGCAGGTGCGAACGTCGACGTCCGACGTGGGCTGGAGCGCCGAGTTCGCCATCCCGTTCCGGACCATTCGCTACCCCTCACGCGCGCACCAGTCCTGGGGCGTGAACTTCCAGCGGAACATCCGGCGCCGGAACGAGACGGCGTTCTGGGCGCCGCTCCCCCGGCAGTACAACCTCTACCGGGTGTCGATGGCCGGACAGCTCGTGGGCGTGTCGGCGCCGACCGGCTTCACAGGCAATCTGCAGCTGACGCCGTATGTGGTCGGTGAAATCGCCACGCGCGACGTAACACCGGACCGGGACCCGCTGGCGCTCGGCGACGTCGGGGTCGACCTCAAGTACAGCGTCACCTCCGGCCTCACGCTCGACGCCACGTACAACACCGACTTCGCGCAGGTCGAGGTCGACAATCAGCAGATCAACCTCGACCGCTTCAATCTGTTCTTCCCCGAAAAACGGCCGTTCTTCCTCGAGAACGCCGGGGTGTTCTCGGTGAGCAACCAGGGTCCTGCCAGTGGGATGAACCTCGGGCAAACGGAGCTCTTCTTCAGCCGCCGGATCGGGATCAATGACGCAGGTGTGCAGATTCCGATCCTGGGCGGGGCGCGGCTATCGGGCAAGGTGTCGGACGGCGTGACAATCGGCTTCCTCAACATGCAGACGGAGACGGTCGACGGGACCGGGGCGGCGAACAACTTCACGGTGGCGCGTGTGCGCCGCGATCTGCCCAATCGATCGAGCATCGGCGGTCTCTTCGTCAACCGGCAGGGTACGGGGAGCCTGGCGCCGGCTGACGACTACAACCGCACCTACGCGGTCGACGGCCGGTGGGGCATCGGCCAGAACGGGTTGGTGCAGGGCTTCGTGGGTCGCACCGAGACCCCCGGTCGCACCGGCCGCGACCACGCGCTGAGTCTCTCGACGAGATACGACTCGGAAGCCTGGCGTTTCATCAGCGGGTATCAGGAAAACGGCGAGGACTTCAACCCGGAGGTCGGTTTTCTCCGCCGGACCGGCGGGTTCCGCAAGTTCGACGTCGGGCTCAACAACACGTCGCGGCCGGACGGGTTCCTCAAGTTTCAGGAGCTGACGCCGCACATGAGCTTCACCCGCTTCTGGAACCTCGACGGGGTCATGGAGACGTCGTTCCTCCACCTGCATTTCCAGGGCGAGTTCGAGGACAGCTCCTCGGCCGGTGTCTCGCTGGATGTCCGGAGCGAAGCGGTCTTCGATGCATTCACCGTGTCTGGCATCACCGTGCCGCCGGGTCAGTACGACTTCAACGAGGTGCAGTACTCCTACAACTACGACCGGTCGACGCCGGTCAGCTTCGGCATGCGAGTGACGGTTGCCGGGTTCTTTGGTGGCGATATCGTGACCCTGCGCCCGTCGATCAACGCACGCTACGGCGACACGTTCAATCTGTCGTTGAGCTACAGCCGGAACGACATCGATCTGCCGAACGGCAGCATCATCACCAACTTGACGAGCGTCCGCGCCGCCTACAACTTCTCGCCGCGGCTGTTCGTGCAGACGCTGCTGCAGCACAACGACAGCGCCGAGATCTGGTCGGTGAACTTCCGTATCGGCTGGCTTCAGGACGCCAACACCGGTCTGTTCCTCGTCTACAACGAAACGGAAGGGATCGGCGACGTCGTTCCGTCCTTCGCCGGGCGCAGCGTGATCGTGAAATACAGCTATCTGTTCGATGTGCTCGACTAGTCTGGGCAGCGGGCGTCTGATGGCGCTTCGCGAGCCGATGTCGTCCAGGATCGGCAATAGCCTGCTCCGTGACACCCGAGCGCTTTCTGTCGACAGAGGGAGGCAAGGCTGCCGCCTTGCCACGCAGGCCTGAAGGCCTGCTTCACAGAGACAACCACGTAAGCAGATCGGCCTCGTCGCGCGTATTGGGTAGGGCACGGATGGCATCTGTAACTCCCCTTGCGGTAGCGGTGCTGCTGGCGGTGTCGACCGCCCCGTCGGCCGAGGTCAGCACTGGCGTGAGCGTGCCGGCGCCCCAGACCGCCCCGTTCCCACAGGCGCAGCCTGCGACCGAGACCATCGCCGTCACCGTCTTTACCAACATCAGCGGAGCCGCCGAGGACGACTGGATCGGCTCGGGGATCGCCGAGACGCTGATGACCGACGTGGCGAGGATCGGCGCGCTCTCGGTTGTGGGGCCCCAAACGCTGTCGAACGCGCTCGGCTCTGACCAGGGCTCGGGCGCCGAGTCAGCCGAGGTGCGGGCAGGCCGTCTCCTGGGCGCTCGATGGGTCATCAGCGGTGCATACCAGCGGGTGGGCGACCGTCTGCGGATCACCGCGCGTATTGTCGAGGTGGCGAGCGCCGAGGTGGTGCACACGGCGAAAGTCGATGGTCTGGCGACCGAGCTCTTCGCGCTGCAGGACCGGCTCTCCGCCGACCTGCGGCGCGGGCTGCCGGGCGGGGACGGCGCGACGTCGACCGCGGCGCGTGCGGCGACCAGCAGCGTGCCGGCAAGCGCCGCCGCTGCACCGCCGCCACCCGCAGCGGTGGGCGCAACCACCGCGGCCGCCGGCAACGGGTTCGCGGTGGCACCCGCCAGCGTCATCGATGGCCCGCCGCCACCGGCACCACCCGAAACCGTTGCGCGCGATGCGGCGGGACGTGCCACGGTGCGAGCGGTCCAGCTCGGTAGCCCGCTGCACGTGGATGGCACCCTGGACGAAGCGGTCTACGACACAGTGCCGCCGGTCAGCGACTTCATCCAGCAGCTGCCCGATGCGGGCGAGCCGGCGACCGAACGCACCGAGGCGTGGATCTTCTATGACGCGCAGAACGTCTACGTGGCGGTACGGAATTGGGACTCGGCGCCCGAGTCACAGTGGGTCGCCAACGAGATGCAGCGTGATTCCTACCAGCTCTTCAACAACGACAACTTCAGCGTCGCGTTCGACACCTTCTACGACCGGCGCAACGGCGTCTCCTTCCTGGTCAACCCGATCGGCGGTTTCTTCGATTACGAAATCACGGATGAAGGGAACCTCAACGTCGACTGGAACCCGATCTGGGACGTGCGGACCGGCCGGTTCGACGGCGGCTGGACCGTCGAAATGGAGATTCCGTTCAAGTCCATCCGCTTCAGCCCGGGCACGTCACAGATCTGGGGGATCCAGCTTGGGCGAAACGTGGGACGGAAGAACGAATCGAGCTATCTTACCCCGGTCCCGATTTCCGCCGGGCCGGGCATGTTCCGTCTGTCGGCGGCCGGCACGCTGACCGGTGTCGAGGTGCCCGAAGGTAACCGGACCTTCGAGATCAAGCCGTATGCGATCGGTTCGCTCGCCACCGACGTCAACGCCGTGCCGCTCGTCTCGAACCAGGGCGACGGCGACTTCGGGGTCGACGTCAAATACGGCCTGACACAGAACCTCACAGCCGACTTCACCTACAACACCGACTTCGCGCAGGTCGAGGTGGACGAACAGCAGGTGAACCTGACGCGGTTCAGCCTGTTCTTCCCCGAAAAACGCGAGTTCTTCCTCGAAGGACGGGGCATCTTCGACTTCGGTCGTGGTGTCACGTTCGGGGGTGGAAGACCCTGGGAAGGGGGACGCCCCGGGTCGGGGGGCTTCTTTGGCGGCGGCGACGTCCCGACCCTCTTCTTCAGCCGGCGCATCGGCCTGGACGCCGGACAGACCGTGCCGATCCTGGGCGGCGGCCGGCTGACCGGCAAGGTGGGAGATTTCAGCATCGGGGCGCTGAACATCCAGACGGACGACGTAGTGACCACGGGCGCCGCGGCGACCAATTTCACCGTCTTGCGGGTGAAGCGCGACATTCTACGACGCAGTCGTATCGGCGGCATCTTCACCGGACGATCGGTGTCGACGGTGGGCGACGGATCGAACCAGGCGTTTGGCCTCGACGCCGCGTTCTCGTTCTACGACAACGTGAACGTCAATGGTTACTACGCCCGCACACGGACACCTGGACTGGACGGCGACAACGACAGCTACCAGGCGGCGTTCACCTACAACGGCGACCGCTATGCCCTGGGGGTCGACCATCTGCTCGTCGGTGACAACTTCAACCCGGAAGTAGGCTTTCTGCGTCGCGACGACTTCCGGCGCACCTTCGTACAGGCGCAGTTCAGCCCGCGGCCCGCCTCGATCGCCGCGGTGCGCCAGTTCACCTGGGGCGGCAGCCTCGACTACATTCTGAATGGCGCCGGCCACATCGAGTCGCGGGTCGCGCAAACGAGCTTCAAGACGGAGTTCGAAAACAGCGATCGGTTCAGCGTCGACGTGCAGCGTAGCTACGAGCTGCTCGTGGAGCCGTTCGAGATTGCGTCCGACGTGACCATCCCGGTCGGCGGCTACGGCTTCCAGGACTACTACGCGTCGTACTCCCTGGGGGCGCAGCGGAGAGTCTCGGGCACCTTCTCGATGCAGCGCGGGGAGTTTTTCGACGGGGACATCACGGCGGTCGGCTAC
>SMUZ01013394.1_pt1 | contig 26017 bp, 18 predicted proteins | sample 2456421 | NCBI WGS metagenome assembly SMUZ01 (sample SAMN11095932, study PRJNA526329) | marine sediment metagenome | biome: Marine sediment; feature: Surficial sediment; material: Deep marine sediment; isolation source: Hadal surficial sediment | place: Pacific Ocean | collected 2014-11 | depth... | reverse complement strand
CGCGGTGACAATAATCGTTACCGCAGCGCGGCTGAAACACTGTGTGATAGGTGCTCTCATTGATTCTCTCCGATGTGCGGTATGAACGAACGCCCGGTAAGTGCCAATCTTAACCGGCCTGATGGTCCGGTCTCGACTACCACAAGATTCCGGCACCCGGGACCGTTGGCTAGTCGGCAAACTCTATGCTACAGTTTGGTCAGACCAATATGGTAGGACCAATTATGACGGCCGTGAGCCCTTCCAGAACCGAGGAAATCTCTAACGTCCTACGCGATGAAATCCTCCGCGGCCAGTATCGGCCCGGGGAGCGGCTGCCCTCGGAGCGCGACCTTACGAGCCGCTTCGAAACCAGCCGGGGCACCGTTAGGGAAGCATACAAGAAGCTCGAACAACTCGGACTCTTATCGATACAGCCCGGCGGCGCCCGGGTGGTACCGATCCAGGACTGCACGCTGGACGTCCTCGGGCCGTTGCTGGATCTCGGCGACGTGCCGAATCCGAAGCTGATCGATCAGGCCCTGGAGATCGCCGGCGTGCTCGTCGAATTTGCGGTCGTGAAGGCGCTGGAGAACGGTAGCGACACCACGATCGCAGCAGCACGCGCGATCACCCGCGAGATGCTGGCCGCCGAAGTGGAGAATATTCAGAAAGTTCGGGCACCGCCTCGGCTGATTCGGCTCTTCGCCGAGTCGGCCGACCATCTCGTACTGCTGCTGATCATGAACGGCTTACGCTCTCGGATGCTGGAGCGACTGCATGCCGTCGGCTTTCCGCCGCGCCACGATCCGCAGGCGCTGCGCCGTATCGCAGAGACACTCGACGCCGCGCTCGAGGCACACGATGTCAACCAGGTCGCGGCCGTTATGAGAGAGCTCTTCGACTTGTTACGCAACAGCGTGCAGCACCACTTCAAGTACCTGGAACACGAACGTAAGTCGGTAGCCACATGAACCTCAAACGCATCGCACCGGTTGTCGTCATCGTCGCCGCACTACTCGGCGCCGCCGCGATCGTCGCGACCACGGAACGACTTCAACCTGCACAGCCCGATCCTGTTGCGCCGACGGTCAGAGTCGTGATGGCTGACCCAAAGACCGTGCGCATGGTCGTTCACGCGCAAGGGACCGTGACACCGAGAACGGAAACGGCCGTGGTGCCGGAAGTATCCGGAACCGTGGTCTGGATATCTCCAAATCTCGTTGCGGGTGGCTATTTCGAAGCGGGCGAGCCGCTGTTGAGAATTGACGATCGTGACTATCTGGCCACGGTAGCAAGAGCCCGAGCCAGCGTCAGCCGCGCCGAAGCGGAGCATGAGTATAGCGATTTCGAGCTGCGGAGGCTGGAAGAGCTCGACACTCGTCAACTGATCAGCCGCTCCGACCTTGAGGCCGGTATACGCGCAGCGCGAGTCGCCGAGGCCAACCTGCAGGATGCGCGGGTCGCGCTCGAGCAGGCCCAACGCGACCTCGAGCGGACAGAAATTCTGGCACCGTTTAAGGGTCTGGTCAGAAACGAACAAACCGATGTCGGCCAGTTCGTCAGCCGCGGCGCAACCATCGCGAATCTCTACGCCGTGGACTACGTCGAGGTGCGCCTGCCGATCGCAGACCAACAACTGGCCTACCTCGATCTGCCGTTGACGCAGCGTGGCGAGCTGGATGACGCGACTGCACCGACCGTGACGCTGTCGGCGCACTTTGCCGGTCAAGACTACCGCTGGACGGGCAAGTTGGTTCGCACGGAGGCGGAGATTGACTCTCGCAGCCGAATGGTCCAGGTGGTTGCGAGAATTAGTGCAGAGGGTGTCTCACGAGACGATCCCAACGCGTTGCCGCCACCCGTCGGACTGTTCGTTCATGCCGAAATCGAGGGCCGTTCGGCCGAGAACATCGTCGTCGTACCGCGAGCCGCGATTCGGAATACGAACGAGGTCCTGGTCGTAGATGAGGATAACCGGCTGCGGTTTCGCACGGTCGAACTGCTGCGTATCTATGGTGACGACGCATTCATCAGCAGCGGATTGTCCAAAGGAGAACTCGTGTCTATCTCGCCGCTGCAGGTTGTTATCGACGGCATGCGCGTCGAACCCCTGCTTCAGCATGACGAGATACCAGAAAGATGACACGCCTCATCGGCTGGTTTGTCGGCAATCCCGTCGCGGCGAATCTCCTGATGATGATTCTGGTCGTCGGCGGCCTGATCTCCTTGACGCAACTCAAGCAAGAGGAATTTCCTGAGATCGATCTAGGCATCGTTCAGGTCAGAGTGCCTTACCTTGGCGCCGCTCCCGAGGAAGTAGAGTTGGGCGTCTGTATCCGCATCGAAGAAGCGCTCGAGGGGGCTCAATCCATCTACCGCATGACCTCCGCGTCCAGTGAGGGCATGTGCACTGTGACACTGGAACTCGAGTCGAGCGCCGACGATATCGAGGCGCTCAACGACATCAGCGGCCGAGTCGATGCGATCTCGACCTTCCCGGCAGAAACCGAGCGACCGATCGTCTCTTTATTGACCTCTCGGAACCAGGGACTGGAGATCATAATCGCAGGTGACACAGACGAGCGCACGCTGAAGACGCTCGCGCTGGAGATGCGCGAGGAGATCGCCGCGATGGACGGCATATCGCAGGTCGAGGTCGCCTATGTTCGCGCGGACGAGATTTCGATCGAGGTCTCAGAACAGACCCTGCGCCGCTATGGACTGACGCTGGACCAAGTTGCGAATGCCGTACGCCGCTCGTCGCTGGATCTGCCCGGCGGCACGATTCGAGCCGGGGGCGGTGAGATCCTGGTCAGAACCAAAGGCCAGGCGTACCGAGGTTCGGAATTCGAAAATATTGTGGTCGTTTCTGCAGCCGATGGCACGACAATCACACTCGGCGAGATCGCGACGATCGTCGACGGCCTCGAGGAAGGCGATCTGAGCGTACGATTCGACGGACAACCGGCCGCGATGGTCGCGATCTACCAGGTGGGCAGCGAAGACATCATCGATATTCGCGACAAAGTCAGAGCCTACGTCGTGAATGCCCAAGCACGAATGCCCGAAGGAATCGAGCTGACGATTTGGCGGGATGAATCCGAAGAACTCGAGGCGCGCCTCAGTATTCTCTTGGCAACCGCGGCCGGCGGCCTCGCACTGGTGTTGTTGTTGCTGTCCCTGCCGTTGCAATTTCGCCTGGCCATGTGGGTCGCGGCCGGCATCCCGATCGCGATGTTGGGCACGATCGCATTGTTCATCCCCCTTGGCATCACACTCAGCACGATGTCGGTTATCGCATTCATTCTCGTTCTCGGCATCGTTGTCGATGATGCGATCGTCGTCGGCGAGCGTATTTATGCCCACGAGCGCCACGCCGAGGATCAACACTCGGCAGCCATCGAAGGCACTGCCGAAGTCGCGGTCCCGGTGATATTTGGCGTCTTGACCACGATGGCGGCATTCCTTCCTATCATGCTCCTCCCGGGACGGATCGGCTCATTGTTCTCCGTGCTGGGTTACATCGTCGTGATCTGTCTGGTGTTCAGCGTCATCGAATCCCAGTTGATCCTGCCGTCGCATCTGGCGCACCGTCGCATCGAACCGCGTGCAGGCCGTCCGAATGCGTTCGTCGCACGCTGGCTAAAGTTTCAAGAGCGCCTGGCCGCCGGTATCGAGGACTTCGCCGAGCGACGCTACGGGGAGGCGTTGAGCCGGGTCCTGGAGTGGCGCTACCTGGTACTGGCCATCGGCGTTGGCATCCTCACGCTTACGCTCGCGCTCATCGTCAGCGGCCGGATCAGCGTAGAGTTCTTTCCCTCGATAGCGGGTGACCGAGTGGTTGCGAGGCTGACCATGCCCGAGGGTATCGCAGTAGCGGAGACGACCCGAGCGGCGCGACAGATCGAGCAGGCAGCACAGATTCTGAGAAGTGAACTCGACCTCACCCGACAGGACCAACCGAGCGTGATACAACACGTACTCACGACGATCGGGCAAGGCTTGGCCGGCGGTCAGCCCGGCGGCGGCACAAGCTTATCAACGCCGGTCAGCCATCGCGCCGACGTGGCCATCTCGCTCGTGCCCGCGGCGGAACGAAGCGAGTTCCCATCGGACACCATTGCCGAGCGTTGGCGCGAACTCACGGGGCCGATCGCCGACAGCGTCGAGCTGACGTTCTCGGCCAGTCAGCTTTCCGCCGGCGATGCCATTTCCATTCAATTGCGCGGCAGGAACGTCGATGATCTGGCGGCTGCGGCCGCCGACCTGCGCGCTGAACTCTCACGATTCGTTGGCGTTGCCGATGTTTCGGACTCGTTCCGCTCGGGCAAGCAGGAAGTTCGATTGTCGCTGCGACCCGAGGCGCAGCATCTCGGACTAACGCTCGATGACCTCGCACGACAAGTACGCCAAGCTTTCTACGGCGAGGAGGCGCAACGCGTCCAGCGCGGCACCGAGGACGTGCGGGTCATGGTCCGCTATCCGGAGACGGAACGGCGCTCGCTCGGCGACCTCGAGGACATGCGCATTCGAACTTCCGACGGTACCGAAGTGCCGTTCGCAGCGGCGGCAGAGTTCACGCTCGGCCAGGGCTACTCGACAATCACCCGGATCAACCGGCAACGCGTCGTGACGGTCAGGGCCGACGTCAACCGCAGCATGACGACGCCCGAAGCCGTATTGAACTCGCTCGCGGCCGAGGCATTACCGCGCATCGTCGCCGGCTACCGCGGAGTGACGTACTCCCTTACCGGTGAACAGGAAGAGCGGGCGGAGTCGTTCGGCGGGATGGCGCGGCTGTTCCCGGTGGCGCTGCTTATCATGTACGCATTACTCGCGATACCGTTGCGGTCCTATCTGCAACCACTGATTATCATGAGCGGCATCCCGTTCGGCGCCGTCGGCGCGATCGTGGGTCATCTCATGATGGGTTGGTCGCTGGCCCTGCCGTCGATTTTAGGCATGATTGCGCTATCGGGCGTCGTCGTAAATTCGAGCCTGGTACTGGTGGACTACATCAACCGGCAGCGGCGGACTGGCGTCCCCGTTCTGAATGCTGTGCGGCGTGCCGGTGTCGTACGCTTCCGGCCGATCATGTTGACGTCGATCACGACGTTCGCCGGACTCACTCCATTGATGCTGATCGACAATCCGGCCACCGCGTTTATCATACCGATGGCCATCTCGCTGGGTTGGGGCATCCTATTCGCAACCGTGATCACGCTGTTCCTCGTCCCGAGTCTGGTCCTGATTCTCGAGGATTTACGACCGGCGACGATGCTCACTCCAGAGATGAAGCCGATACGAACTCGACCACAGTACGCCACCGGACACTGAACGGACGTCAAACTGAAGTTTTCTTAAGATTGACCGATTGACCCGGCAGCCGCCTACCCGGTTGGGTTTTGAAGCTTAAACTACCGTTGTTTGATCAATCACCGCTTGTAATCGGAGTCTACCGGGAAGGAACCCGGAGTCTCTTGGGCGGTTTTCTTCGGCTCAGGAGACATCATGGGTAAGAGATTATATGTCGGTAATTTGCCGTACACCGTCAGCGAACAGGACCTGATCGATAAATTCGCCGCCATCGGCACTGTCGAATCCGCCACGCTCATCACCGATCGCGATTCGGGCCGTAGTAAGGGATTCGGTTTCGTCGAGATGGCAACCGATGCCGAGGCTCAAAAAGCCATAGAGGAAGTCAACGGCACAGACTATGACGGCCGTCCGGTCACCGTCAACGAAGCCAAGCCGATGAACAAACGCGACAGCGGAAGCCGCTGGTAAGTTCGCTAGCTTCACTCCATCAACGTTGTAGAGACCCGCTCACTGCGTAGCGACGCGGTCGCTTGCCTGCGCGCGGCACCGAGTCCATCCTTAAGCCCAGACCGCCATGCTCTCCCAAGATCACCTCAGAAATATTGCCATCATCGCCCATGTCGATCACGGCAAAACGACGCTCATAGACAAACTTCTACAGCAGTCGGACACGCTGGATTCACGTGTCGTCCTACCCGAGCGCGCGATGGATTCCAACGAGCTGGAACGCGAGCGAGGAATTACGATCCTGTCGAAGAACGCCTCCATCACTTGGCGCGACTGGCGCATCAACATCGTCGACACGCCCGGGCATGCAGACTTTGGCGGCGAGGTCGAGCGGGTGCTGTCGATGGTGGACAGCGTGCTACTGCTCGTTGACGCCGTGGAAGGCCCGATGCCGCAAACTCGATTCGTGACGCAGAAGGCGTTCGCCCACGGTTTCACGCCACTGGTCGTCATCAACAAGATGGACCGGGATGGCGCCCGTCCGGACTGGGTTCTGGATCAGACCTTCGAACTATTCGACCGTCTCGGCGCGAGTGACAAGCAACTCGACTTTCCCGTGATCTATGCCTCTGCCTTGGAAGGCCGCGCCAGTACCGATTCCGAGGCGCGAAGCGGAGATATGAACCCGTTGTTCGAGTTGATCATCTCGCACGTGCCGGCACCGAAGGTCGACAGCGATGGCCCGTTACAGTTGCAGGTCTCCAGTCTCGACTACAGCCCCTATGTGGGCGTACTCGGTATCGGTCGAATCGCGCGGGGCAGAGCGGATACCAATACCCTGATCACAATCGTTCGCCCCGACGGCTCGACGCGCGCCGGCAAGCTCCTCGAACTCTTCGGTTTCGACGGACTGGAGCGCAATCGTATCGAGGCAGCCGGCGCAGGGGACATCGTGCTTTTTAGCGGTATAGAGGACCTGAAGATATCCGAAACGGTCTGTGACCGCGATCACCCGGAACCGCTCCCCGCCCTGCAAGTGGATGAACCGACGATCAGTATGACATTCCAGGTCAATAAGTCGCCGTTCGCCGGCAAAGACGGAACGTTTCTGACCAGTCGGCAGATTCGCGAGCGCCTTGATCGGGAGATTAAACACAACGTCGCCCTACGCGTCGAGAGCACCGCAGACCCGGATAGATTCCGCGTTTCCGGACGCGGCGAGCTACATTTATCAATACTCATCGAAACCATGCGCCGAGAGGGTTTTGAACTCGCGGTCTCCAGGCCCGAGGTCATTGAACGCGAACTCGACGGTGTGCTTTGCGAACCGTGGGAACAGCTGACTGTCGACTTCGAGGCGGCTTATCAAGGCGCCGTCATGAGCCGTCTAGCCGAACGCAAAGGCGAGCTGCAGACCATGGTTCCCGATGGACGGGGCCGCGTGCGGCTGGATTACCGGATACCGGCCCGCGGACTCATTGGCTTTCGAACCGAGTATCTCACGGCGACAGCCGGTACCGGCCTGCTTTATCACGTCTTCGAGGTCTATGATCGCCAGGTCCCAGGAGAGATCGGCCAACGCAATAACGGCGCGATGGTGTCGGTCGCAAACGGCAAGGCGCTCGCTTACTCGCTCTTCAATCTCCAGAACCGGGGTAAATTACTGATCGGGCACGGCGAGGAAGTGTATGAGGGCATGATCGTCGGCGTGAACAATCGGAATACAGATTTACCCGTGAATCCGACCAAGGGCAAACAGCTTACCAATATCCGCGCTGCGGGATCGGACGAGAACATTATCCTAACGCCACGACTGCGATTCTCTTTGGAGCAAGCGCTGGAATTCATCGATGATGACGAACTCGTGGAGGTTACGCCTGCCAGTATCCGTCTGAGGAAGAAGCTGCTGACTGTAGGGGAACGCCGCCGTGCCGACAGGAATCGTGCGTGATATGAGTGAGCCCGGACTACCGAGTAATGTCTGCCACGGCGGTCCTCACGGCCCCCGCATCCTCGAAGTCCGTCCAGGCGAATACCAGCCGCTGGTCGGCATAGACCATACGCGGGAAATCGGCCGGGCGGCCTATGTCGATAAACGCGACTGTCTGACTATCGCCGACTAGCCCTGCGGATGAAACCCGGCGAATCACCAGTGCCACTCCGTCCGCTTCGCTGCGAAGCCAGCTGACGACCGCGTCACCGGAATCGATCACTACTACATCGACGTGACCGAAACTGCCCGTCGTATCGATCTCGACGGGTTCGCCGAAGCTCCGTCCCGCATCCACCGAACGGGCCAAGCGTACTGAGGGATCGTTAGCCGCAGCAGTAAACCAGACAACCGCCACGGTGTCTTCATCCGCCGCGACCGCCGGACCGTTGATCGGACACCCCTCGATCACCCAGTTGTCCGGACTGATGGGCAAGGCCGCTTGCCATCGCGCATCAACCATGCGCCGAATCACGATGTCCCGCACTTCCTCGGTCGTTCGGTCACGATAGACGAGCACCGGACCGCCGGAGGCGAGAGCGACGTCCGGCAGGCAACAATCACAAGCCATGTTGTCGAGCTCTATCGACTCGCGACGTTCGCCCGCGGCGCTGAATCGCGCGTAGTGCACGCCCGTACCGAGCAGGTTGCCAGCCGCGTCCTCATAGAGGTACTCACCATCCTGGATAAAGTTTCGCCCGTCGAGCCAGACAGCGCCGACGCCGCCCTGCTGGGGAAAGAGGGTCACGAAACCATGCTCCGATTCGGTGCCATCCTGATGCAGCAACAACGGCGCCTGCCAGCTCGCGCCGCCATCTGTAGACAGCGCCAGCATCGCGTCATAAGCGAAATAGCTATCGGGCTGATAGCGCAACCAGTGTGCGGCCCACAGATCCTCGGAGATCTGCACCACCGACGGGATGTCTGCCCAGTTAACGAACCAATTGTCGCCCTCCGCCACGGTCCGGGCCGCGGACCAAGCATCCGCGCGCAACGTAGAGAATTTCAATGCGTAACCGTCAAGCGTGGGTTCAAGCCAACTTAGGATCACTTCACCCTCGGGACCGACAGCGAGATTCGGCTGTCCACTGCCCGCTGCCGCCGGGCTTACAACCTCAGTAACGGTCACCGGACCAGGCGGTGGACGATCACAGCCGAGCGCGAGCACCACAAGGACCGCCAGCGATAACACACGCAAGTACGCTGCAGATCGGCGACTCATAAGACCACTCCAGGTAGATCGACTGCTCAACAGCACAGTATAAGAAATAATACCGACGCAACGCGAGCGGCGGCCAGTGTCTAGGTAATCTGCGGATGCTGCCGATGCCAGGGTGTCGCTGCCTCAAACGCACGGGCAAAGCGGAACACCTTCGCGTCTTCGAACATCCCCCCGACCAGCATCATTCCCACCGGCAGACCTGCTGCATTAAAACCGCAGGGGATGGAAATCGCCGGTTGGCCCGTGAAATTGAAGATACAGGCGTTCTTGCGCCGCTGCACCACATGATCGTGCGGCTGCGCCGAGATCAGCGCGGCCGCAACCGTCGATGTGGGCATCGCCAGAACATCACAATCGTCCATGACTGCCTCCACTTTCGCTATGAATTCCCGCCTGAAAGTCTGGGCGGCCTCGTAATCTGAATCCGACCACTTGGTCACACTCGCATAGCGCTGCCGGAAGGCGTCGCTGAAGGCTTCGGGATCGTCCGCGAGCGCCTCTCCATGGGCATGAGCAATCTCGGAGAATGTTACGTCGACTTCGTCGAGCGCCCTTTCGACATCCGGTAGATCCATGTCGACAACTCGTGCGCCAAGCTCCTTGAATGTCTCCAAAGCCTGATCGACGAGATCGACCACCTCAGGATCGCCACCGGTAAAAAAGAATCGGCGGGGAACGCCGACAACCGCACCATCGAGGGACTTGTTCATCTGTGTAAAGTAATCGTCCGCGATACGATTTATCGAGTGCGGATCGTTGCTGTCCGGGTCTTGAATCGCACGTAGCACGAGTGCCACTTCGCGTACGGTTCTGGCTAATGGACCTACGTGATCCATCGATTCGACCAATGGCAGAACGCCCGCTGTGCTGACTAGACCGAACGTGGGCTTGTGCCCCACGATGCCACAGCACTGCGCCGGTTGGCGAACCGAACAGCCCGTATCCGTACCGATCCCAGCGTAAGCCATACCCGCCGCTACGGCGACCGCCGAGCCGCCGCTGGAGCCGCCCGGATGATGATCCAGTCGCCAAGGATTCGAGACCGCGCCGTAATAAGGATTAATGGAAGTCGAGCCGAATGCCATCTCGTGCAGGCTGGTCTTGCCGAGAATCACAGCACCAGCAGCGGACAGACGCGTAACAACCGCGGCATCAGACTTCGGAATCCAGCTAGCGTAATATTTGCTGCCAGCGGTCGTGAGTATTCCTTGAGTCGCGATCAGGTCCTTTATAACGATTGGGATCCCATGCAGCGGTCCGCGGTCGTGACCATTGGCGAGTTCTGAATCGGCTAGCTGTGCTTGCTCCAGCGCCAGATCCGCAGTCACCGTGATGAATGCATTGAGCCGGTTCTCCAATCGCTCGATCCTATCGAGCATCAATGTCGTCAACGCGACCGCAGAAAACTCGTTGGACCGAATCAGCGCACCAACTTCGAGGATAGTCGCAAATTCGATGATTCTTTCTGTCATGTGCCGTACACCGAGACTTTGTGGCTGATTATGGTTGAAGTCTATCCCCTGTAGCATGATCATGATGTGGAAACTCGGGGAACCTAATCAGCCCCTATGAGCCTGACGAAGGATTAGCGCAAACTTCTCGTCACATAGGCAAATGAAGCTTCTACTCAAGATTCTTGGTATTTCGACGGCGGTTTTGGCGGCACTGGTCGTCGGCGGCGCCATCTTTATCGGCTGGCTGTTCGATCCCAACGACTATAAGGACTATGTAGCGGACTGGGTCGAGTCCCGTACGGGACGAGACTTTGTTATCGAAGACGACCTGGAGCTGACATTTTTCCCATGGCTTGGTGTTGAGACTGGAGGCCTGAGACTAGGCAACGCCGAGGGGTTCGGTGCAGAACCATTCGCCACGGCCGATCGGGCGATCGTTCGCGTCAAAATACTGCCGCTGTTTCTAGCCCGCGTTGAGTTCGGCAATCTCGAAGTGGATGGCTTGGAGCTGAATTTAGGCCGAGATTCTGAGCGCCGCGGCAATTGGGAAGACTTGACCGCAAACACTGGTCCTGCTTCAGGCACTGGCAGCACGACACGCGGCGGTGACAACGCGTTCCAGGATCTCACTATTGAAGGCGTCGAGATTAGCAACGGCGTGATCTTCTGGCGTGAGAATACAACCGAAGTCCGCTACATCATCTCCGACCTCTCACTCGAAACCGGCCCGATCCTGATCGGACAGCCGATCAGAACAGAACTCAGCTTCCGCTTGGTCGGAGTCGAACCGCAGTTTACAGCTCAGCTCACTGCCACCGGTAGTGCGCTGATCAATCCAGCGGGTTCTCGCTACCTCGTCGAAGACTTAAGGCTTGGCTTCTATGTGGAGGACGGCCGCCATGTGGAGCGCGCCGCCGGTAGTCTCGAGTCAACAATCAGCGTGTCTGTAGACGCGAGGACCGTCACGTTTGCCGACTCCCAGCTCGAGATGTCTCTGCGGGACCCACCCTTCGGTCCGGCCGATCTTCAGCTTGGCGCGACCTGGGCGAGTAGCCGGCTGGATCTGAGCTCTGGAACCGCCGATGTCGCGGATCTGACGACCAACACCAACGGCATTCTGGCGACCTGGGAGGTCGCTGGCCTGAATCTTCTCACCGATCCCGAGCTGACGGGCGCAGTGCGTATCGAGGACGAGTCCCTCGGAGCGGCGCTGGATCTATTGAACCTGCGGGGTGACGCCCGCGACGCTGCGGAACCGCTGGGCAGATTCGACCTGGAAGCTGGGTTTGCGCTGCGGCCGGCAAGCCGGGAACTCGTCCTCACCGGCATCAACGTATCAGCCCTGGACATGCGGATCTCGGGCGAGCTGAGCGCGGATGCGGCTGGCAAGGTGTCGGGGAATATAGCGATCCCTGAGTTCGACCCGCGCGCCGTACTGAGCCTGCTGCCAGCGGCAGGTCTCGCCGGTATCGATCACTCCGCAATCGATGCGTTGGCATTCTCGGCAGAATTTCAGGTAGACGATCCCGGACAACGGCTGTCGATCAGGAATATTCGCGCTGCGGTGATGACAACTTCGATCACGGGAGAGCTCGATTACTTCCGCGCTGAACGCCGTTACGAAGGGCAGATCAGCACATCTGCAGTGGATGCAGCGCTTATCGCTGAAGTATTCCCGAACTTGCTGCCGGATGGCCTAACCCCGGAGCGACTCGGCACGCTGAGACTGCACACCGGTTTTGCTTACGACACCGTGACCGACGAACTAACGCTCGCTACGCTGGATGCTGAAGGTCTGGGGTTATTGGCAACGGGCGACCTGGCGGTCAGCGCGCTCACCGAATCGCCCCGATGGACGGGGGCGCTCCAGATTCAGCGCTTCGACCCGCGTGAGTTGTTGCGGCGCTTTGGTCAACCCCCACCGAGCACTTCCGACGTTTCAGTACTGGCCAGTGTCGTGATCGATACTCGTCTGGATGTCACCGCCGAGCGCGGTCACTTTACGGAGTTCCGGTTTCAACTTGATGACAGCACGATCACCGGGGAGTTCACGGTACGGGAATTCAGTAATCCAGAATTCGATTTCAGCTTCATGATCGACGGAATCGACGTCGATCGCTACCTGCCGCCGCCGGCCCCCGTTCAAAACGGGACCCAAGCGCCGGCCGGCCGATCCATCGAGCTACCCACCGAGGCGATGCACAACCTCACGCTGAACGGCCGGGTCGCTGTCGGCGATCTTAAGATCAGCGGCCTGCAACTCTCGGAGGTGTCGACATTGCTGGCGATCCGCAACGGCGTCGGTACGCTCGACTCGGCGCGTGGCAAGCTCTATGGCGGGGACTTTGCGGGCAGTATCGGACTGGATGCCCGCAGCGGTGTGCCACAACTCACGCTTAGCGGCACGGCCGTCGGCGTACAACTTGATCCCTTCCTGGTTGCTCTGCGTGGGGAATCGACTCTCAGTGGCACAGGCAGTTTCGATCTGTCGCTGACGGGCTCTGGCAAAGATCTCAACGATGCGCTGAAAACGACCGCCGGCCGGGTGAATTTCTCTCTTCGCGACGGCGTAATTCGGGGCTTCAACCTCGGCCACACCTTGTGCAGCGTTTACAATTCGCTCCGGCAGGTGCCTCGGCCGGCTGCGACCGAGGCGAATTGGACCGACTACCGGTTGCTGCAAGGAAGCGCAGTCGTTACCGCAGGGATTGCCGATACCAGCGACTTACTAGCGACTGCCTCGTTCATGGAGACGACCGGTCGCGGCCAGCTCGACTTGACCACCTGGGACCTTCGTTACGACCTGATCGCGGAATTGACAGACAGCGTGGACATCGCCGGTTGCCAGACGATGGACCGGCTGATCGGCAAGCCGATCCCAGTGAGTCTTACCGGCAACATCACCGCACCGAATATCACCCCGGATTACGGCGACATCATAACGAGCCTCTTGCGGGAAGCTGCCGCGGCAGAAGTCGAGGCGGCTAAGAATGAGGCCAAAGACGAGCTCGAGGATCGACTCCGCGAACGGCTGGGCGACTTGTTCGCTCCTTAGCAGAGAGTCGTGAGGGCTAGCCCTGCCGGGGGCGATTATTGAGAAAACATCAATTTGTGTCGATTTCGAGGGCGGTCACGGCGTTCCAGCACGCGTTCCGCCTGCCACGAGCCACAGACCGGATCGCAATAAACTCGTCAAAACCTTGCAAATCATCAGGACGAGCCTATATTTGCATCTGAGCGCTTGCGTCTGGTCGTCACGGCCAGGTGAACGCTCGAAGAGAAGTTCGTATTGCACAATGAGTTGGTCATTTCAGAAGTCCCACCGGTATTTCCTGCAAATCGCCTTTCCTTTTTTGCAATTGAACACAAGTTGTTACTTTAGTTAGAGGTTATACGATGATTACAGGTACCGTTAAGTGGTTCAACAAAACCAAAGGCTTCGGATTCATCTCTCCTGAGGATGGTAGCAAAGACGTCTTTGTCCATATCTCTGCGGTGGAAGCGAGTGGTCTGGACACCCTGAATGAAGACCAGGTTGTCAACATGGAAACTGAGATGAGCCAGAAGGGCCCTCAGGCGACGAAGATCACTATCCCCGAGTAGGAAGCGAGGCTACAGCCCGTATGCCGAAACCCCGCGCAAGACGCGGGGTTTTTTTGCATGGATAGACGGTCTAAGTTCGAACACGCCTTAGCTGCCTCAAGATTATGTCAAAAACAGAGTGGCTTCCGAGCGAAGGATTCCGCTCGCGGCGACGTCTCTACTATGGAGGGAGTCGCTCTAAATGAACGTTGTCCACGCTGATCGGGCCATTGCGAAAAAGATTCTCCAGGGGGACGAGAATGCTTTTCGCGAGTTATTCGACAGCTTTTTTCCGCGGCTCTACCGTTTCGCACTCGTCCGGCTCAATGGCGACCGGGAAGAAGCCCGGGAGATGGTACAACAGACATTCTGCAAGGCATTCGAGCGACTCGATTCCTATCGAGGTGAAGCGTCACTCGACGATCGGCGTCCGGCGCAAGCTGCGTAAAGACGTCGGCTTGCGCTCCGCCCGCCTGGTTGAGAAGGTCCGAGGCTTCACGCGTCGGGCTCTGTTCAACCGTAGCACGACCTCCCGGGTCTAGCCGGCCGACTGCACGAGGCCTCTCCGGTCGCTGCTACGCGAGTTTCTCTATAATGAGCGCATGTTCGTCAAACGATCGCCAGACATCCGCGCCAGCGCTGCTAGGCTGCCTTTGGCGTTTTTACTCCTGGCAGCGCTCGTCACGCCACGGCTAGTCCAGACCCAGGGGTCAAACCCGGTGAATGGCCCCGAGGCGGAATTTCATATGGCCCGCTTGATTCACAGCGCAGGCGGCGGCTACCGCGGCGGTTACAGCCGGTCCTGGTGGGCGATCGATTATCCGGCCGCTGAATACCATTTGACTCGTGGGCTCAGGCGCTTGACGCGACTCGATGTCGCGAACGACAGCATCCACCTGCAGACAATTGACGACAGAATCTTCGACTACCCCTGGCTGTTCGCCCAACAGGTCGGTCGCTGGCAATTGTCGGTCGCGGAAACAGACCGACTCAGAGAGTATTTACTCCGCGGCGGCTTTCTGGTTGTCGATGATTTTCACGGCGCGAATGAGTGGGTGATCTTCACCAACGTGATCCGCCGTGTGTTTCCGAATCGGCCTATTATTAACATTCCCGACAGCGATCCCCTACTGCATGTTCTTTATGACCTGGATCAACGCACCCAGATACCGGGACGGCGTCATCTCTATCGTGGTCCGGGTGGGCAGATCCTCGCCCAGCTTCCCGGCGGACCGCCGCAATGGCGCGGTATCTACGACGACGAGGGGCGCCTTCTGGTGGCGATCAACTTCAACATGGACATGGGTGATGCCTGGGAACACGCCGATGATCCCGTCTATCCGGAACCGATGACGGCACTCGCTTATCGTTTCGGGATCAATTACATCATCTACGCGATGACCCACTAATCTTCGCGGACTTCCTGAGGCGAGACCCACTCATTGAACGACCTCCCGATATTCTGGGCTGTCATTGCGGGCGTCGTGATCGTCGTGATCCTAGTGCGCCGATTCGGGCGCGGCGCGGCCAGCAGGAAAGACGGTCTCGGCGTTGACGTAGAAAGCGATCTACTAAGACTCTGCCGCGGCGACCGCGCGCTGGCGGACAGATTGATTCAACACGAGCTGGATCGGAAGCCGGACCTGTCGCGCACCGGCGCTGCGTTGATGGCGCTGTCGAGACTGCGCGACGATAACCGATAATGTAGTAAGCGGCGCTTACTTGGCCGCGGCCAGGATATGATACGGAGCCTGCTCGGGGGTGCGGCAGTTCTCTAGCGGGATAAGGATGGTCGTAGCGAAAGCATACTGCCCGGACACCACCGAGTGACTAAAGCCGTCGGAGAAAACCGACCATGCACACAGTGGCGGGAATCGCATCTCCCGGTAGTCGCTCGAGTCAGCACGGAAATACAGCGATTCCTTCATGTAGTTATGAATCCGCCGCATGGCGCGATCATAGGGGCTGGAGTCGAGAACCCTCGCCAGCGGGTAGAGCTTGCTGAGACCACTGATCAGTCCAGTGAAGCAACGATCTGCGAAGCCCTTGCGTAGCGTAATACGGCGACTGTTGCCGCGGGCGACTATCGCTAACGCTGCGTGCTTCTCGAACAGCTTGCTAAAACTGCCTTTCGTCCCCCAGACGCGATCTCTACTGGGACTCAAGTTCACGAAAAATCGCATAATCCGGTTGCCGTTGGTCGCACCGTAGGCGCCGGCATCGATATGCACGATCTCGCTACTGGAACGAGCTTTCAGATCTCGGCCCTCCTCTTCAACCGCACGAAAACTGGTGGTACCGACGATCCATCCCGGTACCAGATTCGGAATGTTCTTCTGTAGATACTTGGTGACGGCAGCGTGGTGTGCCTTCAATATCGCGGTAACGCGTCGCCGAACATGCTCGGGAGCGTCGAAGCGCGGCACCGAATCGGTCTCAGGGTGGTAGCTGATGTTCTTGACCCGCGACTGCTGTGGCAGGTCATTCCGCAAAAACGCCATATCGGCATCGCTAGGCAGCTCTATCGGGCAGCGCTCGAAAAAAACCAGGTCGCCGTGCTCCAACGCAGCTTCGATCTCCGCTGGAGCCGCGTCGTCAAACTTTCTCAGCGCATACGATTTCGGCATGTCGCGCACAGTATTACACCAAACCCGTCACCGTGTTACGGGCTCGGTTGGCCCCGGCAGATTGCTGCTCGAAAGCAGCCCGGAGCTTCGAAATGACGTCAGCGACGGTGATCAGGCTCATCGCACCAGGGTCACGAACGCGGCGCCCCCAGCGGATTCCCTCAACCGGCCCACCGAACTCCCGACGTACGGCTTCCGGATATTTATCAACGACCAGGGCTTGGCTGTTGTACGGCCCGGTGCGATGCCGATTGGAGGTTGCGTAAAGGCCGACCACAGGACTCCCTACCGCAGTCGCCATATGAGCGGGCCCGGAGTCCGGGCACAGTACGACCGTGCTCCGCTCGAGCAACGCCAACAGTTGTTTCAGCGTCGTACGGCCGATCAGATTCACAACCTCCGTACGTGCTAATTCAGCGATCCCGCGCCCATAGTCCCGCTCACGATTCGTGGGACCACCGGTCAGCAGAATCTTAGCGCCATGCTGCTCCGCGGCGTAGTCTGCGATCGCCGCATAGCGATCCATGCTCCAATCTCTGAAGTTCCGGAAGCGTTGCCCGGCGCACGGACTGATGACCAGCGACGGCGTGCCGGCATCGATCTGCGCCGCCGCGAACTCACAGTCCGTAGCGGCCAGCGGAATATCCCAGCGGAGCTCATCGCGTCGTATCCCCAAGGCTGTCGCAAACTCAAACAGCCCGTCCATAACGTGCTGGTGCGGCGTCGCGGCGAGACGATGGCGACAGAATAGCCATTGATAATCCCGCCCACGCGCGCGGTCGAAACCCAGACTGGTGTTCGCAGAAACTACCAGGCTGACCAGATTCGCTCGCATCGATGCGTGCATGTGTAACAACAATTCGAACCGCCGTCCTGAGAGTTCGCGGCGTACATCGAGATACGCGCGTCGTCCTCGGGATTTGTCGAACAGAACGAAATCAACCCCGTCCAGACCCTCCAGCAGACCGTACTCGGTCTTGCCGACAATCCAGGTCAATCGCGTTTCGGGCCAGGCCTTCTGAATCGCCCGAACGACGGGCACGGTATGACAGGTATCACCAATAGCAGACAATCTGATGAGGCAGAGTTCTGCAGGGGGAATGTCGAATGAAGGCAGCACTGCGTGGTGACTCGACTCAGCCGGTTTGACAGTTCGAATAATAGCCCACAGGACCATGCGGCTAAAGGCGCACTCCCTTATCGAGCAATGCGACCGTAACGGCCTGCTGGAAGCTGTGGCCGTCTGAGGCTTCTTCAAGAACCTGCTAGGATTACGCCAGAGTCCTCGTAGCGTTATGAAGCTTCTAACAACTGTCATTCTTTTCGTTGCGATCTGCATCGTGTCGGTAACGTATCTGGCCGTACGTGGCAGTCTCCCCGTCCTCGATGGAACGATCTCGATCGCAGGCCTGATAGCACCTGTCGTCGTAGAGAGGGATCTATTGGGTGTCCCGACGGTCCGGGGAACCAATCGTCTCGACGTCGCTCGAGTCACAGGTTTTCTTCACGGCCAGGATCGATTTTTTCAAATGGATCTCATGCGTCGTGTAGCCGCCGGCGAGCTGTCGGAGCTCGTAGGAAAAAACGCCATCGAGTTAGACAAGGCAAGCCGGCAACACCGTTTACGCACGACAGCCCAAGAACGGATCGCCAACGTGAGCATCGCGGAGCAGCAACTCATGAAGGCTTATGCCGAAGGCGTCAACGCGGGCTTACAGGCGCTGCGAGTGGCACCTTTCGAGTACATATTTTTGCGTGCCCGCGCTCAACCTTGGCGACCAGAAGACACGCTTCTCGTCAACTACGCGATGTATTTTCAACTCGACGATTCCGATGCCAGCCGCGATAACGCCTACGCCATACTGCATGACGGACTGCCCAGCCTGCTGAGAGAGTTCGTTCTGAATGAAGGCACGGAATGGGATGCGCCTCTGATCGGTGACGCTCTGACCGTTCCGCCCATACCCGGTCCGGACGTCTGTGACCTGCGCACCGACCAGACTCAACACTATGTGCGTGGACAGATCCCGTTAACGTTAAGCGCTACCGAGGAGCGTGTCGCCGGGAGCAACGGCTGGGCTGTCGCGGGACGCCGGAGTTCCACCGGCAAAGCCATCCTCGCCAATGACATGCACTTGGACTTGAGCGTACCGAATACCTGGTATCGGATGCGCCTGATTGTCGAGAATGCAGCAAACCCTGCCGATCGACTCGATATCACGGGCGTGACCTTACCCGGTGCGCCGGCTGTCGTGGCCGGCAGTAATGGCTCGGTAGCCTGGGGTTTTACGAACAGCCGCGGCGACTGGTCGGATCTGGTATTGCTCGATCTGGATCCCGACAACCCGAACGCTTACCTGACACCCGATGGCTATCGTCTGTTCGATATCCACGCCGAGACGATCGATGTACGGCGCTCGCCTACGGTACAGGTAGACATCCGCACGACGATTTGGGGCCCGGTCGTCGGCGCAGACAGTCAGGGCAGGCTACGTGCGCTGCACTGGCTTGCGCATGAACCTGAAGCTAGCAACCTCAAAATTATCGAACTCGAACGGGCGCGCGATGTGCATCAGGCCATACGCATCGCCCATACGGTGGGCGCACCGCCACAAAATATCATGTTAGCCGACAGCAGCGGCAATATCGCCTGGACCATCATGGGGCGCATACCATTGCGCATCGGCTACGACCCCCAGCTACCGTCATCCTGGTCCGGCGAACAAACCGGTTGGCGTGGCTGGCTGGCATCTGCGGACTACCCGGTCGTGCTCAATCCTGACGCAGGTGTTATCTGGACGGCGAACGCACGCGTCGTGCAAGGCGAAGAACTCGAGCTGATTGGCAACGGCGGTTATTCGCTGGGCGCTCGTGCCAGCCAGATCCGCGATGGCCTGCTGCGACTGGACGGCGCGACACTCGAGGATATGCTGGCGATCCAGTTGGACGATCGTGCGCTACTTCATGAGCGTTGGCGAGAGTTACTTCTCGCCGTACTTGATTCCAATGCGCTGGCCGGGAATTTGCGGCGCGCTGAACTACGCACCGAAATCGCCCAGTGGAACGGCCGCGCCGACCCCGAGACCGCGGGCTACCGACTGGTTCGCGAGTTTCGCCGCCGGACCGGCGACGAGCTTCTGTCGGAACTCGTGTCGGGCTGTGGAAATTTCGTAGAGCCCATGACGCTCCGACGCCTCAACCAGTCAGAAGGGCCGATTTGGCGCCTCGTAACCGAGCAGCCCGCACACCTGCTGCCACCGATTTATGCAACTTGGCAAGCTTTCTTTCTCGCCACGGCCGACAAGACAATCGCCAGCTGTGGCAATGACTCACTGGTCAACTGCACATGGGGTGAAATCAATCGAGTCGAAATCACGCATCCTCTAGCCAATGCGATCCCGTTCCTCGCGTCGTGGCTTACGATGCACGACGGGCCGTTGCCGGGTGGTGATCACACGCCTCGTTTACAGCAGGGCGATCACGGCGCGTCGGAGCGCTTCGCGGTCTCCCCGGGCGACGAAGCGAACGGCTATTTTCATATGCCGGGCGGGCAAAGCGGGCATCCGTTGTCTTCGTTCTATCGAGCCGGCCACGAAGCGTGGGTGCGCGGAGAGCCGCAATCCTTCCTGCCTGGAGACACCGCCCATACATTAACGCTGCGCCCGGCTGAGTAAACGATTATGCTCGATCACCGTTGTCGTACCGCAGAGACCGTGAACTTACGTCACCCCAAGATCGCACAGCATCGTGCCGTTCGTTTGATGAGCGTAGTCCCGTTGGCGATTGCATCACTGATGAGTGGATCAGCAGCAGCGCAGGACTTAACTCCCGACTTGTCAGGAAATTGGTGGCGCACGGAGGACGGTAGCGGCAATACGGGCCGCGTCATCGCACAGGCGCCGCGCGCGCTCTCAGAGCACGGCGAGGCTCTGATGGCCGTATTCGATCCCGCCGACGACCCCGCCGTTCGCTGTGAACACCCCGGTGCGGTTCGAGTGATTCTGAGTCCCTATCCCATCAATTTCTTATCGCACGATGACTACGTGACGATTACCTACGAGGAATGGGCGACGATAAGGACCGTGCCTCTGACCGAGCAGGACATCGACCCGGATGCACCCCATGCTGTGATGGGACACTCGGTCGGCCGTTATCAGGACGGCAAGCTCATCGTCGAGACGGATAGCCTGACGACGGGGCTCGGCAGGAGCTCAGGGTTCTTCTGGACGAGTGAGGAAGCGGCCCTCATCGAAGAGTACTCGGTCGTCGAGGACAACACAGTCTTGATGCTGCGAATGTCGCTCACCGACCCGGTCATGCTCGATGAACCGTGGGTCATCGAGAAGCGTTGGGTACGTTACGGCGGCGAGTTGCTCGACTTTGACTGTATTCTCCGTGAGCGCCCTTAGCAATCAGTCGGAGAAAGCTCTTACGGCGTACTATCCCCACCAAGGCTCAACAGCGAAAACGGATCGACGCGCGCGCTTAAAACACGCACGCCCCAATGCAGATGCGGACCCGTAACACGGCCAGTGGCGCCGGCAAGACCGATGACCTGCCCTTGTTCCACCATTGTGCCCGGCTCCACGAACATCTCGGACAGATGCAGGTAAGTCGAGTAGACGCCTAAGCCGTGATCGATAAACACCGCGTTGCCGCTGAAAAACAGGTTCTTCGCCAGCACAATCCGGCCGGCATTCACCGCCAAAATTTCCGTGCCAGTTACGGCCGATAAATCCGCGCCGGAATGAGGCGCGCGCGACTCGCCATTGAATACCCGCCGATGGCCGAAGTTGCGGCCGCCTGTGGTGCCGGGAATCGGCACCTGGAACGGCTGTAACCAATACGCTTCGGGCGTTAGCGTCGAATAAATCGCATTGATCTGCCGGGACTCCCTGGCGGCACGCTCCTGGTCCTCCGGGCTTAAGTTCACGTACTGCGGTGCGACGGTAAGTTCGGTTGTGGGAAAGCGCTGGCTTTGCACTCGGACGAGATCGGTACGCGTTGCCACTCGCCCGTCTGCATAACGGAGCGACACCTCGATGGGATAGTCGCCTTCATCGGTATCCAAGTCGATGCCGATGACGGTCATCCAACGATCGGCGACGCGGACGTATGGAATACGGCGCTCGTTCCAGGTCACATCGATCGACGTCAGGCCGGCCTCATGCGGCTGGCCGAGCTGTAGCGCCTGACCTTGAACAGCCATCAGCGTCGCCAGCAACGCTACCGAATTCATCCCCAGTCACTCCTGATCTCCAGCGTGGTTATTCTATGAGACTGCGGCGCGCATGTCAGAGACCTGCGTATCGATCAAGGGACACTGCTTTCGTTATAGCACTCCGAACGCGGAGATCATTGAGATATGGCCCGCACTTTGTCACGTCTCAGCTTAATGTTGTGTGGTGAAATCTACTCGGGGTCCTGCAGTAGACCGGCAACGGCCTCTCTGACGCCGCCAGCCGTCGCGGCCTCTGGAGCTACCGGCATACCGATGATGAGCGCGATCTCAGCCCACAACAGCCACGGAAAATTGCGCAACGATCGCCCGCTGCCACGGGCGAACAGGCTGTCTGCAAGACCCCTGAGCGCGATCGGAATAACCGGCACCGGGTTGCGCTGGACGATGCGTTCGAGTCCAGGACGGAAGACGTTCAGCGCGCCATCGCGCGTGATACGTCCTTCCGGGAAGATACAAACGAGTTGACCCTTTTCCAGGCTATCGGCTATCTGCTCGAACGCCCGCTCCAGTAATTCCGGATTTTCTTTTCTGCTGGCGATTGGGATCGCGCCGGCAGTTCGAAACACGAAACGTAGTAGTGGAATCTGAAAGATCTTGTGATACATGACGAATCGGATCGGCCGGCGGACGCAGCCTGCGATCACGAGTGCATCCACATAACTCACGTGGTTACATGCCAAGATTGCGGGCCCTCGCTCGGGGATCCGCTCGAGCCCCTCTTTACGGATCCGATAAACCGTGTGGATCAAAATCCAGACGATGAATCGCATTAGGAACTCGGGTACGACCGTGTAAATGTAGATCGCGACGAGTCCATTGAGGACGGCCGTCAACAAAAAGAGTTCAGGAATAGAAAGACCTGCCGCCAATACACTGATCGCCATAACAGCGGACATCAGCATGAACAGTGCGTTGAGGACGTTATTACCGGCGATGATCCGGGAGCGATGACTGGCTTTACTTCTCTGCTGTACCAACGCGTAGAGTGGCACCACATAGAATCCGCCGAATAAACCGATCAGGATGACATCGGCCGAGACCCGCCAGCTTCCCGGCGCCTGCAGAAATTGAATCGCGCCGACGAGCTCTCCCGCAGCGGCGTCCGGCACCGCGAAAAAAATATCGATTCCGAAGACTGTCAAACCGATTGAGCCGAACGGTACGAGGCCGAGTTCCACCATGCGTCCTGACAGGCGTTCGCAAAACAGCGATCCGACACCGACACCGACTGAAAACAGCGCCAGCAATAGCGTCACGACTTGTTCGTTCCCGTGCAGTACCACGCGCGTGAAATTCGGGAATTGCGCAAGGTAGGTGGCACCGAAAAACCAGAACCACGAGATTCCGATCACGGACAGAAATACGGTCCTGCTTTGCCGAGTGAATTGAATGATTCGCCAGGTCTCGGTCAGCGCATTCCAATTGACCTTGAGGCCGGGATCTACCGTAGGCACTGGCGGAATACTGCGGCTGACCCAATATCCCATGCAGGCGACCGTGACGACGATCATTCCGACCGCGATCGTGCCACCGTCCGGAATGCCGACAAGCAAGCCTCCTGCCATGGTACCGAGCAGGATGGCCATGAAGGTTCCCATGCCGACGAGTCCATTACCGCCGATCAACTCATCGTCCCCAAGTAACTGCGGGAGTATCCCGTACTTGACCGGACCGAACAGCGCCGACTGCGTTCCCATCAGGAACAGCACACCGATCAGGAATGGAACGCTGCGCAGATAGAGACCAACGGCTGCGCAGATCATGATCGAGATCTCGAACAGCTTGATGAGTCTGATAAGAAAGGACTTCTCATATTTGTCCGCGAGCTGACCTGCGGAAGCAGAAAATAGGAAAAATGGCAGTATGAAAATTCCCGCAGCGAGATTGATCAAGGTGTTCGAGTCGGACGAGCCCACTCCGGCAACCTGAAACGCGATAAGAATCAGTAACGCGTTCTTAAAGACGTTGTCGTTAAACGCGCCGAGAAACTGCGTCGCGAAGACCGGCCCGAACCGCCGCTGCGTTAGGAGAGAGAATTGATTCCTTGTCTTCGAATCCATCGCTAGTCGGCTGCCGTGCTCCGTATTCCTGGCGAATCGACAAGTTGCGCCAGGCAAGCGCCGCCGCCGGGATGTCGTTATAAGGACCGCGTGAAGAGAATATCGTAGGGGCCCACGCTGCCGCGATCGACGACCAGGTGCTGGTAACCGGATCGCCGGCCACCGGTCCGCACGAAGTCGTTGGGATTGGTCGATTTCACATCGTTCCGATAACGGTAATGCACGTATTCGCTAAGTTCTATAGCCGTGATCGATCCATCACCGTCTTCATCGGCCAAACCATCGCCGATCGCCTCACTCAGGAAGACGGAAAGATAACCGCCCGCCCGGAATTTCACCGCAACCTGGGAAGTGACATCCTCCTCGGAGGAGAACATACCCATTCGACCAGGTACAGAGATCACGTCTTTAGCAAACCCGCCGCTAAAGCAGGAGTCGAGAAATAACAACGTCGTGCCAGCCCGAATGGGCGCGAACAGGTCACGCAGCTCATCGTCTCGCATTTGCGCGTCGTACAACACGATCGTCTCGTCGAGCGCGTCCGGGTCGGAGATTTCGGGTCCCGCGGCACGCTCGACACGATCGCCGTGACCCGAATAGAAGAACACAAACGTGTCATCGGGGCCCGCCCGGGAGGCAATGTCGGCCACGGCCCTCGCGACGTTGGCCACCGTCGCATCCGCATCGGTGAGCGTTACCGCATCCTCCGGTCGCATACCGGCGCCGCGAATCAATGCGTCGCGAACACGGATCGCATCTGCTGCCGTAAAGTCCAAGTCGTTCTCGGTCCCGGGATAGTCGCTGATACCAGCGAAAATACCGAAGGTCCGCCCGCCTGAGCGGCGACCATCGGCGGAGGTCCCGCCGACTGATGGGTCCGAGACTGCCCGGGTGTCAACAGTCAACCGGTACCCGCCGACTTCTGCCGCCGCGTAGGAGGTTGCCGTGACACGATACCGACCCGTTTCGGTCAGGTTGAGCTCGACCACCGAACGTGATGTATTCCCTTCGAAGTCATCGTTCTCGATGATGTCTCCGCCGGGGGTAATGAGGGCGACAAAGGTATCGAACTCGCTCGAGGCCATCTCTAATCGAACGCTCTGGCCAACACGACCGTCAAAGACATAGAAATCCTGATACTCGCCGGTAGCCAGTGTTCGGTCGCCGAATTCAAGCTCGCCAACGGTCGTTCGGCCGATGGTCAGCGTCTCAACGTCACGATTTTGCCCGGCCCGCCCACGGGAGACATCGATCTGGTCGATGGTCAACCGGTAAGCGCCGCTTTCGCCCGCCTCGTAGGAGGTCACCGCCACGCGATACGTGCCCGATTCGGTGATATCAGTCACGATCTGGCTATCGGTCGTGTCGTTGGCGTCATCGTTCTCCTCATGGTCGCCGTTGGGGTCGGCAAGGATCAGGTAAGTGTCGAAGTCATCCGACCTGAGGTCGATCGTGACCCGCTGGCCCGGGCGACCGGTAAATTCGTAGATGTCGATGTACTCACCGTCATCGAGTGTGCTGTCGTCGAAACCAAGCGTACCGGTCTCTTCGCGAAGGCCGGCCAGCTCGACCGACTCACCGACGTCCATCTGCAGCGTATAACTGCCCGACTCACCCTCCTGGTAACTCGTGACGGTGACCTCGTAAGTACCGGTCTCTTCGAGAACGAGCGCGATCAACGAGCGACTCATGTCGCCTTCATAATCATCGTTATCGAATTGCTCACCGCTCGGCGTGTGGACGATGAGGTAGGGATCGAATTCACTGGAGCGCAGATCGATGACTGCCTCCTGACCGCGTCGGCCCGCAAACGTGAAGTCGTCTCGATACTCGCCGGTTGACAGCGTGGCATCGCCGGCCTCCAGTCGGTCGCGTTGTCTGCCTCCTGCGGCTAACGCTCCCGCTCCGTCGACGAGCTCGACCAGCCCCTGATCAAACAGATCACGGCAGTCGGTCGCGTCCCTGTAGAGATCCGCGTCGGTCAGATAGGCAGCGACGCCTGCGCCTGCGAAGCGCGGGTCATCACACTCGCCGTCGCGGGCCCAGGTACTGCTGTCGTCGCCGAAATCGATACCGCCGCTCGCCGCGTCGG
>SMUZ01071419.1_pt1 | contig 26954 bp, 23 predicted proteins | sample 2456421 | NCBI WGS metagenome assembly SMUZ01 (sample SAMN11095932, study PRJNA526329) | marine sediment metagenome | biome: Marine sediment; feature: Surficial sediment; material: Deep marine sediment; isolation source: Hadal surficial sediment | place: Pacific Ocean | collected 2014-11 | depth... | reverse complement strand
CGCCTGCGGCGAGAGCTTTCGAAGCGCCTCGATCAGACCTGCACCAAGCGTATCCCCAGACGCCTCGCCAGCCGCTATAGCTACCCGGAGCGGACCGGCACTTCGTGTATCGTTAGCAGTTGTCACCGAAGTTCGTTCCCAAGCCTCCTAGCAGGGTGTTGAAAAACACTCGGGCGAGTGCGAGACAAGGCCAAGAAGCAGCAAAAAAACGCAGTGGTCACGCCAGTACACGAGCATTTTGAGCCGATTCTTAACGCAGTATTGTGCCGTTTGAGTGTCTTCAAAGCCTGCTAGCGGACGAGCCCCCGGGAACTGCCATTGAGCGACGCCAGAAACAACGTTAACTCCTCCTGCGTCTCAGCGCGCTCAGCCAACGCTTGCTTCGCATCCTCCAGCTTTAGCCCGCGCCGATACAGCACCCGGTAGGCTTCACGAATATTGCGAATTTGCTCGGCCGAAAAGCCACGGCGTTTGAGTCCTTCGGCATTGACGCCCCGCGGCACCGCAGGTCTCCCGGAGACCACCACGTAGGCGGGGATGTCTCTGGTGATATACGTAAACATGCTGGTCAATGCATGTGGGCCAATATGGCAGAACTGATGCGAAGTCGTAAACCCACCCAATATCGCCCAGTCGCCTACTCTCACATGTCCCGCAATCGAGGCATTATTGGCGAAGATCGTGTTGTCTCCTACCACGCAGTCATGCGCGATATGGGCATAAGCCATAATCCAGTTGTCGTTGCCGATGCTCGTGTCGCCGCGATCTTGCGACGTTCCACGGTTGATGGTGCAGCATTCTCGGATGGTGTTCCGATCACCGATGGTCAGCGTCGTCGACTCACCAGCGTACTTCTTATCCTGCGGATCATCACCGATCGATGCAAATTGGAAGATGTGATTGTCTGCGCCGATTACCGTGGGCCCCTTGACGACGACATGCGCTTCGATGCGAGTTCCCGCGCCGATCTCGACATCGGCGCTGATAATCGCGTAAGGGCCTATTGTTACCTCCCCGTGGACCCGCGCGTCGGGCGAAACAACTGCTCGCTCATGAATCACAGATCCATACCGCGTGCCTGGAGAATTTCCGCGGCTACGACGAGATCACCGTTAATCTCGGCCTTCGTCTTGAACCGCCACAAGTTACGTCGGCTGGCAACAAGGTCGACCGTCAGCAGAATTCGATCGCCCGGTCGCGCCGGGCGCTTAAACCGCGCCTTCTCAATGCCGACCAGGTAGAGAATAAAATTTCTCTCCTCAGGCGCAATACTCTCCCAGATCAGCACGCCGCCCGCCTGGGCTATGGCCTCGATGATGAGAACGCCCGGCATGATGGGGTGCCCGGGGAAATGCCCGAGAAATTGAGGTTCGCTCACGGCGACGTTCTTCACCGCGACGATAGATTTCCCCGGCTCGCAGCTGAGTATCCCGTCGATCATCAGAAAAGGGTAGCGATGGGGTAATCGCTCCATAATGTCTTCCACGGATAGACAGTACGTATCAGTCATCAGGCTTCCTTTCCATCGCTTCCAGTAAGGCCGCCATACGCCGCTCAAGCGTAATCTGGCGTTGTGCAAATTTATCAAGGTTGCGGAATCGAGCTGCGTTTCGGCGCCAACGCGAAGCTTCATCCGCCGGTAGACCACCGGAGTATGTTCCGGGCGTCGTTATCGATCGGGTGACCATACTACGAACCGTCACCATCACGTCGCTGCACACGCTCAGATGACCGACTATGACCACCGCACCAGCGATTACGCAACGTTCGCCGATCGTCGTACTGCCTGCGACACCAGAGAAAGCCGCCATCGCCGTGTGGGCGCCAATACGGACGTTGTGAGCGATCTGAACCAGATTATCGAGGATGACGCCATCCTCGATGATGGTGTCTTCGATAGTCCCTCGGTCGATGGTGGTATTGGCACCGATATCCACGTCGTTACCGATGATCACCGTTCCCAACTGCGGGATCTTCAGCCAGGAGTCGTTATCGTGAGCAAATCCGAATCCATCGCTGCCGACAACGACGCCTGGATGCAGCAGACAGCGCTCGCCGATCTCGACTCGATCCATCACGGTGACACGCGCGAGCATCTTCGTGTCCGCCCCGATGCGGGCTGCGGCGCCGACTACGCAGCCCGGGCCGACGACAACCGACTCGCCGAGTTCGGACGCCGGCCCGATCACCGCTTGTGCACAAACCTGCGCCGATTCCGGCACCGAAGCGTCAGCTGCGACGATTGCCGACGGATGGATGCCCGGCTCCGGTGCAACCGGCGGGTGCAGGAAACGAGCGATGCGGGCGTAGGTCGCGTAGGGGTTCGCCGCAACTAGCGCGACGACCGGGCAATCAGCCGCGTATCTCTCCTCTAGCACAACCGCTGCCGCATTGGTGCCGGCTAACTGGCCGCGATAGAGCGGGTTGGCAAGAAATGTGATGGCGTTAGTGCTTGCGCCGGACAGCGTTCCCACCGTCGTCACGACCGGATCGGCATCCCCGCGCAACTCGCAGTTGAAACGATCCGCAATCTCAGCCAGATTCGCGGGCATGCTTTTGAACTTGGAGACGTGTTAAGTCGTTACGGCAAACGAGACAGATCGCCTCACAAGCCGTCATTATCACGGACGTAGGAATCTTCCAAAGCCTGGAGGACATCGTCGGTAATATCGATCGTGCTACTGAAATACAGCGCGTCGGCGACGACGAGATCGTAATTCTCTGATCTAGCAAAGTTCTGAACCTCTTGGAGCAAGGAGCGTTGTAGTTTACTGAGCTCCTCGTTCTGCCGAAGGTTCGCGTCTTCATTAAGGTCACTTTGTTCCCGAGCGAAATCCCGTTGCTTTTCTCTGATCTCCCGCTCCAGACTCAGGCGCTCTTCGGCACCCATGACGGCCCCATCCCGTTCATAGGTATCCGACTTTTCTTGCAGCGACCTCTGTATCGCAACAAGCTCGCGCTGCCGCGGCGCAAACTCTTCCTGAAGCGCCTGCATGGCGGCTCGAAACTGCGGAGCCTGCTCGAGCAGCCTGTTGACGTTGACTACGCCAACCCTGAGCGTCTCGGTCTGAGCGCCCACACTAGCCGCAGCCACCAACGCGCCAATTAAGACTCCGACCCGAGCTGTGGCCAGTACGGTATGGTGCATTCTCATCGTTATGTAATTCCTCAGCCTCCCCTAAAACGCCTGGCCGATTGTAAACTGAAATTCTTCTGTTTCATCCTCGAAGAATCGGTCTGTCGTCTCGCTGGCATTCAGCGGAAAAGAATAACTAAAGCGCAGTAAGCCTAGCGGAGCAAGCCATTCTACCGCAACACCGACAGATTGCTTCAGATTACCGGATCTGTACTCATACTCGGTGGTCTCCGCACCAAGCCGATCGAAGAAGGTGACCCCGCCTGTCGAGAAAACGTTACCGATGTCATAGAACATCGAGACGCGGGTGGATGCAGCTAACTTCTCAGGGATCGGGACAATCAGTTCAAACTGCGTAGCGATCTTCAAGTTCCCGCCGTAGGGGTTGTTGAAAGAATCTTTAGGCCCTAAGCGACTTTCCTTGAAACCGCGTACGCTGCCGGGACCGCCGGCGAAGAAATTACGGTATGGCGGCAGAGCCGTCGTCTCCCCATACGCATCACCGAACGCTAGCTCCGAGTTGACTCTAAAGATCCATCGCCCCCATAGAGGAATATACTTGGCGAAATCCACGGCGACCACATAGTACTCCACCTCGCTTCCCGGGATGGCCGCCGTGAGATTAATACCTAATCGGGTCCCTCGGGTGGGAAACAGGAATCGATTGCGCGATTCGTAACTCCAGCCGGTGTTGAACTCAAGACTCTTTACCGAAGTACCATAAAAATTGTCACCAGGAACGTCGAGCGGTTCGCCGTTACTGGTGACCCATTCGACCGCCTGCCTAGAACTGAAGTCGCTCGTGAGCAGCTCTGCCTGCTGAATAGCGAAGCCGAACCGCAGGCGTTGGTAATCGGTGATCGGATAAGACCAGTCAGCGCCCAGCGTAAAAGTCTCTGTCGAGAAGGCTGAGCTGGCGGACGTGAACTGTTGGATGTCCCGAAACGACAGAGTCAGCGTTCGCGAGAGCCCGTCAATGGTTCGGTACGGCTCCGTATAATTGAACGTCGTGACTGTCGCGAACTCGCCGCCGCTGATGTTCGCGCTTATTCTGTCGCCTGTTCCCATGAAATTCGAATGCACAAAATTTGCATTCAGCTGTGCGCCCCAGGTTTCGGAGTAACCGATACCGCCACCGAACGTCCCGGGCAAGCCTTCTTCGATCTCAAAGTCGATATCCACCAGATCCGGACTTCCAAGAACAGGGGTCGTCTCATACTCGACCGACTGTACATAAGGCAGTCGCCGAAGAAGTTCCTGAGATCGATTCACTAGCGAATTGGAGAGATAGGATCCTTCAAGTTGCCGCATCTCACGACGAAATACTTCGTCGTTGACGGTATCCGAGCCGTTAAAGTTGATTCTGCGCACATAGACCCGGTTCTGCGGCTCGATGAAGAACGTCACGGACGCCTCTTTGGTGTCACGATCCAGCTCCGGAACAGCCTGGACCTGTGCGAACGCGTAGCCATCCTGACCAAGACGCGCGCGCATGAATTCCTCGCTAAGCGTTAGCACGCCCTGCGAGTAGATCTGCCCTGGGCCTGTATATATCAGCGCCCGGAGGTCCTCCTCCGGAACCACCATCTGACCGGCGAGCTTGACGTCAGAGATGGTGTACCGGTCCCCCTCGGTAATATTGACGGTGATAAAGATATCCCGCTTGTCCGGGGAAATCGCAACCTGCACGCTGTCCCAACGGAAATCGGCGAAGCCGCGGTCCATGTAAAAGGAGCGGAGAGTTTCCAGGTCCCCTTCCAACGCCTGCTTCGAATAACGGTCGTCATTCCTCATAAACGACAACAAATTGCCCGTTTGGAGCTCGAACGAATCTAGAATCTCCTCGTCATCGAAACTGGTATTGCCGACGATATTGACCTGTCGAATCTTCGCGCGCTCGCCTTCGATGATTTCGATCGAAACCCGGACGCGGTTATCGGGCAGCACCTCGATCGGTGTCTCGATCGATACGCCGTACTTACCCTGGCTGTAATACTGTTCCGTAAGCGCCTGCTTGACCTCCTCGAGCACCGATCGATCGAAGACCTTGCCCTGAGAGAGACCAACATCGCGTAAGGAAGCCTCCAGCTGCTCTGTCTCGATATCCTTATTGCCGGAGATTGTGAAGTCTTCGATCGACGGCCGCTCAAGTACGGCAATGAGCAACACGTCGCCATCGCGCCTAAACTCGACATCCCTGAAAAAGCCGGTTGAATAAATGGCGCGGATCGCTTCCTGAACCCGCTGATCGGTCAGCGTGTCGCCGATATTGATGGGCAGATAGTTATAGATCGTTCCCTCTGAAATTCGCTGGGCGCCTTCAACGCGGAAATTGCGCACTATCCACGGCTCGAAGGCCTGCACCGTGCCGGCACCAAGGACGCACGTCAGGAACAACCAGAGCCGCAAACGTTGACTAGCCAAAATCTCCACCCAATTCAGCCGAATATCCGTGAGAGGTCATTATAAAACGCAACGCTCATCAGCACGACCAGCAGCAAGATTCCGAACTGCTGGCCGATGATCATGGCGCGCTCGGACAGCGGTGAACCCTTCACCGCCTCGACGAGCTGATAGACGATCTGGCCACCGTCCAGTAACGGCACCGGCAGCAGATTCAAGATTCCCAGGCTGATGCTCACGATGCTCAGAAAACTCAAAAACGGACCAAAGCCTGCCCGCGCACTATCACCCGCGTAGGCCGCAATATTGATCGGACCGCTGATATTGCGTACCGATACATCGCCGATCAACATTCGTCCGAGCATTCGCACCGTCAGGGCGCTCATCTCCCAGGTCTTTGCCAGCCCCTTGGGCAACGCTTCCAAAACACCATAGCGCTCGGTGGTCAACGCGTTCGCACTGATCGCTTGCAAGACATCAACATTCTCGGCGGCCCCGATCAGCCCGCGACGTTCACCCTGACTGAAATCCTCGCCGATCTCGATCGCGAGCGTCAGTTCTTCGCCCGCTCGCTCCACGCGTATGTTCACGGTCTCGCCAGGACGTGCGGCGACCGCGTCGACGAGCCCGGTGAAGCGGTCGATGACCTGCCCGTCGAGCAGCAGCACGCGATCACCGGACTGCAGGCCCGCGCGCTCGGCGGCAAGCCCAGGGGTCAGCTCACCGAGGACCGCCGGTCGTATCGGTCCGGGCTCGAAACCGAGTCCGACGAGCAGCGCGCCCGGCTCGGTCAGCTCGGCTTCGCGGCCACGAATATCCAGCTCGATTCGCCGGGTGGCGCCGCCGGGCTCCCGTACCGTGAGGTCGATCAGGCCATCGGTAAGGAGTTCATCGAGAATCCCGAGTACCGCAGCGTTCCATGTCGGCGTGTCGCGGTCCCCAACCGCGATGATCTCCTGATCCTGGAGCAGCCCGGCGGCGGCGGCGATAGATCCCTCGGCGACCGGGCCGACGATCGCTTTGATGCCGGGCACACCGCCGACAAACATCAACCAGTAAGCAAAGATCGCGAACAAGAAATTGAAGCCGGGTCCCGCCAATAGCACCGCGATACGATGGGGTATGGGCCGGCGAGCGAACGCTCGATGGGCGTCTTCGGCCGGTACCGGACCCTCGCGTTCGTCAAGAAATTTGACGTAGCCGCCGAGCGGAATGCTCGAGAGCCAATACTCGGTGGGTGGCGAGCTGACACTCGCGTCACTGGCATCTTGAGACGCGAGCGGCTGTGTCGCCGGAATGCGCTTAAGACGCCAGGACCGCTCACCCGTCTCACGCTCCTGCCAACGAATCAATGGCCGGCCGAAACCGACCGAAAATCTTAAGACCTTAAAGCCTAGTTGCCGCCCCACCCAGAAATGACCGAACTCGTGTACGGACACGAGTACGCCGATGGCGAAGATAAACGCGATGATGGCGAAAAGCACTTCGAACATGGGCGCTGGACCTAAGCTATCCGCTGCGGAAGTTTGGATGATAAACCATCGAATAGGATACGCGTTTCCACTGCCTGATGGGGCCAGCGGCCCCTAGACTTATGACAGACCTGGCGCGGGCCCGTAGGTTCCCTGTGTAGTGGTCCAACTAACCGGCAAGCCCCGCTAGCTTGAGGCCGATGAAGAAAAACGGCACCGCGGCGGCCAGACTGTCGATGCGATCGAGCACCCCGCCGTGGCCCGGCAGGAGTCGGCCACTGTCCTTCAAGCCCACATTGCGCTTGAACATGCTGACCGTAAGATCTCCGATCACCGAGACCAGTGTCACCGCCAGTGTAATCGCGACGAAGGCGCCCAATGATACCCCCAGGCCGATGCCGGCTAGCGCCCCGACCAGCGCCGCCGACGCCAGGCCGCCGATGACGCCCTCCCAAGTCTTGCCCGCACTGATGTGCGCAGCGAGCTTGACGCGCCCGAAACGCCGGCCACAGAAATACGCGCCGATATCGGCGGCCCAGACGATGAGAAACAAGCTCAATGCCAGTTCTGGTCCTTGCGGCACGCGGCCGTGAATATAGGCCAATAAGAACCAGGCGGGCAGCAGCGCCAGAGGCCCTGAAGCCGCGACAATCGGCGCCGGAATGTGCCACGGATACGCCCACAGCGAGATCGACGCCAACACCCACCAGACCAGAGCGACGCTCGCCACCAATTCCGCGCCGCGCGTGTCGAACAACGGTGCCGTCGCCAACATCAGTCCTGCGAACACCGCGATATAGATGACCGGCGGGATACCATGCTCGCCGACGAAGTTCGCCCACTCCCACGCGCCTGCGATCCACAGCAGGCCGAGCACAGCTGCCGCGCCCCAGGTCGGTAGCAGCAAGACAGCCGCAGTCATCGCGCTGCCCAGGGCCAGCGCAGTGATTATCCTGGTTCTCAGCAATCCGCGACCCCGACCTGATCCCCGGTTCGACCGAACCGCCTCTGCCGATTGAGGTAGAACTCGAACGCTTGCTCGAGCTCCGTGGTCGAAAAGTCCGGCCATAACACATTTGAAAAGTACAGCTCTGAGTAAGCCAGGCTCCACAGGAGGAAGTTACTGAGCCGCCGCTCGCCGCCTGTCCGAATCAGTAAATCCACGCTCGGAAACTCTGCCATCACCAACGACGCCGCAAAACGTTCCTCGTCGATCTCGGCCGGGTCGAGCGACCCTTCTGCGACCTCTTTCGCCAGCTTCCGTGCGCCGTGCGCAATGTCCCAGTGGCCGCCATAGGCCACCGCGAGTACCAGAGTCATCCGCCGATTGTCGCGCGTGCGCGTCTCGGCAGCCTTGATCGCCTCCTGAAGAGCCGGATCCAATGACTGCAGTTCGCCGACGAATCGCAACCGGACGCCATTGTCATGAAGCTCCGCCACCTCCCGGTTCAGGGCATCGACGAACAGCGACATGAGCCCGAGTACTTCTTCACGCGGACGACGCCAGTTTTCGCTCGAGAACGCGAACAGAGTCAATACGTCGACGCCACGCCCGGTGCAATACTCGACCATCTTGCGAACCGGCGTAAGCCCTGCCGTGTGGCCCGCCTGACGCGGTAGCCCACGACGCCGGGCCCAGCGGCCATTGCCGTCCATGATGACCGCCAAATGGCGTGGCGAAGGGCCCTCGCCGCTGCCTTTGCTGATCGAAGCCACCATCGGGCTAGAACTCCATGATCTCTGTTTCTTTTTGCTTCAGCAGCTGGTCCATTTCCGCTATCACGGTGTCGGTCAGCTTTTGAATCTCATCGTGGGCGTGATGATCCTCGTCCTTCGTGATCAGCTTTTCCTTGAGCAACTCCTTAACGTCACCGAGGCCATCGCGACGAATATTGCGTACGGCAACTCGGCCCGTCTCCGTTTCGTGACGAACAATCTTCACGAGCTCCTTGCGGCGCTCTTCGGTCATGGGCGGCAAAGGCACACGTATCACCGCTCCGGCAGTTACGGGGTTCAAACCCAAGTCTGACGTCAAGATGGCCTTCTCGACAGCCTTGATCATCTGTTTGTCCCAAGGCGTTATGGTGAGCGTACGCGCATCCTCGACAGCGACTGTGGCTGTCTGGCTGAGCGGCACCTCTGAGCCGTAAGAACTTACCGTGATGTGCTCCAAGAGCCCAGTATGTGCGCGCCCTGTACGCAGCTTTCTGAATTCATCTCGCAGGGCGCTGACACTCTTAGCCATCCGACTTGCCACATCTTTCGTGACGTCCTCAATCACTGAGCGTTCCGGTCTTGGGGGCCTGGTTAGAGACGGCAGTTCCGAGAGTTTCTCCCTTCACCAAGCGAATCAGATCACCGGCATTATTCAGATTGAACACGACCAGCGGCAAATTATTCTCCCGGCACATGACAATCGCAGTCGCATCCATGACCTTGAGGTTATCGGTCAACACTTGATCGAAGGACAATTCCCGATATCGAACCGCATCAGGTTCCTTAAGCGGATCAGCCGAATAGATACCGTCCACTTTCGTCGCCTTGAACAACACCTCGGCACCAATCTCGATCGCGCGAAGGCTCGCAGCGGTATCGGTGGTAAAGAAGGGGTTACCGGTACCGGCAGCGAAGATCACCGCCCGGCCCTTTTCGAGGTGGCGCACTGCTCGACGTCGAATATAATCCTCGCAAACCTCGTTGATCTGTAGCGCCGACATGACTCTGGCGACCGCCCCTTGTCGCTCGAGCGCATCCTGCAATGCGAGCGCGTTGATGACCGTAGCCAGCATGCCCATTTGATCCCCGGTGACGCGATCCATGCCTGCCTCAGCAAGACCGGCACCACGGAAAATATTGCCGCCACCGATGACCAGGCCGATCTGTACACCCAAGCCCAGCACCTCGGCAATCTCGATCGCCACCTGCCGAATGACGGGTGGATCGATACCATAGTCCTGACTGCCCAGCAGAGCCTCACCGCTGAGCTTCAATAAAATCCTTCTATAGGCGGGCGAGTCCTTCCCCATGCTTCTCTCAATTTTCACCGGCAAGTATTGAACCCCACGCTCGCAGAGTTCGGCCGTATCGTTCGCTGCGCGACTAGATTAGCGGCTCTGGAGGACTTGCGCCATGACCTCCTGCACGAAGTCGTCCTCTCAACTTCGCTATCCCTCGCCGACCTCAAAGCGCACAAACCCCAGCGCGCTGGCGTCCGCCGTCGAGAGCAGATTCGCGACCGTCACGTCCGGGTCCTTGACGAACGGCTGACCGGTCAGAGTGATCTCATCCAAGTGCTTACGCAGCCGTCCCTCGACCATCTTCTGGACTATCTCCTCCGGCTTGCCCTCCTGGAGTGCCTGCGCCGTGAGTATCTCCCGCTCCTTGCCAAGCTCGTCCGTTGGCACATCATCGGCACTGACATAGCGGGGCGAAGTCGCGGCAACCTGCATAGCGAGATCCCTCGCAAGTTTCTCGTCGCCGCCTCGAAGCTCCACGAGGACGCCGATCCGGCCCATATGCGAGTAGGAGCCAACGGTCGCACTGCTCTGCAAAACCTGGAACCGGCGTACCGCAATGTTCTCGCCGACTTTGGCGACGAGTTCCTGACGTCTCGTTTCTAAAGTCTGGCCGCCCGAGTCCGAAGCCATAAGTTCCACGACACTGGCATACTCGCCTGCCAATGCAGCATCGGCTACGGATTCCGCAAACTGGGCGAAATTTTCATCCATGGCCACGAAGTCCGTTTCGGAGTTAACCTCAACGATAACGTGCCGGCTACCGTCCGCCGTGCCTTTCACCAAGACCTTGCCTTCGGCGGCCACGCGCGTCGCTTTCCGGTCCGCCTTCGCCTGCCCGGCCTTGCGCAACAGCTCGCCTGCCAGTTCAAGATCACCCTCGGCTTCGACGAGAGCCCGTTTGCAATCCATCATTCCCGCGCCGGTGCGCTCACGCAGCGTCTTGACGAGTGTCGCTTCTATCGCCATGCCCGATCCTCTAACCGGTTGAGAATGTCCGTCAATCCTTCGTCTCGACGTCTGCTGCTTTGGCCTTAGCGCCCGCCTTTTTCGTGACAGTTTTTTTCTTCGTCGTCGCTTTACCGCTCGCGGATTTCGCCGCAGCTTGTTTTGTCGCAGCCTTTTCGGCTGGCGTTTTTTTCGTAGCGGCCTTCTCGACGACTTCGTTCTCGACGACTTCGTTCTCGGCGACTTCGTTCTCGGCGACTTCCTTCGCCGGCGCTGCCTTCTCGGCAACCTCCTCCGCCGGCGCTGCGTCCTCGGCGTCTTGTTTCGCCGGCGCTTCCGTCTCGGTGCCTGCCTGCGTAGACGCGTCGGCCGCCTCCACTTCGGCCTCGGGCCCGCCCTGTTTGGCCGATGCTTTCTTGGCCAACACCTTCTTGATCTTGGCTTTCTTGCCGGCCGCCTTTTTCGTCGCCGCTTTCCTGGTCGTCGTCTTAGACCTGCCCTTGGTCTCTTGTGCCTTGGGCTTGCCTTCCTTATCGAGCTCTACGAACTCGTCATCGCCAGTCGGGACGACCGGGATAGAGGCCTTGCCGTCCAACACCGCGTCGGCGATTCCGTGCGCATAGAGCTGAATCGCCCGCATCGCATCATCGTTACCGGGAATAATGTAAGCGACGGTATCGGGAGAACAGTTGGTATCGACAACTGCGATCACAGGAATACCGAGTTTCGCGGCTTCTTTTATCGCGATCTCTTCATGCCCAACGTCGACGATGAACACAGCGTCCGGCAAGGATTCCATATCCTTGATGCCGCCGAGCGTTCGCTCGAGTTTGCCGAGTTCTCGGCTTAAGCCCAGAATCTCTTTCTTCGTGAAGTCGGCGCTGTTCTCATCCGCCATAATCTCCTCGAGATCCCTTAACCGCTTGACGGACTGCCTGATCGTCTTGAAGTTAGTCAACATCCCGCCCAACCAACGGTGGCTAACGAACGGCATGGTGCAACGCAGAGCTTCCTCTTGAATCGCTTTTTGGGCTGCGCGTTTCGAGCCGACGAACAAGACGGTGCCGCCATCGGCGACCAGCTGACGAACGAACTCGGTCGCCTCGCCGAACAACGGCAAGGTGCTCTCCAGATTGATAATATGAATGCGATTGCGCTCACCGAAAATGAACGGTGCCATTTTCGGATTCCAAAAACGGGTTTGGTGGCCAAAATGCACCCCCGCTTCCAGCATCCGGCGCATGGTGACGTCGGTCATGGAAACTCCTCTCTCGGGTTAGTCCTCCACGCGCCCCCGCCAACAACCTTCCACCTGGTTTTAAGGGAGGAAAGCACCCAGCCGCGGGTATCGGCCCGTGTGTGAATTTAATTGCCCCCTAGGGCGCGCGCTTTATACCATAGCTGCCTGGCAGCAACAATCGCTCCAGCCCCGGACTTCGGGAGGGTAGAATCCCCTATCGACTGAGATTTCCCGCCTGGCACGGGATCGCCAGATGGTATGAACGTAACGATCAAAACGCCCGAGGAGCAGGACAAGATGCGCACAGCCGGCAGGCTCGCGGCCAGTGTGCTCGACATGATCGGTGAGCGAGTCCGCGCCGGCGTCTCCACGGCTGAGCTGGATCGCATTTGTCATGATTATATTGTGAACACGCTCGACGCGGTTCCGGCTCCTTTGAATTATCGCGGCTTTCCGAAATCGATCTGCACGTCTATTAATCATGTCGTGTGCCACGGCATTCCCGGCGAGCGCCTATTGAAAAACGGTGACGTGTTAAACCTCGACATCACCGTTATCAAGGATGGCTTTCATGGCGATACGAGCCGCATGTTTTTCGTCGGTAAACCCCAGGTATTAGCCGAGCGGCTCGCGCGTGTCGCTTATGAAGGCATGTGGCTGGGTATCGAGGAACTTGGACCGGGCGCCCGCTTAGGCGACATCGGCCATACGATCCAGGTGCACGTCGAAAAAAACCGATTCTCAATCGTCCGTGAGTACTGTGGCCACGGCATCGGCCGTGGCTTTCATGAGGATCCACAGGTCCTTCATTACGGTGAACGCGACACGGGCATGGAGCTTATTCCCGGTATGACGATCACCGTCGAACCGATGGTGAATGCGGGCAAACGTCATGTGAAACTGTTGAATGACGGCTGGACCGTCGTGACGAAGGATCACTCACTGTCCGCGCAGTGGGAGCATACTGTGCTGGTCACTGAGTCAGGCTACGAGGTCCTGACGCTAGGCGACAACGACCGGAGCACGTAAGTGAGCACCCTCTCAGAATCAATCGGCCTACCGCGGAAAGACCCGGGCGACGCCAGCGTCGATTCGGTCGCGTTACGTGAATCGCTGGCAGACCCTGATCGTCCCATTGAGTATTTCCGGGACTGCCTGAACCGCGCAGACCAACACCTAGCAGAGCGTTTTCGTGCCAACGTCGCCGTCGACACACTGGTCGAGCAGCGAGCCCTGACTGTTGACGAGGTGATTCTAGCGGCCTGGCAACACTATGTGACGGGCAGCGTGGACCAGGCCACGCTCGTGGCCGTGGGCGGCTACGGCCGTGGCGAACTTCATCCGCACTCAGATATCGACCTCATGGTTTTGCTGCAGCGACCCGGAGAAGTGGCTAGCGATGAGCCGATCGGGCAATTCCTAACGTTTCTGTGGGACATCGGACTCGAGGTGGGCCATTCGGTTCGCACGCTGGACGACTGCGAGACTCAGGCACGCAACGACGTCACGGTCGTAACGACATTGATGGAGGCGCGGCTGCTGGCCGGATCCAGCGAGCAATTCGCGGCGCTCACGGAGCGTGTCAGCCCTAGGCACATGTGGAACTCGGCGGAGTATTTCCAGGCCAAGCTCGACGAGCAGACCGCTCGCCACCATCGCTACGACGATACCGCTTACAACCTCGAGCCTAACGTCAAAGGCAGCCCCGGTGGCCTGCGGGATATTCAGATGATCGATTGGCTGGCACGGCGTCATCTCGGTACGCACGACCTCGCAGAACTCGTCGAGCATGACTTCCTGACTCCGGGCCAGCTCAGAATCCTGCTGACCGGCCGAACACTGCTCTGGCGCATTCGGTTCGGGCTTCATCTGCTCGTCGGACGTAGAGAGGACCGGCTGCTATTCGATCACCAGATCAAGCTAGCCCGGATGCTCGGCTACGAAGATGCCACTTATACGCTGGCCATTGAACAACTGATGCAGCGCTACTACCGAACGGTGATGGAACTCAGTCGCCTGAACGAGATGTTGTTGCAACTGTTTGAGGACGCGATTCTCGTCAACCCGGATACCCCGACTACGCTAATGGGGACGCGCTTCCAGTCGCGGAACGGTTATTTGCAGGTCGTTGACGAAAATGTTTTCGTCCAGGACCCGTCGGCATTGCTGGAGATATTCCTGTTGCTCGAACAGAATCTTGATTTGAAGGGAGTAGACGCCCGGACGATCGCGCTGATCAAGCAACACCTCTGGCTGATTGACGAACAATTTCGCCAGAATCCGCGCAATCAGCGGTTATTTCTGGATATCCTGCGTGCTCCGCAGGGAGTGACCCGCACGCTCAGGCGGATGAACACGTATGGCGTTCTCGGCCTCTATATCCCGGCGTTCGGTCGAATAGTCGGCCGCATGCAGTACGACCTCTTCCATGCCTACACGGTCGATGCGCACACCTTGTTCGTCGTGGAGAATCTACGGCGAGCGTCACTGTCCCGGTTCGACCATGAGCATCCCAACAGCAGTCGCATCATGCAGTCGCTGGCCAAACCGGAAATAGCGTATCTCGGCGGGCTTTTTCACGACATCGCCAAAGGCCGGGGCGGCGACCATTCGCAACTCGGCGCGGTCGATGCCGAAGCATTCTGCCTCGAACACGGTATGAGTCGTTACGATGCTCGGCTCGTGGCCTGGCTCGTACAGCATCATCTGCTGCTGTCGATGACAGCGCAAAAGAAAGACCTCCACGATCCGCGGGTGATCAACGAATTCGCACAGACAGTCGGCGACGAGACGCATCTGGCCTACCTCTATGTCCTCACTGTTGCGGATGTCCGAGGAACCAATCCGAAGCTATGGAACTCCTGGAAGGACACTCTGTTCTGGGAGTTGTACGAGTTGACGAAGCGTGCGCTGCGCAGAGGTTTTGCGCATCCGATCGACGCCGACGAGCTCATCGCGGAAACGCTAGCCGAGACGGAAAAGCTGTTACGCCGCGAAGGACTTCTCCCGGACGACTGGAAGAACATCTGGTCAAATTTCACCGAGGAATATTTTTTGCGCCATCGACCGGAAGAGATTGCATGGCATACCCGGATCCTGGCCGGCGCTGCCGACGAACAGCCGATCGTCGTGGACGTCAACGACGAACTCGCTCCAGGACTAACCGCGCTGATGATCTCAGCGCCTCAGGCGTTGCAGTCGTTCGTCCGGACTACTGCGATATTGGACGAACTCGGCCTCACAGTCGTCGACGCGCGGATCGTGCCCATGAGCGATGCCCAGACGCTGAATACTTATTTTATACTTGAGACCGATGGTAGCTCGATCTCCGAGCGCAGGCGTCTCGAGGAAATCCACGTGCGTATCTCGAGAAGCCTGACGCGAACAGACGGCCATGAGATCAGGGTGACTCGACGGGCCCCGCGACAGGTACGGATGTTCTCCACGCCGGTACAAGTCCGCGTCTCGCACGACGCGACGAATCAGCGCACCGTACTGGAACTGGTCGCCGGCGACCGGCCCGGATTGCTGGCGCAAATCGGCAAATTATTCGTCGAGCAGAACGTCAGGCTGCAAAACGCGAAGATCGTCACGTTGGGCGAACGCGCGGAGGACGTGTTCTTCGTGACGACCGAGGACAATCGGCCACTCGATGAGGCAACATCTCAAGCATTGATCAGCTCACTTGAGACAACGCTGGCGGACCCGGAAACAGCATGACCGGAACGAGCGATATCATCGAATCCGCCTGGGAGAGACGCAGCGAGCTATCGCCACGCAACGTCGACTCGGAGGTAAAAGCGGCGATCGAGCATTGTATCGATGGCCTGGACTCAGGAGAACTGCGCGTCGCCGAGTATCGGAATGAGGACGGCGCCGGCACGTGGACGGTCAACGAATGGCTGAAGAAGGCCGTCCTGCTGTACTTTCGGATCCACGATAACCAGCCGATCGACGCCGGCCACACTCAGTATTTCGACAAGGTGCCGCTGAAGTACGCAAACTATGACGCGGGCGCGTTCGCCAGAGCAGGAACCCGCGTGGTACCGAATGCCCTGGTACGCCGTGGCGCGTATGTCGCACCGGATGTCGTGTTGATGCCGTCCTATGTGAACATCGGTGCCTATGTCGACCGCGGCAGCATGATCGACACTTGGGCGACGGTAGGAAGTTGCGCCCAGATCGGAAAGAACGTGCACCTCTCCGGCGGCACGGGTATCGGTGGGGTGCTCGAACCACTACAGGCGAGACCGACGATTATCGAAGACGATTGTTTTGTCGGTGCCCGCGCAGAGATCGCCGAGGGTGTCGTCGTCGAGCGCGGCAGCGTCATCGCCATGGGGGTATTCATCGGCCAGAGTACCCGGATTTATGATCGCGAGACCGGCGAGATCCTTTATGGCCGAGTACCGGCAGGCTCGGTCGTGGTACCGGGCAACCTGCCGTCCGATGACGGTCGATACAGTCTCTACTGTGCGGTGATCGTCAAGAAGGTCGACGAACAAACACGCGCCAAAACCAGCCTGAACGAACTTCTACGGCCACCCGAGTAAAGCGATAGAAAAAGGCTCAGAAGGTGAAATTGATGTCGGCCTGCAGGCGTTTATAGTCACGTAGGCTGCCTTCAGCTTCTCCCCGCTGGTTCATAAAATACGTGAACCTCAACTTCCACCCACCGGGCAGGACGTAGTTGGTCCTGAAAAAATGGCCCTTGGCGTCGGTGCCGCCACCGCCCCAGTCGGAGTCGGAAAAAGTCGCCACGATCGCATTGGCCTGCAGATCCTGATACACATAGCTCAGATCCCAGCTTCCGGGCGCGGACGCATCGCGGTAGGTTGCGCCGAGCGCAAAACCGTCGTCGAAAGCATTCGTTGCGGTATTCGTCACGTAATCCAGGAACAACGTCAGCGGCTGACCCGCAAGCGCAAAGCTGATTTCACCGAAAAGCTCTAGCTCATCAAAGTCGGTGAGGTAGTTGTCGGACGCGTCGAGCTGATTGCCCGCTGCGAAAAAGAATGGTGAACGACCCTTGGCCGCATCGTAGGTGTAGTAGCTGAACCCGGCGGTTAAGGTCGTACCGTTGACCGAGGTAGCCTTGTAGCCTGCCTGAGCACCGATCATGATCGAATCGTCGTCTGCGGCCCGCTCCTCGACCCAAAAACCGCCGACGTTGGCAAAGAACCGACCGGATCGGTAACGCAAAGCCAGCCCTTCCGGGTGCAGATCATCGTCGTAGATAAGATGGTGGCTGCCGGGCCGGTAAAACGGATTCTTCATCTTCCCGCCAACCAGACTTAGATCTTCGGTCAGCCCCCAGTCGAAATACGCGTAGTCGAGATCGAGGTCCTTGTGTGAGAAGCCGTCGCCGAGCGTCTGGTTGGCGGAGATCGGGTTACTGCCGCCTGTCGTGAGCCCGACGCCGACGCTCAAATTGTCCGCCAGATTGCCGCTTATCCCTAGCCGGGCACGGATTCTGTGGCGTTGACGCGCATTCAAGCCCTCCTCGTTGATGGTTTCGTGGCGGTAACGTAGATCCCCGACGACCGTTACCGTCTCAGCCCACGATGAGGCCGGTTCGGGCCGCGGAGCGAGCGGCACCGCCTCGATCTCGGCCGAGCCGGAGAGACTTCGGTCGAGCGCCTCGAGTCGCGCCAACAAATGCTCAACCTGCACCCGCAGCGCCTGTATCTCATCGGCGGAATCCGACTGCGCAACAACCGGCGAGAATACCCATACCATGACCGTGCCAAACAAGGCGAGGAGAATACTTCTCATTGATTTCACTCCGATTTTCATGACGCGCCTTGGCGTAACTCAAACAGGACCAACAGCAGTCCGCGGAAGAGTCCGTATTGCACCGACAGGGGTTGCTTCGTACACGCGGCTGCTAGCCGGGTTCGATCAACTGAGGCTCCACTTAAGCAGGTAGAAGAAGATGATCGACAGTAAGGCCCCGGCCGGAACGGTGACAATCCAGGACACGAAAATCCTGCCGACGACGTTCAGGTTGATGGCTGAGATGCCGCGCGCCATGCCGACGCCCAGCACCGCACCCACCAGGGTGTGCGTGGTGGATACCGGCATCCCCGTACCCGACGCGAACACGATCGTAAACGCCGCAGCCAGCTCGGCGGAGAACCCGCGGGTCGGCGTCAGCGCCGTGATTCGTCCACCGACCGTGGCGATCACGTGCCGACCGTACGTGGCCAGGCCGATGACGATGCCGGCGCCGCCGAGCAGAAGAATCCAGATCGGCACCGGTGCGTCCTGTCCAACGACACCGCTTTGGGCGACGCTGACAACCGCCGCGACGGGGCCGATGGCGTTGGCCACATCGTTGGAGCCGTGGGCGAACGCCATGCTACAGGCCGTGATGACCATCAGTACTGCGAAGACGCGTTCGACCGTGGCGTAGTGGAAACGTCGCTCCGCTTTCTCGTCCACCGGTATGCGCAACACGAACCAGCGACCGATCAGTGCCACTAGAGCGCCGAAACACAGTGCGACGACATAGCACTCCATGGTCGATAGCGCGAATCCGACGTGGCTCAAGCCCTTGAACATCGTCACCAGCGAGATCAGGGTCACCGTGACGAATATGTAGAGCGGCGCGTACCGGCGTGCGCAAACCAAGGGATCCGGGCGGAGCAGGATCGACCACTGGATCGAGTTGAATATGAAGTAAGCGATCACCCCGGCAATCAACGGCGAGATCACCCAGCTCGCCACGATCGTACCGACCCGCGCCCACTCAACAGAGTCGATGCCCAAGGCGACCACCGCAAAGCCAACGATCGCGCCGACGATCGAGTGGGTCGTGGAGACTGGCCAGCCCATGCGTGAGGCCACTAACAGCCAGGTGCCCGCTGCTAACAATGCGGCCAGCATTCCGTAAATCAGCAGCTCAGGCTCACCGACAACGTAGGAAGAAGCCACGATATCCCGGCGAATCGTCGACGTGACCTCACCACCAGCGAGCACCGCGCCGGCAAACTCAAAGATGGCAGCTACGAGCAGTGCCTGTCTGATCGTCAATGCACCGGAGCCGATCGACGTGGCCATGGCATTCGCTACGTCATTGGCGCCGATTCCCCAGGCCATAAACAGGCCAAAGGCGGCCGCGAGGACCAGAAAGATCAGTTGGTCTTCCATTTAATGCGTTTTCAATGGGACAGTAGAACTTCGAGGCGTCGGCCGATACGTTCCGCCATATCACCAATATCGCCGGTTAGCTCGATGACGCGATACAGAAACATGACATCGACAGGCGGTAGATCCTTTTCGATACTAAACAGTTCGGCCCGAATCCGGGCCTGCATGACATCCGTATCGTCCTCGATCTCATCGAGTTCTTGCACCAGAGACTCGACGAGTTTCACCTCGGCGCCGCGGAACCCGGTTTCATACAGCTCATCGAGCTCCCTGATACTGCTGCGCGCCTTTTTGGCCGCGTCCACATTGCGGGAGACGAAGGCGAGAAAATCCTGCTGAATGGTCGGCGGAATCACCATCTGCCGGCCGATGACGAGCCCGGAAACGTCACGCGCACGGTTCGCGATACGATCTTGCACCAGCAGTAGTTCCAGCAGGTCTTGTCGAGGTACCGGCATAAACAGACTCTTGGGCAGCTGGGCCCGTAACCGTTTTTTTAGATCGTCCGCTTCGTGCTCCAACTCGACGATTCGCGCTCTGCTCGCACCGACCTGATCCCAGTCAGCGTTGACCACATGGCCGAAGAACGAAATGAGCTCCTTGGCACATTGGTAGCAGGTGTCCATATGATCCTGGATCGGCCCGACCGGTGAGGCACCGAAGATCTTGGTTATATAGTTTCCCATCGCCTACCCTGCGAGTCTGTGTTCGAGCAGCTGCTTGCGCAGCATTCTAGTCCGAAGCTGAAGAAAATATTACCGGCATTTTGACTCTTTCGGCTAGGCGCAGACAAGTAAAGCGCTTTGAGCGATTAAGTAATGAGATACTTCTGCGATGGAAGCCAGAAAATCCGAAGTGGCCGTCGTCGAATTAGCCCGCGCGCTGATACGCCGGCCGTCCGTCACCCCGGACGATCACGGTTGCCAGCAGCTTATCGCAGAGCGCCTCGAGAAGATGGGTTTCAAGATCGAAGCCTTGCGTTTCGGTGACGTGGATAATTTATGGGCACGCCGCGGCAAGCCGGCACCGGTACTGTGTTTCGCCGGTCACACCGACGTGGTACCGCCTGGACCACTGGAACAGTGGCGCGTCGATCCGTTTGCCGCCGCGATCCGCGACGGCAAGCTGGTTGCTCGCGGTGCTGCCGATATGAAGGCCAGCCTGGCCGCCATGATCTCGGCTTGCGGACGCTTCGTGACCGACTATCCCGACCACCGCGGGTCGCTGGCGTTTCTGATCACCAGCGACGAGGAGGGCGCGGCCCAGGACGGCACGTTGAAAGTGATGCAAACGCTCACCCAACGCGGTGAATCGATCGACTGGTGCGTGGTCGGGGAGCCGTCCAGCACGGACGTGCTCGGCGACACGGTGCGCATCGGCAGACGGGGAAGTCTGTCCGGACTGATGACAATCCGGGGTGCACAAACTCACGTCGCCTACCCGTTGCCGGCCGGAAACCCGATGCACGGCCTGGCGCAGTTCATCGCTGCGGTGACTCGTGAGCCGTTGGACGAAGGTAACGCGCAGTTCCCCCCGACTACATTCCAGATGGTCAACGTGCATAGCGATGCCGACGCTCCGAATGTCGTACCGGCAGATCTCCGTTGTCGTTTCAACTTTCGGTACTCCACTCGTTGGACTCATGAGACGCTGTCTGCCCATGTAGAAGCGATGCTCGCGAAGCTAGGGCTCGATTATGAAATCGAGTGGCGCGTCGCAGGCGAACCTTTTCTGACCGAAGAGGGCCGACTTTCCGCTGCGGTCTGCACCGCGGTCAAGGAACAGACCGGGCTCGACCCCGAACTCTCGACCAGTGGCGGGACCTCCGACGGCCGGTTCATCGCGCCTTACGGCGTGGATGTGCTGGAAGTCGGACCGGTCAACAAGACTATTCACCAGGCCAACGAGGAGATCGACGTGGCAGATATCTCCCGGCTGGAGAAGATCTACTACAGAATTGCCGAGCTGCTGTTGGCGAACACGAACTAGCGCTACCGGGAGACGCGTGGCCAGTTGGCGAGTACCGCAAGCCCGCCTAAGAGTATGAACCACACCAACGCCCACGCGGGCATGCTCAGGCCCAAGAACGACCAATTGATATCTGCGCACTCCCCGGAACCGGTAAACACTTTTTTGAGGGCCTCGAAGGGCCCGAATGCGTCCAGGAGATAGTCGAGCCCCGGGCCACAGGACGGCACCTGGTCGGCCGGCAAATTCTGGATATAAACATGCCGCGCAGCAATACCGGCCCCGGTACCCGCCGCAACGACTCCCAGCGCGGCGTAGACGCGGGCGCCGACGCTTAAGGGACTGTGCAAGCCTGCCGCGAGAAAAACCAGGCCCGCAGCGATGAACGCGACGCGTTGCAAGATACACAGCGGACAGGCGTCCAGATCCAAGACATACTGAGCAAACAGAGCGTAAGCGATGAGCCCTACGACGCTGCCGGCGCCGGCCAGATTAAGCCATCGTCGTTGCGCGCTCGTTAATCTCAAGACTTGACCCTCCTTGGTGAATGCCGGTGTCCGTGCAGCATTAAAATAACGTATTCGCAGCTATTTTTCGCTGCAAAGCAGCCGGCCAGCAGCCGGTATCGAACCGCCCGACGCTATTTCTGCCAGGCGGTCTCATCCCGAAGATAGACCGGGGTTGCGTCCTCGGCAGATTGGGCCCTGCCACCGCGAAGATCTGCCAACGCCTGGGGCAGAAGATCCGCAGCGCCAGGCTGGCACGCAGCCTGGATGTTGCCCGCTTCGGCTATGATGCTCCCGAGTGCGTCCCGATAAGCGTCGAACCCGCTACCGACGCCGCCCCAGCTGCCGGCGTCCGTCCAAGCGACGGCACCGGGCGCGGACAAGTGCTCGACTCCAAGTAGCTCCGCCATACCCTCGCGGATCTCATACGCTCCCCAGAACACTTCGCCCATGCGCGCATCAATGCACACCAGCGAGCATTTCTGCCGATCGGTTCTCCACCGGCCCTGGGCCATCGCGGCGAGACTGGACACGGGCAACAGCGGCACATCGACAGCTAAACCTAAGCCCTGAGCCACCGCTGCCGCAACCCTGAGACCGGTGAATGACCCCGGACCCCGGCCGAACGCGATGCCGTCCAAATCCTTAAGTGACACACCAGCCGTCACCAACAGCTCACCGATGATGGGCAGGATGCGCTCGGTCTGCTCCCGGGGGGTTGCAATATGCTGCTGCGCCAGATTCTCCCCGACGAGGAGCGCGACCGAGCCGACGTCGCTGGAGGTCTCAATGGCGAGCAGCTTCACGGCACGCTCGCGACGTCCTGAGACTCGAACTGCGGCAGCAGGCCGGCGGCAAACGCCAGCGCTTCTTCAGCGTCCTCGACCAACGGCATCGGCGGCAACGCACCCAGAAAGACCCGGCCGTACGAGCGGGTCCGCAGCCGCGGATCGCAGAGAACGACCATACCGCGATCATCGAAGTCACGTATCAACCGACCGACCCCCTGCTTCAACGCCAGGACCGCTTGCGGCAGTTGAAACTGATTGAACGGATCACCGCCTTCGCTACGGATGCGCTCGACCCTGGCTCGAATCAGCGGGTCGCCGGGAGAGGCGAACGGCAGTTTATCGATGATGACCATGCGCAGGGCCGAACCTCTGACGTCCACGCCCTGCCAGAAACTACTCGTCCCCAGCAACACGGCATCGCCAGCGGCGCGAAACCGCTGCAACAGCTCGGTACGCGGCCCTTCCCCTTGGACCAGCAACGGGCCCGGCAGCGGCACGGCATTGAGCAGCCGCTGCGCCTCGTGTAGGGCGCGGTAACTCGTAAACAGGAGAAATGCGCCGCCGCCGCTAGCTTCGACCAGCGGCCACACAGTGCTGAGCACACGCGCCACGTAGTCGGATTCGTTTGGTTGCGGCAAGCCTTGAGGGAGATAGAGTCTGGAGTTTTCAGCATAATTGAATGGACTCGGCAACACTTGCGTTAACGGCTCCGGGACGCCGACACGATCGAGAAAAAGGCTGAAATCGTCGCCGACGGCCAGGGTCGCCGAGGCGAAGATCCAGGTACCGCCGTGGGCTTCGATGCGTTGCCCGAGTTCCAGACCCGTATCCAACGGGGTCCAATGCACGGCCAAGCCACGCGGCGAAAGTTCGACCCAGCGCAGGCCCCGCGGATCACCCTCTTGCAGCGTCCTCAGCCGATTGGCGCCATCCTGGCAACGTTCCCAGCAGCGCTGAAGACCCGGGCCGATCTTGCGTGCCGCCTCGAGGCGGCTGCCCAGTGCCTGCAGACGCTCCTGCCAGGCCAATACCGCCTGCCGCAGTTCAGCCGGGCAATCACTCCACGGCAGCCGGCCGGTGTGCTCGCCGGCGGCAAGCCTGGAGTCGGCGGTCGTCTTGACCAGCGCATCGGTCAATGGCTCGAGCTCCTGGGCGAGGCCTGCGGCACGCGCCTCTGCAAGCACATCACGGGCGAGGCGTTGTAACTCTCGGCTGCCGACAGAGACGCCGAAAAACTGTTGGGCTATCTCCGGCAGCTGGTGAGCTTCATCGACGATGACCGCATCGGCGCCGGGCAGCAGTTCGCCGAAGCCCGCGTCCTTAAGGGCCAGATCCGCCAGCAACAGGTGATGGTTGACGATTACCACATCGGCCGATTGTGCCCGGCGACGCGCCTCGAGCACGAAGCAGTCGTCGAAAAATGCGCATTGGGTGCCGAGACAATTATCGGCGGTCGAGGTAATCGTAGAACGAAGTGCGTCATCCTCTGCGAGGTCTGCGAGTTCGGTCAGGTCGCCGCTGGAATCGGACCGCGCCCACGCGGCGATGTCCGCCAATTTCGCTTGGAACGAATCGCCGCGGGTACGCTCCTGTTGCGCGAGATCCAAGCGGTGCCAGCAGAGATAATTGTTGCGGCCTTTCAGGAGGGCGACGTCGACCGGTCGGCCTATCGCCGCACCGAGCATCGGCAGATCCCGGTCGTAGAGCTGGTCCTGCAGCGTCCGGGTACCGGTCGAGATGACAGCGCGTTTACCGGACAGCAACACAGGCACGAGGTAAGCGAACGTCTTGCCGATGCCGGTTCCCGCCTCGATCGCAAGGTGGCGGCGCGCACCTAAGGCATCCCAAACAAGTTGTGCCATCTCCTCCTGCGCATGCCGATGTGTGAAGCCCGGCAGATGCTCGGCCAGCAGGCCATCGGGGCGGAACATCTCGGCAAGGTCGCGCATTCCGCCACTATAGCGTGATCTTCGCTGGCGGCCGTCGAGCAGAATCTGTCCAACCAGCGCAGGAGCAACTGCTACCGCTCGCCGCAAACACCAACCGCCACTAGCGGCGGTCGTTTCGCTATACTCCCGCTCCTGTAACCTAGCTGACGCCAGAAGAATAAATGACTACGCGACTTGAAATCCTCAGCGACTGGGTCGCCGAGGCGGCTGAGCTAACCCAGCCAGGCAAAATTCATTGGTGCACCGGAACCCTGGACGAATACCGGTCGCTAGTGCAAGAAATGCTCGCTAGCGGCGACTTGCTGCAGTTGAATCAGGACCATTATCCGGACTGCTATCTGCATCGTTCCGATCCCCAGGACGTCGCACGCGTAGAGCACCTCACTTTTGTCTGCTCACAAAACGAGCTCGATGCCGGCCCCAATAACAACTGGATGGCGCCGGCCGCAGCGAAGGCGAAGATGGCAGAGCTCTTTGCCGGCTGCATGCAGGGGCGAACGCTGTATGTCGTGCCCTATTGCATGGGTCCGCTGGGATCAGTTTATGCCCGCTACGGCGTCGAGATTACCGACAGCCCCTATGTGGTCATCAATATGTACCTGATGACCCGCATGGGTCAGGGGGCGCTCGAGGAAATAGAGAAAAAAGGCACTTTTATCAAGGGATTACACTCTATCGGCGAACTCGACCCCGAACGCCGCTTTATCATGCATTTCCCGGAAGAACTCACGATCATGAGCTACGGTTCATGCTATGGCGGCAACGCCTTGTTGGGTAAGAAGTGTCATGCCTTGCGAATCGCGAGTTACCAAGCGCGCACCGAAGGCTGGCTGGCCGAGCACATGCTGATCATCGGCGTCGAAAACCCTCAAGGCGAGACTCACTACCTCGCCTGTGCATTCCCCTCAGCATGCGGCAAGACCAACCTCGCGATGCTGATTCCGCCGGAGAGCTACAAGGGCTGGAAAGTCTGGACGCTCGGCGACGACATCGCCTGGATGCATCTGGACGAGAACGGACAACTCAGAGCGATCAATCCGGAAGCCGGCTACTTCGGCGTCGTACCGGGTACCAACCGGCGCACCAACCGGAACGCCTATGAGACGATCCACAGCGATACGATTTTTACCAATGTCGCCGTCACCAAGGACAACGATCCCTGGTGGGAAGACAAGGGCACCGGTACACCGGTGACCGATTGGCAGGGCCGCGCCTATGACCCGGCAAACGGTCCGGCTGCTCATCCCAACTCACGCTTCACGATCTCGGCTAAGCGCAATCCCAGCTACTCCGAACTTGCTGATGCACCGGAGGGCGTGCCGATCTCGGCGTTGGTCTTCGGCGGACGACGGCGCGAACTCGCACCGTTGGTCTACCAAGCGAAAGATTGGGCCCATGGCGTCCTAATCGGCGCCAGCGTCGCCTCGGAGACTACTGCAGCCGCGAGCGGAGAAGTCGGTATCGTCCGCCGTGACCCGATGGCGATGAAACCATTCTGCGGCTACAACTTCGCGGACTACTGGGCCCATTGGCTGAGTTTCGACGCCCGCTCCGACAAGCTACCGAAAATATTTCACGTTAACTGGTTTCGTCGTGACGCGAAGGGTCAATTTCTTTGGCCCGGCTTCGGCGAGAACCTTCGGGTGTTGCGCTGGATTATCGATCGATGCGAAGAACGTGTGGGTGCAGATGAATCACCCATCGGCTTCCTGCCGACGGCTGCGGCTATCGATCTCACGGGCTTGGATGTCTCCGCAGAAGCACTTGCGCAGTTGCTGTCGGTGAACACCGAGCAGTGGCAGGTGGAGATGGATGAGGTCGGCAAGTATCTCGACAGCTACGGGGATCGTCTCCCGGAGCGGCTTCGCGCCGAGCATGCCAAGGTTTTGCAAGCGCTCGCGTAACTAACTGCTTATTGAAATTCCCTCAGACGAGTGCAAGACAAGGCAAGAATCGGCGAAAAAGCACAGTGTACACGTCAGTACACGAGCATTTTGAGCCGATTCTTAACGCAGTATTGTGCCGTCTGAGGGAATTTCAGATGGCTACTTGTCTTCGACGCAGTAGTGCACAGCCAACGGCGTGCCTGACTCCGCGATCTCTCCCAAGCCGATAACGCCCTCGCCAACGAGTTGGGTCGTGTCCCGGCGCACGAAAATTTCCTCGCCGGAAACCGTCTGCACGTATGTCCCGTTGGTACTCTGATCCACGAGAGTAAATTTGTTCTTGCTGGTTTCGATACGCGCATGCACGCGCGAGATCAGGTGGCCCTCCACCACGAGGTCATTGCCCTCTGCACGGCCTAAGGTAGCGTGCTTGCGCCCGTCGCCGACCGTCACTTCCTGACCCTTAAAGCTGAGCTTCAGGCGTTTTGT
>SMUZ01077401.1_pt1 | contig 27144 bp, 24 predicted proteins | sample 2456421 | NCBI WGS metagenome assembly SMUZ01 (sample SAMN11095932, study PRJNA526329) | marine sediment metagenome | biome: Marine sediment; feature: Surficial sediment; material: Deep marine sediment; isolation source: Hadal surficial sediment | place: Pacific Ocean | collected 2014-11 | depth... | reverse complement strand
GGTTATCAGAACCGACTTGATGCCTCAACGTGACAGTGCCGACGTTATCCTTGCGTGGGCCCTAAGACACAGCTTTGGACGCAGGGTCTACTGGGTCCAGAGTAGCACCCGCTCCTGGTCGGCGTCCTGATAGTCGAGCACCAGCCCCGGGCCGTGATAGTCGATGTCCTCGAGGGTCAGATCCAGGTCGCCCACGATGTCGCCGTCCGCCTCCGAGAAATCGACTGTCGCGTTGTCACCGAACCGGAGGAGCCAGAGCGGGATCCGCACCTTCACGAGCCGTTCGTCGCTCGGGTCCCAGACCATCACGTGGAGCGACTCGGGCCGGACATCGCTTGGCCGGTCCCGACGGAGGACTTCCGCCCGGACCCTACCGTTCTCACGGGTGAGGCGAATGAGCGGCTGGTCCCCGATGAAATGCGCCCGCGCCTCCTGGAAGCTGAGCTCGGCCGTCTCGGGGGTGGCGTCCTCGATGTCCACGTTGCTCATGAAGACGTAGACTCCGAGCCCGATGAGAACGACCGTGCCGAAGACCCCCAGCGCGGCGATCGAGACGAGCGCGATGACCCACGTGCGCTTTCGGGATTTCTGGTTCGTCATGGTGTGGGTCGTCCGTGATCTCTATGGGATCGGACGGTGGCGGCCAGGGCGAAGTTCCCGCGCGAGATCCGCGGCACCAGCCGCGCGGCGCTGGAGCCGCCAGCAGCATCACGTCCGCGAGGCTGCTGGTACGCGTGCCCTATGATAGCGGTGATCTGCCATGCCGCTCCTGTTGACCGAGTCCGATGTGCGCGCGGTCCTGCCGATGGCGGACCTCATCGAGACCATGGAGCGGGTGCTCAGCCAGTTCTCCGCTGGCGAGGTGGACCAGCCGGTGCGCACCGTCATGGAGGTCGGCGCGTCGACGTCGTTCTTCGGGGTCATGCCGGCCCGCATGACCGATCCGGCGGCGCTCGGCACCAAGCTCGTGGGGGTGTTTCCGGGCAATCTCGCCCATGGCGTGGCAACCCATCAGGCGACGATCGTGCTCGTCGACCCCGAGTCCGGGGTGCTGCGAGCGGTCCTCGACGGGCGCTACATCACGGAGGTGCGAACGGCGGCTGTCTCCGCCGTGTCGGTGCGGCATCTCGCGCGCGACCTGGGCCCGGTGACGGTCGGTCTGCTCGGTTCCGGTGTCCAGGCCGGCGCACACCTCACGGCGTTGCGGCATGTGTGTCGCCTCGAGTCTGTGCGGGTCTGGAGCCCCAACCCGAGCCACCGGCGACGTTTCGCCGACGAGCAGCAGGCCGAGGATCGGGTGGGGGTGCAGGCGGTCGACAGTCCGGAAACAGCGATACGCCGGGCCGGGTTGGTGGTGCTGACCACCTCGGCGACCGAGCCGGTGGTCGAGGACGCGTGGGTGGGGGACGGTGTGCATGTCGTGTCGGTCGGCGCCTGCCGGCCGGATCACCGCGAGATGGCGCCGGAGCTGGTGGCTCGCGGGACGCTGTTTGTCGACTCGCGCGCCGCCGCGCTGGTCGAATCGGGGGACGTGGTGCAGGGGATCGCGGCCGGCCTGTTCGGACCGGACCAGATTCGCGCCGAGCTCGGCGAGGTGGTTCGGGGACAGGCCGCCGGTCGGTCGACATCCGGCGAGGTCACGATCTTCAAGTCGCTTGGGCTCGCGGTCGAGGACATCGCCGCTGCGCATATCGCCTACACGCGCGCCGTCGAACAGGGACTCGGCACGCAGGTCGAGATCTGACCGGGGCACATCCAAAGCCGGTAGCGAAGCTGCCAGCTCCAAGGCGAAGGCGCTCCGGGTCGGTATAGGCATGGGCGTCCAGGCGCGCACCTGCGCGCCTGGGGTCCCCGCGAGCGCGCGCGTGGGGTTCGGGGCAACGCCCCGACTAACGGCGAAGGCGCCCCGGGTCGGTAGGCATGGGCGCCCCGGCGCGCACGTGCGCGCCTCGCGGCGCGGCGCGGGGCTCGGGGGTCCCCGCGAGCGACCGCGTGGGGTTCGGGGCAACGCCCCGATTGAAAATGATCCACCGCATTCGGACCATCGACGCACATGCGGCGGGCGAGCCACTCCGGCTGGTCACCAGCGGGTTCCCGACCCCGGTTGGCGAGACGATGCTCGAGAAGCGCGAGTGGGTGCGGGATCACTGCGACGCCCTCCGACGGGCGCTGATGCACGAGCCCCGAGGGCACGCCGATATGTATGGCGCGGTGCTGACCGAGCCGTGCGCGGAGGCGGCCCACGCCGGCGTGCTGTTCATGCACAACGAGGGGTACAGCACCATGTGTGGTCACGGGGTGATTGCCGTCTGCACGATCGCCCTGGAACGGGGGCTGATCAGCGTCGCGGGCGACTCCCCCGCGATCGTGCTCGAGTCGCCGGCCGGGCTCGTGCGCGCCCGCGTCACCCGCACGCCATCCATCGGACGACCGTCTGGGGTGACCGGGACGCGAGTCTCCGGTGTGGCGTTCGAGAACGTGCCGTCGTTCGTGCTCCGCGCCGGGCTGCCGATCTCGATCGGCGACCGCGTCATCCCCGTGGACGTCGCCTTCGGCGGCGCCTTCTATGCCATCGTCGACAGTGAGGTGGTGGGGATACCGCTCCGGCGCGAGGCGCTGGGCCGGCTCCGGCGCGCCGGCATGGAGATCGCGCGCGCCGTGGAGGCGGTGGTGCGCGTGGTGCACCCCACCGAACCGGGCATCAGCGGTGTCTACGGAACGGTGTTCACCGGTGTGGCAGAGCACGCGGAGGCCGACCTGCGCAACGTCACCGTGTTCGCTGGTGAGCAGGTCGACCGGTCACCGTGCGGCACCGGCACCGCCGCGGTGATGGCGGTGCTCGACGCCATGGGGCTGCTGGCGTCTGACCATCGCTTCGTGCACGAGAGCATCGTCGGCACGCTCTTTCGCGGTACCGTGCGCCGCCGAACAATCGTCGGCGACCACGAGGCGATCGTCCCGGAGATCGAGGGATCGGCCTGGATCACCGGCGAGCACACGTTCCTGATCGACGACGACGACCCGCTCAAGGAGGGGTTCTTGTTATAGCTCTAGGAGGCAGGAGACAGGAGTGCTGGAGATGAGCCGGAGGCCGGGCAGTGGGATTCCCAGTGCCCGGCCTCTTTCATATACGTGAGCTGTGGCGAACAGAGAGCGCAGATATGAGGCTGACTGAAACAGCAGATGGCGAAGCCCTCCAGATTCTCCTGTCTCCTGTCTCCTGCCTCCTGTCTCCTGAGAGCGCTTCACCATCCTATTGCAAGCCCGTCCTTTCGGGGGTCGGAGCCGCCCATCAGTACACCCGAGTCGGGATCGACCAACACCCCCTGGAACCCGCCGAAGGCGAGACCGTCGACCAGGCGGTGCCCCCGACGCCTCAGGTCGTCGCCCGTCGCGGCCGCGATGCCGTGTTCGAGGCCGACACCGGCCGGGTCGTATCGCGCCCGCGGCGCCTCGCCCGCCTGTTGGATGTTCATGCCGAAGCATGTCAGGTTGAACAGCACCTGCAGATGACCCTGCGGCTGCATGTCCCCACCCATGACCCCATACGCCAGCCACGGCCGTCCACCTCGAAACGCCATCGCCGGCGCGAGGGTGTGCACCGGCCGCTTGTGCGGCGCCAGGTGATTGGGGTGCGCCGGGTCGGTGACGAAGAGACTGCCGCGGTTGTGCAGCACGATGCCGGTGTCGCCGGCCACGATGCCGGCGCCGAAGCCGGCATACAGCGACTGGATCAGCGAAACCAGGTTGCCCCGGTCGTCGGCGGCCGCCAGACACACCGTGTCGCCTGCGCCCCGTCGGGCACTCGACGGGCGGGCGCCTGGGTCGTGGTCCGTCCCGACACGACCCGGTGCGTGCGCACCGGCGCGGTCACGCCGGATGTCACGTCTCCGGTCCCTGGCGTAGTCGGGAGAGAGCAGTCGTCGCAGCGTCGCGTCCGGGACCGCGGCCGGGTCGGCCAGATATGCGTCCCGGTCGGCGAACGCGATGGCGAGCGCTTCGAGCACCACGTGGAGGTAGTCGGCCGAGTTGTGACCCAACCGGCCCAGGTCGTCGTCGACCAGGATGTTCAGTGCCTCGAGCGCGACGAATCCCTGCGTGTTCGGCGGGAGCTCGAGCAGCTCGACGTCGGCGTAGGTCGCGCGGATCGGGTCGACCCACTCGGAGCGATGGTCACGGAGGTCCGCCGCGGTGAGCCAGCCGCCGCGCCGCTCGGCGTCACGCGCGATGGTGCGGCCGAGATTGCCACGATACAACGCGTCACGCCCTTCGGCCGCGATCACCTCCAGCGTCGCCGCCAGCGCCGGACAGGTGAAGACCTCGCCCGGCAGGGGCGCACGGCCCCGGGGCAGGAACGTCGCCGCCGCCGCCGGGTCGGCCGCCAGTGTCGGGGCCGCCTCGCGCCACTGTCGCGCCACGACCTCGGCGACGGGAAACCCGTCACGCGCACAGGCGATGGCCGGTGCGAGCGCTTGTCGCAGGCAGAGCGTGCCGTGCTCGGCGAGCAGCAGCGACCAGCCGTCCACCGCACCCGGCACGGTCACCGACAACACGCCCTGGTCCGGCATCGCTGTGTGCCCGAGCGCGCGCAACTGGTCGAGGCTCGCCGCGTGGGGTGAGCGCCCGCTGGCGTTCAACCCGCGTGTGCGGCCGGTCGCGCCGTCGTGTACGATCGCGAACAGATCGCCGCCGACCCCGGTCATCGTCGGTTCGACCACCGACAGGACCGCCGCCGCCGTCACCACCGCGTCAACCGCGTTCCCGCCGTGCCTGAACACCTCGAGCCCGGCGGCCGAGGCCAACGGCTGGCTGGTGGCGATCAGGCCCGTCCGGCCGAGGGCCACCGAGCGGGAGCCGCGCGACGTCGTGGTGGGCGCACCTGGCGGTCGAGCCCTCATCGGGCCACTCGCGCTGCGGCCAGAAACAGGTCGAGCCGGCGTCCGTGCTCGTCGAGAATCGGATGGGTCCAGGTGTCGACGAGCATCCGGTGCACCCGCCGGTGATACCAGGTCATCCCGTCGATGCCGGTGGTGAACGCGTCTGCGAACGCTCGGCCTCGTGTCTCGAAACCGGTGGCCATGTTGGACAGGTTGTGGATCTTGTCGGCTGACGCCACCGCGCGCGCCTCCTCGCGCGGGCTTCGGCGCAGATGCTCGATATAGGTCTCTTTCCGCGCGCGCCATGGGACGGTCTTCGGCGGCTCGGTCACGTCGTGGACGATCGCCAGCACCCGCTCACCGAACCGTTCCCGGATGACGTCGCGCTCGAGTGTCGTGTCTTCCAGCGCGTCGTGGAGGATCGCGGCGACGACAGCATCCTCTCCAAACCCGAAGTCTCCGACGATCATCGCCACCGAGAGCACGTGCGTCGCCTCGAAGCCGCATCCGGCCTTGCGCCGCCCGAGACCGTGAGCCTCGAGCATCGTGGTAATCGCCAGCTCGACGCGTGGGGAGAACATGCCCTTCAGGTAGCACGCTGTGGACGTCCCGAACCTTTCACTCCTGTCCGGCGTCTATCTCTAGGAGGCCGCGTAGACATCTCCTCAGGGTGACAGCTTCACGTGTGACATACGTTGTCATGACACGCGGAGATGTCTAGCCCGCGCGTCGCGCGGCTGTCAGCAACGCGGCTGCGTGCGAGGCTGCGCAGTCTTCGCTCGTCGGTGTGAGGCGCAGATTCGTAGTCGACCGGCACCGGCCGGGCGAAAGGGAGGTGAGAGGCATGTGGGAGTTCGATTTTTCCAGCAACGGTGAGTGGGTCGTCGGTGTGCTGCTGGCCGTCAGCGTCATCGTCGCCATGATCGCGTAAGAGCGGACAGGCCACGACGTCGCACGGACACCACCCGTCGGGCGGAACGCCCGGCGGGGTGGGGATGGCGCTACGGAGCGCTGGGCGCGATGTAGGTCTTGCGCGCACGCGCCGTCATCCCGCGCTGCCTGACCCGGACCTCGAGCTCGTGGAGCTTGCCGTCATGGACGCTCGGGGCGAAGCCGACCACATACTGGCTGTGCAGCTCCTGGGCGACCCGCGTGAATGTCGGGCCCAGGTCGTCGGTGTCCTTCAGCTCGAAATACCCGCCGCCGGTTTCCTCCGCGAACGTCTTGAGCCGGCCGTCCGGTCGGCTCCGTACCTGCCGCACACCGTTGAAGTAGTCGCTCTCGAGCCCGATGGTGTAGATCATCACCTCGTCGACCCGCGCCTTGTCGAGCACGTCCCGCCAGCCGATCGCATGCTGGGTGTCCTCGCCGTCGGTGAAGACCAGGGCCACCTTTCGGCCCTCGATGCCATGCAGGGCGTCGATGCTCGCGCCGATGGCGTCGTAGAGCCGTGTCGGGTTGCCGAACTGCAGCCGGTCGAGCTCCCGGATTAAGGCGTCGCGGTCCCCGATAAACTCCCCGGCCGGCAAGATCTGGATCTTATCGTTGAACGCGCCGACCTTGCCGCGGTCGTCTGGCAGCATCCGGATGATGAACTGCTCGGCTCCGGCCATCAGCAGGTCGAGGCTGGGTGTCATGCTGGCGCTGGTGTCGAGCATCACCACCACGGTGATCGGCCGGACCTCGTTCTCGAACAGGACGATTTCCTGGACCTCGCCCTCGTCCAGGATCTCGAAGTCCTCCTGGAACAGACTCGGCACCAGCCGGCCGTTCTGGTCGGTCACGGTGACGTAGAGGTCGACGATCTCGGTGCCGGATCGGAAGACCGGGGTTTGTGGCTGCTGGGCGACGATCACCCCCGCCGCGAAGCAGGTCGCGAGGACGATCGCCGCCAGCGTTCGTGTGGTCGGGCCATTAGGCATGAATCGAGCTTAGCAACCTTTCCGGTGGCCGTGCAACGTGACGCGGTCCGACGCCGTCCAGGTGACAGCCGGCATGGCCACGCAACCCCTGGTGAAAGGTTCGCTGTATTCGACCGCCGCCGCATCCCGCCCTCCACCACGGACTGCTGGGCGCTCGCGAAGAACGTGGCTGTTCCGTTCCAGCGCTGTCTTGACAGCAATGAATACATATATATAGATTCGCATATATGAAAGAGGCGAGCATGCTGTTTCGCCTGTTGGGTGATGAGGCGCGCCTGCGGTTGCTGCGGCTGCTCGCGAAGGAGCGGCTCAACGTAGGCGAGCTGACCGCCGTGCTGGGCATCGCCCAATCCGGTGTGTCGAGGCACCTCGGTCTACTGCGTGACGCCGGCCTCGTGACCGAAGAGCGGGAAGGCGGCTTCACGTTTCTTCGCGCCACGCCGGGTGATGACGACCCGCGGCTGGGTCCGGTCTGGACGCTGTTGCGGACTCGCTTCGAGGGCGCGCGCCGCAACGCGGTGGTGCGCCGCGATGAGGCCCGCTTGCGTGCAGTGCTGCGACAACGCCGGGAGAACGCCGAGACGCATGGCGGTGCGACCGGCACCCCAGCGCGTCAGTTGGTGCCGGGGCGCAGCTGGGCCGCCTGGTCCCGGGGGCTCGGGCTACTCTTGCCGCCGCTCAGGGTCGCCGACCTCGGGTGCGGCGAGGGATACCTGACACTCGAGGTCGCCCGCTGGGCGGGCCGGGTCATCGCGGTGGATCGGTCGGCGCGTGTGCTCGACCGCGCTCGCGCGCTGGCGGTACGCCGGCGCGTCCAGAACGTCGAGTGGCGGCGGGGGGAGATCGAGAAGCTGCCGCTCGATGCGGGCGTGGTCGACGTCGCGCTACTGTCACAGGCGCTGCATCACGCTCGTGACCCGCGCCGGGCGCTGAGGGAGGCGGCACGGGTCGTGGTCGACGGGGGCCGAGTGCTGGTGCTCGATCTGCAGGCCCACGCCGAGGACTGGACGAAAGAGCGTCTGGGCGACCGCTGGCTCGGGTTCGATAGCGAGGCGGTCACCGAGATGATGGGGCAGGCGGGTCTGGTCGATGTTGTCGTGCGGCCGGCCACCGACGACCCCGGAGACGAACCGTTCAGTGTGTTGACTGCGGTCGGCACCAAGTCGCACTAGCACTGGCGAAAGGACACGCACAATGATGACCGACCCAACGACGCCTTCGACCGGCGAGACGCCGGACCGACAGGACGGTGCCGCCACCCGCCGTCGCCTCGAGACCCTGCTCGGCGAACGCATCCTCGTCATGGACGGTGCCATGGGCACCATGATCCAGCGTCACACGCTCGACGAGGCGGCGTTTCGCGGCGAGCGCTTTGCGGATCATTCACGCGACCTGATGGGGGACAACGACCTGCTCGTGCTGACACGGCCGGACGTGGTCAGCGGGATTCATCACGCATATCTGGAGGCGGGCAGCGACATCATCGAGACCAATACGTTCAGCGGCACCTCCATTGCGCAGTCCGACTACGCGCTCGAATCAATCGTGTACGAGCTGAACGTCGAGGCCGCCCGCTTGGCCCGGGCCGCCGTCGACGTGTGGACCGAGCGTACCCCGGACCAGCCCAGGTTCGTGGCCGGCGCGATCGGGCCGACGAACCGGACGCTGTCGATCTCGCCGGACGTGAACGACCCGACGTTCCGCGCCACCACGTTCGACGCGCTGCGGGATGCCTATGTCGAACAAGCCCGGGGTCTGGTGGACGGCGGGTGCGACCTGCTGCTGGTCGAGACGATATTCGACACGCTGAACGCGAAGGCGGCGCTGGTCGCCATCCGGGACCTGTTCGACGAGCGGGGCATCGAGCTGCCGCTGATGATCTCGGTGACGATCACCGACCGCAGCGGACGCACGCTGTCGGGTCAGACCATCGATGCGTTCTACGTGTCCATTGCCCACGCCAAGCCGCTCAGCGTCGGGATCAACTGCGCACTCGGAGCGCGCGACATGCGGCCGTATCTGGTGGATCTGGCCGGGGTGGCCGACTGCTACGTCAGCTGTTACCCGAACGCCGGGTTGCCCAACGCGTTCGGCGAATACGACGAGCTGCCAGACGAGACCGGGGCGCTGCTGGGGGAGTTCGCGACGAGCGGCTTCGTCAACCTCGTGGGTGGGTGCTGTGGCACGACGCCGGACCACATCCGCGCGATCGCGAAGGCGGTGGACGGGGTCAATCCGCGCCGGTTGCCGGCGCGCGCCACCCGCCCCTCACGGTTCAGCGGGCTCGAAACGTTGACCGTTCGGGCCGACAGCAACTTCCTGATGGTGGGCGAACGGACCAATGTCACCGGGTCACAGCGGTTCGCGCGGCTGATCAAGTCGGACGATGTCACCGCGGCGACCGACGTGGCGGTCGACCAGGTGCGCGGCGGCGCCAACATCATCGACGTGAACATGGACGAGGCGATGCTCGACTCCGAGCAGGAGATGACCAGGTTTCTCAACCTGATCGCCACCGAGCCGGAGATTGCCCGGGTGCCGGTGATGATCGACAGCTCGAAGTGGTCGGTCATCTTGGCTGGGCTGAAGTGCGTCCAGGGTAAGGCGATCGTCAACTCGATCAGCTTGAAAGAAGGGGAGGCCAGTTTTCTCGAGAAGGCACGGGTGGTGCGGCGCTATGGCGCCGCCGCGGTGGTGATGGCGTTCGACGAGACGGGGCAGGCGGACACGACCACGCGCAAAGTCGAGATCTGCCAGCGCGCCTACAGGCTGCTGACCGAGACAGCCGGCTTCGACCCACAGGACATCATCTTCGACCCCAACATCCTGGCGATTGCCACCGGGCTCGAGGAGCACAACAACTACGCCGTCAACTACATGGAAGCGATCCGGGTCATCAAGGCGACCTGCCCCGGCGCGCTTGTGAGCGGAGGAGTCAGCAATCTCTCATTCTCGTTCCGCGGGAACAACGGTGTCCGGGAAGCGATCCATTCCGCGTTTCTGTATCACGCGATCAAGGCCGGTATGGACATGGGCATCGTCAATGCCGGTCAGCTGGCCGTGTACGAGGACATCGCGCCGGAGCTGCTGACGCACGTCGAGGACATCATCTTCAACCGCCGGCCTGACGCGACCGAGCGGCTGGTGCTGCTCGCGGACACGGTCAAGGGTGGCGGCCAAGTGCGGCAGGTCGACCTGGCCTGGCGCGAGGGGACGGTCGAGCAACGGCTGTCCCACGCGGTGGTGCGCGGCATCGTGGACCACATCGACGTCGACACCGAGGAGGCGCGGCAGGCCTGCCGGCGGCCGCTCGAGGTGATCGAGGGTCCGCTGATGGACGGGATGAAGATCGTCGGCGATCTCTTCGGCGCCGGCAAGATGTTTCTGCCGCAAGTGGTCAAGAGCGCCCGTGTGATGAAGAAGGCGGTCGCCTATCTCGAGCCCTTCATGGAACGGGAGCGGGTGGCAAGCGGGACCGCCGGGACCTCACGCGGCACGGTGGTGATGGCCACGGTCAAGGGCGACGTGCACGACATCGGCAAGAACATCGTGGCGGTGGTGCTGCGGTGCAACCTCTACGACGTCGTGGATCTCGGGGTGATGGTCCACTGCGACACGATCCTCCAGGCCGCGGTCGACGAGCACGCCGACATCGTTGGTCTGAGCGGGCTGATCACGCCCTCGCTCGACGAGATGGTGTTTGTGGCGAAGGAGATGCAGCGGCGGCGGTTCGAGTGTCCGTTGCTGATCGGGGGCGCCACGACGAGCCGGCAGCACACGGCGGTCAAGATTGCGCCGGTGTACGACCAGACCACGGTGCGCGTGCCGGACGCGTCGCGGGTCATCGACGTGGTCTCGAGCCTGCTGAACCCGGCGCGGCGGGCCGAGTTCGACCGCGCCAATCGGGACGACCAGGAGACGCTCCGCGCGCAATACGCCGTGCGCCGCGACAAGCCGCTTCGTGCCTATGACGCGGCGCTGGCGAACCGGTTTCGTGACGACTGGACCAGCGCCGACATCCCGACGCCGGCGTTTCTCGGCCGGCGCGTACTCGACGACATCGACATCGAGCAGGTCAGACCGTTTATCGACTGGACCTTCTTCTTCTCCGCCTGGGAGCTCAAGGGACGGTTTCCCGAGGTGCTCGACCACCCGGCGTATGGCGAACAGGCCCGGCATCTCTACGCTGACGGCACGACGCTGCTGCAGCGCATCGCCGACGAGCGTCTGCTGACGCTGCGGGCCGTGTTCGGGTTCTGGCCGGCCGCGAGCGAGGATGACGACATCATCGTGTTCGAACCGGGCACGACGGACACCGGTGCGGATGCCGCCGAGTTGCTACGGTTCAACATGCTCCGTCAGCAGGACGTGCAGCCCGACGAGCGCCCCAACCGGTCGCTGGCCGACTTCATTGCTCCGCGCGACAGCGGGCGGCTCGACCACATCGGGGCCTTTGCGGTGACGGCCGGCATCGGGGTCGATGTGCTCGTCGCCGAGTACGAGCGAGACCACGACGACTACCAGGCGATCATGGTGAAGGCACTCGCGGACCGACTGGCCGAGGCGACGGCCGAGTATCTGCACGCCGAGGTGCGGCGACAGTGGGGCTACGGTCGGGACGAGCAGTTGTCAGCAGAGGAGCTGCAGCGTGAACGTTACCGCGGTATCCGGCCGGCGTTCGGGTATCCTGCGTGTCCGGACCACAGCGAGAAGTTCAAGCTGTTCGACCTGCTCGACGCCCGCTCGATCGGGATCGATCTGACCGAGAGCGCCGCGATGACACCGGCCGCCAGCGTCAGCGGACTGTACTTCGCGCACCCCCAGGCGCGCTACTTCACGGTCGGGCGGGTCGGGGCCGACCAGGTCGAGCGGTATGCGCGGTGCGCGGGGCGGCAGGTGAGCGAGGTGGAGCGCTGGCTGGGGCCGTCCCTGGCCTACGAGACCGGCCCGGTGTCCGCTTGACGATGGCACGCTCCCGTGTCTCCCTCTCCTGCTGGGAGAGAGCCGGGGTGAGGGCAACGTCATTCCCGCCGCGACGGGGTCATCATCTCCAGCTCCTCCAGCGAGCGTGGCCAGTCGCGCTTGAGCAACCGGGACAGGGCGCGGTCGGCGAGTAGCCGTCCGTGCGTCTGACAGTGCGGGCAGTAGTTCGCCTCGTTGCTGGCATAGACGATCCGTTGCACCGGTGACGCGCACACCGGACAGGGTTTGCCGTAGCGGCCGTGCACCGCCATGCCGTCCCGAAACGCCGTGACCTTCTCCGGAAACCCGGCGCCGACCTCTTGTCTGAGCCGGTCGGTCCAGAGCTCGAGGGTGGTCCGCGTCGCCTCGAACAGCCGCAGGATCGCTGCCTCCGTCAGCCTCCGGGTCAGCGTCAGCGGCGACAGACGCGCGGCGTGGAGGATCTCGTCCGAGTAGGCGTTCCCGATTCCAGAGAACAGCCTCGGGTCCGTCAGCGCACGTTTGATTGTGTGGTTCTCCCGAAGCAGCGCGTCACGGAACAGGTCGCCGGTGGCCTCGAGTACCTCGAGGCCGCCCGGGTCGTGCGCCTGGAGCGCCGCGGCGCCGCCGACCACGTGGATCGACGCGCGCTTCTTCGTGCCTTCCTCGGTGAACAGCAGGGTGCCGGTCGGAAAATCGAATGCGGCAAGCCCGCGCCGTGTCGGGATCGGGGTGCCCGGGTGACGCCACCGGAGCCGGCCGGCGATCATCAGGTGCATCACCAGCGACAGATCCCGTTCCAGCGCGATCACGATGCGTTTGCCGAGCCGGGTGACCCCGCGCACCTGCCTGCCCTCGACGTCGGCGAGCGGCGGTGTCACCGAGCGGAGCACGAACGGGCTGGCCAGCCGGACCCGGTCGAGCGGCTGCCCGACGATACGCGTCTGGAGGCACTCGACATACACGGTGACGTCCGGGAGCTCGGGCATCAGGCGATCCGAGTCACCATGGGGTGCCCTGGTGAGGCAGGAGGCAGGAGGCAGGAGGCAGGAGACAGGAGAAGCCGGAGGGCTTCGCCGTCTGTGGGTTCAGTCACGTCGTCGAAGCGGTTCGTTGGCGTACGTACACAATGGGCCACCAAGCGGCCCGAGGCCACAGTGTATGATCACAGGTCGACCATCTGTGTCGACGCAGCGACGTCGATGGAGTATCACATCAGACAATACGGATTGCAGCAGGGCGCGCTGGAGATCCAGTACATCGAGGAGTTCTTCGGCGAGTTTCCCCGGCGCAAGACTTCGTCCGAGGTCATGGCGCGGCTGGGCAACCGCGACCATCAGATCGTGATGGCGGAGGCGCCCCTCCCGGATGACCCGAGCCTGGTGGCGCCTGTCGCCTACAAGGTATCCCACGAGCTGCGCGCCAGCGAGACCGACCCGAAGCTGACCGACCTGGTGACCCGGCTCGCCGACTGTGTCGCGTTCGAGAACCGGAAGATTCTGTACTGCTGGATCGGCGGGACGCGCCGGGACTGGCGCGGGCAGGGGTTTTTCCGGGCGCTCACCGAGCAACAGGAAGCGTGGGCACTCGACAACGGTTTCGACGAGGTCGTCGTGAAGACCAAGAACCGGCTCTACGACATGCGTGGCACGCTCGACCACCTGGAGTTCAACGTCATCAAGTTCGAGCCCAACCCCGACGACCCGCGCGAGTCGAAGGTGTATCTCAGCAAGCGGCTCGGTGGCGCGGTGCTCGACCGGCACCGTAGCACCCACGCCGTCGTGCAGGTCGGATGAGGGGGAGAGGGTCGGGGCCTCAACGTGGCACTGCCCGCGCGAGCGGCGCATGGCGGAAACAGTCGACCAGATGGTCGTTCACCATCCCGGTCGCCTGCATGAAGGCGTAGCAGATCGTCGGGCCGACGAACTTGAACCCCCGACGCTTGAGGTCCGTGCTCATCGCATGCGACGCCGCCGTTTCCGCCGGGATTGCACGCAGACGCTTCCACCGGTTCTGTGTCGGGCGGCCGCCGACGAACCGCCAGATGTAGGCGTCGAAGCTGCCGTGTTCGTCGCGGATCTGCAGAAATGCTCGCGCGTTGGTGACCGTCGATTCGACCTTGAGCCGGTTTCGCACGATGTTCCGGTTCTCGAGCAGCCGGGCCACGCGGCGCCGGTCGTATCGCGCTACCGCGGCCGGGTCGAAGCCGTCGAAGGCCTTGCGATAGCCCTCCCGTTTGCGCAGGATCGTGATCCACGCGAGCCCGGCCTGCGCGCCTTCGAGCACCAGCATCTCGAACAGATGGCGGTCGTCGTGGGCAGGGATCCCCCACTCGCAGTCGTGATAGTGCACGTAGAGCGGGTCCGAACCGGCCCAGGGACAGCGAGTGGGCGCGGTCATCGACGTCTGGACATCCGACCAGGTCTCATGGCGGGTCGCTAGCCCCCGCGTAGCGGGGCTCTGAGAAAAGATCGGCGAGCGCTAGCGAGGCGGAGCCTCACGAGCGCTCGTCGCCAGCCGTGTCCGCGCCCGCTCGACGTCGCGGTGGAACACGAACAGCGCGTCGGCGGTGTCCTGCTCGTCGGTGAAGTTGTAGGTGCGCCCCTCGCGATGCTTCAGCGTCAGGGTGTGTTCGAGGTAGTCGATCTCGTGCCGATCGATCTCGGTCAGCGGGATCGAGAACGCGTCGTCGTCGGTGGTCTCGTAGTGCATGCCGTCGAGGTTCGCGTGGAGCACTCCCTCGCAGGATCCGAATCGGTGCTTATGCACGACCGTCACCGAGGTGTCGAGCCGGATCTCCAGGAACCGCACGTCGATCACAACCGGTTCATCGCCGATCTCGATGTTTCTGGCAAAGCCGTCGTGGCCACTCGCTGATACGACGAGCCGATGCGGTCCGAGTGGCACCGCGGTGGTCTCGAACGGCGTCGTGCCCAGATACGCGCGGTCGAGGAACACCGACGCGCCAGGCACGTCGCTCTCGACCCGCAGGATCGGTTCGAGCCGGACGGCAGGTGGCGGGGCGACCTCGGCGGCCACCGCCGGTTCCGGCACCGGTTCGGTCGCCGGCCGCGGCGCAACCGGGTCCGGGTCCGGGTCGGAGGCGGGCGCCGGTGGCGGCGCCGGCGCCGGCGGGTCGGCCGTGGCGCTGACCGGCGTCGGCTCCTCGACCGGTGGCATCGAGAAATAGGCGGCGACGCCGCACCCGATGACGATCAGACCGATCAGCGCCACACGCCCCGCGCGAGACGGCACGTCCTCTTCCGACTGATGTGACAGCAGGGACATTCGGATGATCTTACGCGAACGGTTGGTCCGTGGTGAGAGTCCAGCTGCGTTCGACCGGCGACATATCTCGGCTGGGTGCGTGGCTCTTCGGTCGACACCGTCCGGTGTGCTCCCTCGTCACGCCGCGCAGGGGCCGGACGCGGCTTCACTCAGGACAGGCTTCTGGGCGACGCGGGTCTGTCACCACGGACTGCGAGCCATCGGCCTCGCCGCGGCCGAGCAGTGTCGTGGCGATCGTTGTGTAGTGGCCGACCGCGGCGCGGAGCTCGTCGACCCGCACGTGCTCGTCGGCGGTGTGGGCGACCAGCACCGACCCGGGTCCGAAGAGCAGCGGCTGCCCCCAGGCCGAGAGCAAGGGGATGTCGGTCGTGAACGGGAAGACCGCGGTGTCAAACCCCGGCACCGTCAGCATCTCGACCGGCGGCACCTCGGCCACATCCTCGATCTCGACCAGCGCCGTGACCGGCTCGAGTGCCGCCCGCACCGCCGACGCGGGGCCCACGATGCGGAAGTTGACCTCGGCGCTCGCGTGCGGGGGGACCACGTTCGGGGCGATCCCGCCCTCGATCAGACTGACCGTGTAGGTGGTGGCTCCGAGGGTGGGGCTGACCGGCAAATCGAGAGTGCGAAGCGCCACGAGGGCGTCGACGAGCTTCTCGATCGCCGACTCGCCCCGCTCCGGGTGCGACGAGTGCGCCGCCCGACCTGTGGCGATCAGCTTGACCCGGCAGACACCCCGTGTCGCCGCACCGAGCCGGCTGTCGGTCGGCTCGCCGTTGACCAGATACCGGGAACCTGGCGGCACCCGGTTCGCGACGTGTGCCCCGTGACTGCCGCGCTCCTCACCGACCACGAACAGCAGCGCGACCCGCGTCTCTCCAGCAGCGCGCAGTTGCTCGAGTGCGCCGACCTGTGCCGCGGCGATCCCCTTGGCGTCACAGGCGCCCCGTCCATACAGGAGACCATCCTCCTGGCGGCTCGGGAAGAACGGGGGCACACAGTCGAGATGGGTCGACAGCACCACCACAGGGTCGCCGAGGGTCACGTAGAGATTGGCGCGCTCGCCCTCGACCGGTTGCATCGCCACCGTGTAGCCGCGCGCCCGCAGCCAGGCGGCGAGCCAGCGGACGACCGGGCCCTCGCTCCCGGTGGTCGAGTCGATGTCGATCAGCGACCGCGCGAGCCCGACCACGTCGAATGTTGTCACCGGAGCCAGGCCTCGAGCTCGGTGCGGGTGTCGGTCTTGTCGTCGCGATACTTGACGATGACCGGCGTGGCCAGCGACAGCCCCCACGCACGACCGGCGTCGGCGGTGACCGCCCGCGTGCCAGGCACCACGACCGCCCCCTCGGGGATCACCACAGGCGAGCCGTCGCGCGGCGTGATCACCCGTTGCCGGGGCAGGTCGTAGACGGGGGTCGACCCGGTCAGCACCGTTCCGGCCGCGATCACCGCACGCGCCCGCACGACCGTGCCTTCGTAGATGCCGGTGCTGCCGCCCACGAGCACATCGTCTTCGATAATCACCGGGAGCGCGCCGACCGGTTCGAGCACGCCGCCGATCTGCGCCCCGGCGCTGACATGCACCCGTTGACCGACCTGCGCGCAGGACCCCACGAGGGCATGCGAGTCGATCAGGCTGTCGGCGCCGACATACGCCCCGATGTTGATGAACATCGGGGGCATGCAGATCACCCCCGCACCGACAAACGCGCCGTCGCGAATCGAAGAGCCGCCGGGCACCAGTCTGATCCCCGACGACGGATCGAGCGGCTTGAGTGGCAGCGTGTCCTTGTCGAGAAACGGCACCCGGGGGTCCGGTCCGGCGACTGGCGTGATCTCGCCGCACCGGAACCCGACCAGGATGCCCTGTTTGACCCAGGCGTTCACCGTCCACCCGGTGGGTGAGTCGGGGTCCGGCACGGCGGCCCGGACGCGGCCTGACGACAGCTCGCTCCGGAAGACCGCGAAGACGGTGCGGGCCTCGTCGCGGTCCGCGTCCGCGCCGGCCGCGTACAGACGTTCGATGGTCGTCGCGAGCGACGAAGGGTCAGCGGTCACGGTGGCGTTCTCCGTTATCGGTGCGGCGCCTCGGTCGAAGACTGCCGGTATTGTCCCTCGGGGCGCCGTGTCCTGGCCGGCCGCGGCGTTTCTCAGGACGGGGCTCGGTGCGACGCGGAACTTTCGTCACCGGCTGCGAGCTCGTCGAGCACCTGCACGATCCGCACGAGCGAGTCGGGTCGCGGTGGGACCATCGGCAGACGATAGTGGGGCTCGAGCAGCCCGAGATGCGCCATCGCCGCCTTGACCGGTATCGGATTGGTCTCGATGAAGTTGACCTGCATCAACGGGAGGAGCCGGGTGTGGAGCCGGCGGGCGGTGTCGAAGTCGCCGTTCAACGCCACCGACACCAGACGCGACATCTCCTCCGGCACCTCGTTCGAGACCACCGAGATGACACCCGAGCCGCCGATGGACAGGAGCGGCACCGTGAACAGGTCGTCGCCGGAGAGCACGCTGAACCCGGTCGGGACCGCGCGGCAGATCTCGCACATCTGCGGCATGTTCGCCGAGGCCTCCTTGACCCCGACGATGTTCGGGATCTCGGCCAGGCGACACAGCGTGTCGACGTCCACGTTGCAACCGGTGCGACCCGGCACGTTGTAGACCACGATTGGCAACGGGGTGCTGTCGGCGATCGCCCGGTAGTGCTGGTAGAGACCCTCGGGGGTCGGTTTGTTGTAATACGGAGTGACTGACAGGATGCCATTCGCGCCGGCGCGTCGCAGGTCGGCGACCAGTTCGATCACACCCCGAGTGTCGTAGCCGCCCGCCCCGGCGAGCACGGGTACCCGCCCGGCCGCCGTGTCCACGACCAGCTCCACCACGCGCCGCTGTTCGGCGCGCGAGAGGGTCGGGCTCTCGCCGGTGCTGCCGCACGGGACGAGGAAGTGGATCCCCGCGTCGATCTGGCGCGCCGCCAGACGCCGCACCGCCGGCTCGTCCACGGCCCCACTGGCCGTGAACGGCGTCACCAGTGCCGTTCCACATCCGGACCAGTTCTGTGTCATTGCTCCTCGGCTCGAGGCGTAGCCTCACGAGCCAATCCGAGGACGTCGCGCATCGAGAACCATCCGTGCCGGCCCTGCACCCAGCGCGCCGCCTCGAGCGCGCCCCGCGCGAACGTGGCGCGGTCTCGCGTGGTATGTGTCAGGACGATCGTCTCACTCGGGCCGTCGAACCCGACCGTATGGGTGCCCGGGGCGGCACCGACCCGCGTCGACGCCATGTCGATAGTCCGGGCGTATCCGTGTCGCGTCATCTCCTGCTGCAGGGCGAGCGCGGTGCCCGACGGGGCGTCGATCTTGGCGGCGTGGTGGAGCTCGTGAATCCAGGCGCCGAAGTCCTCGTGCGGCTCGAACAGCCGCGCCGCGCGGGCCGTCAGGTCCAGGAACAGGTTGACCCCGAGGGAGAAGTTGGCGGCGGCCACCACGCCGATCCCGGCGTCCTCCACGATCTTCCGCATCGCGGGCTCTTCGGTCATCCACCCGGTGGTGCCGACCACGAGGTTGACCCCATGCTCCGCCAGTCGGGGCAGGGTGTGGACCACGGCGTCGGCGGCTGAGAAGTCGATGGCCACATCGACGTCGCGCATCCGATCAGCCGTGATGCCGGCGCCGTCATGGTTGTCGTCGAGATCGAGCCGCGCCGCCACCTCGAAGCCGTAGGACTCACTGAGCTGGTCGACCAGCTTGCCCATCCGACCGTATCCGATCACGAGGAGACGCATGACGCTTGACCGGACCCTCACCGCGTCCGGCGGTTCAGGGCCGCGCCGGTACGGGTGACTTTGCGTATGACGGCGACCGCCTTTTCCGCGTCCGCCTCGCTGTTGAACGTCAGGATCGCGGAGTAGCGCTTGCCGACGACCTCCGCGTCGAGGTCGCATACCCCGATGCCGGCCCAGGCGACGGCGTTGGCAACCGCGTATGCGAGCCCGGGCCGGTTGTCTCCCTGGAGGCGCACGGTCGTCGACGGCACCAGACTGAAGCCGGCGGCCCGCGCCACCATCGCGGCTCGCTTGCCCTCCCCGCCGTAGACTTCGATGGTCAGGCGTCCCGCGCCCGCGTGTGTGGTGCGCACGCGGACCACCTTGAGGTCCGCGTTGCCCTGCGCGAGCGGTTCGAGCGCCTCGGCGAGTGCGCCGGGACGGCTCGGGACGTCGGTGCGCCAGAGCCTGATGCGTTTGATGCTGACCGCCATGTGCAGATGAGGCGCCGGGGATCGGCCGGAGCGGCTGTCGAAGTGGGGTGATTATACTAGAGACCCAAGAGGCCGGAGGGCGTCGCCGGGTTCGAGTGACCGCCACGGGTCGACAGGATCATGCAGATTCCGAGGACGATGCGGGCGATCGAGATCACCGAACCGGGTGAGCCTGAGGTGCTGGTCATCGGCACGCGGGCCGTGCCGCCCCTCGGTGCGGGCGACCTGCTCATCAGGGTGGCGGCCGCCGGTGTGAATCGTGCCGACGTGATGCAGCGACGTGGCAGCTATCCGCCGCCGCCGGGGGCGTCCGACGTGGTGGGGCTGGAGGTGTCGGGGACGGTCGCGGCGGTGGGGGAAGCCGTGTCCGGGTGGCGTGTCGACGATGCGGTCTGCGCGCTGCTCGCGGGCGGCGGATACGCCGAGTACTGCGCGGTGCCTGCGCCGCTGTGTCTGCCGGTGCCTGGTGGCATCGATGTCGTCGACGCCGCCGCGCTACCCGAAGTGGTACTGACGGTCTGGACCAATGTGTTCGAGCGGGGACGCCTCACCGCGGGCGAGACGTTGCTCGTCCACGGCGGGTCGAGCGGCATCGGGACCATGGCAATCCAGCTTGCGCGTGCGTTCGGTTCACGCGTGTTCGTCACCGCCGGGTCCGCCGAGAAATGCGCCGCGTGCGAGGCGCTGGGCGCGGACAGGGCGGTGAACTACCGGGAGACCGACTTCGTCGAGGCGGTGCGGGAGGCGGCACGTGACGGCGGGGTCGACGTCATCCTGGACATGGTCGGACGGGACTACCTCCAGCGGAACCTGGATCTGCTGAACGTCGATGGGCGGCTCGTCATCATCGCGCTGATGAGCGGTGCGACGGCCGAGGTCAACCTGGCGACGCTGATGCGGCGTCGCCTGCTCGTGACCGGCTCGACGCTGCGGGCGCGTACCGTCGAGCAGAAGGCCGCGGTGGTCGACGCGGTCCGCAAACGGGTCTGGCCGCTCTTCGAGACCGGACGGGTGCGCCCCGTCATCCACCAGCGTCTGAGGCTAGCGCAGGCGGCCGAGGCCCACCGCGTGATGGAGGCCAGCACCCACATTGGCAAGCTGCTGCTGGTGACGTGATCCTTCGACAAGATCACCCGGGTGCTCTGCGCAGGACGAGCCGGACGCGTCGGCGGGCTGCGAGCGCCCGTAGCCCGAAGCCTGTCGCCGTCGCGCAAGCTGGCGTTCTGTGTCAGGTCGTCGGGCCGCCCGTGAGCACCGACAGATCCGTGTCGTCGTGCTCCATGGCGAGCATGAGCAGCAGGTAGTCGCGGATGTGCCGGGTGGTCAGGAAGTTTTCCTTGACGTGCTCGTGCCCGGCGGCCCCCACCGCGTCTCGGAGTTCGGGATTGTCGAGCAGCTCGACCGCGCGGTTGGCCGCACCCTCTGGCGAGTGCACGAGAAACCCGGTCACGCCGTTGAGGAGCTGCAGCCGGATGCCACCCACCGCGCCGCCGATGACCGGTTTCCTCTTCCAGAGCGCCTCGGTCACGGTCAGCCCGAACCCTTCCTTGATCGACTTCTGGATCACGATGGTCGACCCCCGGACCAGGGCGTTGATGTCGAGATCGCTGAACGGCGGCAGCTCCAGCACGTGAATGTCTGGGTCGTTGCCGGCCGCCTCCCGCACCTCGCGCAGGACCTCCGCGCCTTCCGGGTCGTCGGACGCCCTACCACCCGCCAGTAGCAGCTGACAGTCATGGCGCCGCCGCACCATGCGGTACGCGCGCATGACCCCGAGCGGATCCTTCAACCGGTCGAACCGGGAGATCTGCGTCAGGATCGGCCGGTCCGGATCCAGCCCGTACCGCTCCACGACCGCCCGCACCGCGTCGTCCGACAGGTCGCGGTTCTTGTCGCTGAGCGGGTCGATCGATGGTGGCACCATATACTGCGGGATCGCCAGCTGCTGAGCAAAATCTGGCATCGAGAAAATCGAGGCGTCGTATTGCTCGACGTAGTCCTGCAGGAAACCCCAGACCCGCGGGTCTGGGGTCGAGACGTCGATGTGACAGCGCCAGAGCCAGTGTCCGCCGACCTCCGGCTTCCTGGCGATCAACCCGACCGGTTGGGGATCGTGCACCACGATCACATCCCCGTAGGTGTCCAACTCGGCCAGGTTCATCGCGGTGGTGGCGCGGAAGACCTCGAACATCTCCTCGCTAATTGTCTCCTCGCCCCCATGGAGCGCGTTGTGGAACGCCTTGGTCACGCCGAAGAACGCCTGGTTGCCTTTGATGACGTCCCACGTCGTGTCGATCCCGAGGTCGCGCAGCAACGGGACCATGCGGGTCAGGATCTCGGCCACCCCGCCGCCCACCGACGTCGAGTTGATGTGTTGTAGCCGCAGGTGACGCACGCGGTCGGCCAGCAGCAGGAGCTCTTCGATCACCTGGGACCCGACGATCTGCCGGTAGTCCTCGAGACGGTGGCTCATGTGGGTGTTGCGGTGCCGGTGCCGAGCTGGACGATATCGCGGCGCAGCTCGTCGAGCGTGCAGACATAAGGGTTCAGCGCGTCGATCGCCGCCGCGAGGTCTGCCCGTCCACGGTCGGCGAGCCAGCGAGAAAAGTCGCTGGTCCGACGACCCAGCCGCAGCCTGGCCTCGAAGAAGTGGAAGTAGAGCGACGCGTGGGAAATCGACGCCACCTTCCGGAAGAAATCGTCGACATCATCCGCGACGATGCCGGTCGGCAGCACGAAGCTGCGTGACCGGCAGAAGTGGAACGCCTCCGCCGGGCGGCACTCGTAGCCGGGGCGATCCAGCTCACTGAGATACTCGTCGACCGTCCCGATGACGGCGTCGCGGAGCTCCCTGATGGTGGTGAAGGCGAGCAGGTCGATGGCCGCCAGCTTTTCGGCCAGGGCTTCTTCCCGCAACGCCTGCGACACCCAGCGCGCGAAGTCGTTGTAGTGCGCGGAGTGCTGAAAGTCGTGCGCAAGGTACTCCTGGTGCATGTGAAAGAAGATCGACGAACCTGGCACCCGGGGTAACTCGGCGCGCAGCTCCTGAAGACTGCGGACCGTGATGCCGGTCAACACCACGAGCCGCAGCTCGGTGTCGAAGATGAAGGACTGCTGGTTCGTCACGGGGTACCGAACACCCGGTCGAAGTTGCTCGCGAGGATCTGCGTGCGGGCGGCGGCATCGATCCCCAAGTCGTCGAGAATCGACATCTGTGCGTCGTAGACCGGTTGTTGCCATCCACGCGGGAAGAACGACGAATCGGTGCCGAACAGCAGCCGGTCCGGCCCCAGCGTCTCGAGTGTCTGCCGGAACACGTCGGCGAGCGACAGCCCGGGGAGGTATCGTAGCCACCCGTTCGAGCTGGACGTGTCCAGATAGATATTCGGGCAGAGGTCGGCCGCCATCAGCGCCTCTCTGAGGAACCCGGCGCCGAAGTGCGGAATCACGACCGGCACCCCCGGGTATCGGGACGCGAGGGGCACGATCGCCAGCGGGTCGCCGAGCCTGATGTCGACGCGGGTCGCGAGTCCCAGCTTGCGTCGGACGCCGAGGGTCAGCACCCCGCAGTGGATGAAGACGGCGGCGCCCGCATCAGCCGCACACGCGAACACCCGGTCGACGCTATCGTGGTCCAGCGCGTAACCGTGCATCGCGGGAAACAGACACACGCACCGGAGCCTGTCCGCACCCAGCGCGCGGAGCACGCGTGTACCCGCGTCGGCTGCCGTCGGGTCCACCATGGTCATGCCGACGAGTCGGTCGGGGTGCCGGCGCACGGCGGCGGCGACCGAGGTCTCGTCTCCGAGCACACTGGCCATCACCGCGGCGCGGGCGACACCATGCGTATCGAGCTCGCTGACCCATCGGTCGGCTAGTGCCTGGGGGTCGCCCGGCGGCTGCCAACCCAGCCGTTCGGGGATCGCGACGGCGGGGTCGTCGGGGAGGGGGGGCGTCGTCTGGCTCCCGAGCGTTGCGAAGAATCGCGAGGAGAAGAAGTGACAGTGTGCGTCGTTGATCATGTGTTCCAACGGAGGAGAGACAGCGTCACGGGTGACATCGTCGCCTCGAGCCCCCAGGTCCTTGTCGCCGCGGGCAGATGTCTCACGCCCGCGTCGCGGGGCTGTCACACAGGCAGCCGAGCGATTCTGCGCCCGACCATCGTCTGGGCGGTGGGAAGCGCAGCACCGCCCTGGCGGTCGCTCCTCCTGCAGTATACTGGCTCACTCTGAGCGGGGCAGGGGCGCAGCGTCTCTAGCAGCCCGTGGTGAAAGCCCCGCTGCATTCGACGGGCACGGCATCCCGTCTGACGGCGTTGCTCCTCGGTCGAATACCGCCGGTATGCTCCCTCGTCGCGCCGGGTTAGTCGGGCGCATCGCCCATCTCGGTGCGAGGCGGGGTTTTACCACGGACTGCTAGGAGGTCGTGACGGTGGTACATGCTGGCAAGGTCGGTCGAAACGATCCCTGTCCGTGTGGCAGCGGCAAGAAATACAAGCAGTGCTGTGAGCGCAAGACGCAGGCATTGAGCCCTACCGCCTGGATGGTGATTGTCGGTGTCGCCGTTGCCGTGCTGGTCGCCATCGTCCTCAGTATCACCACGTCGACTCCGCTCACCGACGCCCGATGTCCGCCCGGCCAGGTGTGGAGTCCCGGGCACGATGGCCAGCCACAACCGCATTGCCACGGCTGAGACAACGTCAGCCTGCCGGGATCCGGGATCGGGGATCCGGGATTGGTAGTACGAGACGCCCGAGACGACCGGGCACGCACCACGACACAGCCCGAGCCCCGAAGCTCGAGAGTGCTCTTGTCGCCATGGACTACGTTTCACTCGGGCGCACCGGTTTGAAGGTGTCCCGGCTCTGTCTCGGCATGATGACCTACGGGTCACCGAGCTGGCGCGACTGGGTCCTGCCCGAGGCAGAGGGCCGTCGGTTCTTCCGGCGAGCGCTCGAGCACGGCATCAACTTCTTCGACACCGCCGACATGTACTCGCTCGGGGTGAGCGAAGAGATTCTGGGGCGTGCCATCAAGGACATGACGCGGCGCGACCAGGTGGTCGTCGCCACGAAGGCACATTTCCCGATGGGCGACGGCCCCAACGATCGGGGACTGTCGCGTAAGCATCTCTTCGATGCCATCGACGGGTCGCTGCGCCGGCTCGGGCTGGACCACGTCGATCTGTATCAGATCCATCGTCTCGACCCGGAGACGCCGATCGAGGAAACACTGGACGCGCTCAACGACATCGTGCGGTCCGGCAAGGCGCGGTATCTGGGCGCGTCCAGTATGTATGCCTGGCAGTTCGCGCAGTTGCTCTACACGGCCGACCGTCATGGCTGGGCCCGGTTCGTGTCGATGCAAAACCACTACAACCTCGTGTATCGCGAGGAAGAGCGAGAAATGCTCCCGCTGTGCCGAGCGGAGGGGGTTGGGGTCATTCCCTGGAGCCCGCTCGCGCGCGGATTTCTCGCCGGGACGCGGAAGCCGGAGTCGGAGGGCTGGGGGACGACCAACCGGGCGCAGAGCGACGATTTTGCCCACCAGCTGTATTACTCGGCGCGCGACTTCGAGATCGTCGAGCGGGTCACCGAACTGGCCGCCCGGCGTGACGTGATGCCTGCGCAGATCGCCCTGGCCTGGCTGGTGCGTCAGCCCGGGGTGACAGCGCCGATCGTCGGGGTGTCGCGGCTCGAGCAGCTCGACCAGCTCGTGGCCGCGCTCGAGATCGAGCTGGATGACGCGGAGTGCGTGTTGCTCGAAGAGCTTTACACCCCGCACCCGGTCCTGGGGCACTCATAGGAGGGGGAACGACAGGGGAACGACCGCGCCGACACCTCGGGCGGCGGTCGCATCGTTGGCTTTAGGCTTTAGGCTTTGGGCTAGAGGCCCAGGGCCCTCACTTGCAACCTGTTGTCACGCCTGTGTTTCCGGATCGGCCCTCGGCCGTCTCCACGATGTCTCCACGTGTGGGATCCGGGGCTGGCTGATCCAGCAGCCGGATGGCCGCGTCGATCGCGGCCGGGCTCAGATGCATGTACCGCTGGGTCGTCGCCAGATCGGCGTGACCGGCCAGCTCCTGGATGGCGCGTGCCGGCGCCCCCCGCATCGCCAAATGCGAGCAGAACGTATGCCGGAGCACGTGCACTCCGTCAGGCTGGACCCCACCCCGCCGGGCGGCTCGCCGGACCCACAACTGGACCATCTTGAGGGTCAGCGGCTCGGCGCGGTCGGTGCACAGGACCAAGGGACTCCTCAGGTGCCGGTACTCCCGGAGCGCCGCCGCCAGCCGGACGGTCAACGGAATGTAGCGCAACCGCCCGCCCTTGGGCACCGTGATGTGGCCCTCCCAGCTGGACCGCTGCACGCAGAGTTGCCGGGCCCCCACGTCGACATCGGTCCACTCGAGCGCCATCATCTCGCCGCACCGGAGCCCCGCCTCACCGCCGAACAGGGTGATGAGGTAAGCCTGAGGCGCAGTGGTCCGAGCGGCCTCCACCAGACGCTCGTAGTCCTCGAAATCATGGAACGCCGCCCGTGACGGCGGGACCGTGAGCCGCCGAATGGTGCAAGGGACCTGCTCGATGACGTGCCACTCGACCGCCGCTTTGAGCAGCGTGCCCAGGACCGTGAGGATGTTGTTGACCGTCTTCGGGGCCTTGCCGCTGAGGGCCCCCTTGAGCCGCTGTACGTCCTCGTTGGTAATGGCATCGAGTCGGGTAGCCCCCAACGCCGGCACCAGATGCACCCGGAGCAGCGTCTCTTTGTTCGCGACGGTGCTGGGCTTCTGGCGATTCGCACGGGCGTACCGGTCGACGAACCGCCCGGCGAACTCCGCGAGGGTCGGCACCTCCTTTCTCGGCTGTGGGCGAGCCTGGGGTCGGTGGAGGAGCAGTGCCCGTTCACGGGCCTGGCCCCACCGGCGCGCGGCGGACTTCGACGAGACCGGCGCCTTTCGTCGGTCTCGATACCGGGTGCCATCCGGTAGCACGATCCGCACGTCCACTTCCCAGCCTCCCCGACGGTATGGTCTGATTGTCACGCTCATCGTCTGCACTCCTTCGGCGATGGCGCGCGCTTCTGGTCGAGCCAGTCTAGCAGCACGTCGTGCCGGAAGAGGAGGCGGCGGCCGATCCGGGTCGCGCCGGGGAGCTGTCCCCGTTCGTGCATGGCGTAGATCGCCCCCCGGGTCGTCCGCAGGAGATCCGCGGTCTCGTCGGCGGTCAGGAGCACCGGCAGCCCATTGGGTCCAGTCATCTCGGGTCGTCTCTGTGGCCGTCTCGCTCCGACCGCAGTTCGCGTCTGAGTGTCGCGACCGCGTGGTCGATGTCTGTGAGGAGCGCCTCGACCCGCGCCGCCCGCTCAGCCCGCCCTGCCCGCATCCGACACCGATCCGAGCGGAAGTTTCGGCGCCGCCCTGTGATCGCGCCGTCGCACCAGCGGCAGGACGGTCCCGAGGAAGCCGACGTTCGGGGTTCTGAGCCCCGTCCAGCCTCGGGGTGGATGTTGGGCATCTCTCGGGACCTCAGCGGACTGTGCGTGCCGTTCAGCGCATGCACGACGAGCCACGAAACCGCACGCCAAGGTCATCAGCGCGGTGATGGGGTCGAATGCAAGGTGCATCCTCGACGACCCAGGGCATTCGGACACGAGGTGTCCGTCGATCGTGGTGACTCTCTCTCATTGGGTACCTCCCATATCCCTCGCCGCTACACGCGCACTGTGCGCCGGCGCATTTAGCGACCGACCACGACAGTACGGTGCACCCGGAAGAGGCACGTACTGTCGGGTCACACACGTCCGAGTTTCAGTTCGAGCCCCGGTCCGTCTCGGCCGCTGTGCCGATGCTGG
>SMUZ01041815.1_pt1 | contig 27326 bp, 27 predicted proteins | sample 2456421 | NCBI WGS metagenome assembly SMUZ01 (sample SAMN11095932, study PRJNA526329) | marine sediment metagenome | biome: Marine sediment; feature: Surficial sediment; material: Deep marine sediment; isolation source: Hadal surficial sediment | place: Pacific Ocean | collected 2014-11 | depth... | reverse complement strand
CTTTTCCGTCAGAGAGGTAAGTTGGGGTGGGCGTCCAGCGGAAACAGATCGCTTTCAGAATCCAGGCCGTCCCGGAAGCGGTAGTAACCGGCGCAGGCGATCATCGCGGCATTGTCGGTGCACAACACCGGTTTGGGAACGAACACGTCGATGCCCTCTTTTTGCGCGGCGGCGGTCATGCGGTCTTTGAGATAACGGTTGGCGGCGACCCCTCCGGTCACGACGATGCGCTTGAGCGATTCCTGCCGGCAGGCCGTAAGGGATTTACGGACCAGCACCTCCACCACGGCTTCCTGGAACCCGGCGGCGATGTCTTCTTCGGCCGGGGGCGATCCGTTTTGATGTTTCGCCAGTGTGTTGCGGACGGCGGTTTTCAATCCGCTGAAACTGAAATCGAGGGAATCCTTTTCCAGCCAGGCGCGTGGAAAGTTGTGGGCTTCAGCATTACCCTGCCGCGCTATCTTTTCGATAAGGGGTCCGCCGGGAAAGCCGAGGCCGAGCATCTTGGCGACTTTGTCGAACGATTCCCCGGCGGCGTCATCGCGGGTGCGGCCGAGAATGCGGTATCGCCCGAAGCCATCGACCCGGCACAAATCAGTATGCCCGCCGGAGACGATCAGGGCGAGAAAAGGAAACGGCACTTCCTCCTGTAGAAAAATGGCCAGCACATGACCCTCCAGATGGTTGATTCCCATAACCGGGATGTCCAGGGAATAGGCCAGGGCCTTGGCGGTATTCAACCCCACCAGCAGGGAGACCACCAGGCCGGGGCCTTGGGTGGCGGCGATGAGGTCGATATCGTGGAGCGTAACTCCGGCTTCCTTCAACGCGGTTTCGATGATGTGATGGATGCGCTCGACATGGGAACGCCCGGCCAACTCGGGGACGATACCCCCGAATTGGGAATGGATTTCATCCTGGGAGGCGATCACGTTGGAGCGCAGGCGGGTTCCGTTTTCCAGAACGGCGGCCGCCGTTTCATCGCAGGAGGTTTCTATGCCTAAAACCAGCATGATTCAATGTCAGCGTTGAAGGGTTGACAATCCGGAAGGAGGATCCAATCAGGGTGGAGCGGGGTTCTCTCCCCGCCCGCCAAAAATTTCTTTTTAAGCCCGAAACGCGATCAGTTGCTGGATTGGTCGGACTGGAACACCTTGCTCATGATCGACCACCCCTTGAGCAAAGAAATGGCTTCTTTGAGTTGGATGTCCTTTTCGAGGTCTTCCTTAAGGGAAGCCATGAGTTCGCGCTTCTTGACATCTTCTTCCGACGGCGTGACTTCCACCGGCTCGGGCTCTTCTTCCCCAAAACTTTTTTTGCCTTTAAGATGCTTTTTCAGGTCTTTTTCCCTGAGAAACTTCCGCATCTTGTTTTTCTCCTGGTTGATTTCACCTTTATTTTTATCATCCTCTTCCTGGAGTTTTCCTGCGGTGGCGACCGGAACCTCTACGATAATATCAGGAACGATTCCATTTTCCTGAATCACCCGTCCGCTGGGGGTGTAATACCGGGCGGTGGTCAACCTCAGTGCGGAACCGTCGCTGAGTGGGATTATGGTTTGCACGGAACCTTTGCCAAACGTTTGCGTGCCCAGAATGATGGCGCGGTTGGAATCCTGAAGCGCGCCCGCCACGATTTCCGAGGCGCTGGCACTGCCCCCGTTGACGAGAATGATCATGGGATACGACACCCGCTGGACTCGATCGTGGGTGGTAAACCGCATGTTCTGTTCCTCGGTCCGGCCTTGGGTGTAGACAATCAGATTTTCGGGTGGGAGAAAACGGTCCGACACTTCCACCGCCTGATTCAGCAGACCGCCCGGGTTGTTCCGTAAATCCAAGACCAGTTTTTTAACCTGCTTCTCACGAAATTCGTTCAGAACTTTGTCCAGGTCCCGGCTGGTGGTCTTGGTGAAATTTCGGATTTTGATGTAACCGATTTTGCTTTCATAAATTTTGCTTTTAACGCTTTTGACCTGAATGTTGCCGCGCTCCAGATTGACTTCAAACGGCTCATCCTTGCCTTCGCGGAAAATGGTGATGTTGACTTCGGTGCCGATCTTGCCGCGCAATCGCTCCACCGCATCGGACAGAGTCATGTCCAGGGTCGATTCATCTTCAATCTTGATGATGCGATCGCCGGACTTGATGCCCGCACGGTCGGCAGGCGTATCTTCGATTGGGGTCACCACCGTCAGAATTCCTTTGCGAAGGGTGATTTCGATTCCCAAGCCCCCGAATCGGCCGGAGGTTTCCACTTTCATCTGCTTGAAGGCCTCCGGCGGCAGGTAGGAGGTGTGAGGATCCAGAGTTTTCAACATTCCCCGAATGGCGCCGTCGATCAAATCGCTGGTGTCCACAGTTTCGACATAGTTGGCCTCGAGCAACGAAAGAATTTCGGAAAACACCTTGAGCTTTTCGTAGGTATCCACCGGGGGTTTGGCCGAGGGTTCATCTGCTTCCTGGGACCATACCGTTTGGAATCCTCCGGCGGCCAGTAAAAGAATCAACAGCGCCGCACTCAGGGTTCGAAAGCCCAGACGTTTAAAATAAAGAAGATAAACTCTGTGGAAACTCAAAATATTTCTCCAGTCGAAAAGGAATAAATTCAATGATTATCCACAATTATAACGCATAATTAGCGGGTTTCATGATTTAGTTCTACTTTCTTTTGGCGACCTGCAACCAGGCGGCCGGGTCGATCGGTTTGCCCTTGTGGCGCAATTCCAGATAGAGGGTTTCCCCGACCAGGGACCCACTATTTCCCGACAAACCGATGGCTTGGTGTTCGTGAACATAATCGCCGGTTTGCACCAGCATCTTATCCAAGTGGCCATATAAGGAATGGTAATGTTCGCCATGTCCGACGATAATCAGGTTGCCGTATCCAACCAGAGGACCGGCAAACAAAACGGGTCCCTGAAAAATGGAGTGGACCTCCGTCCCTTTTTTAACTTTTAAATTGAGGCCGTTGTTGATGATATGCGTCCCGAATTGTTTGTCCTTCACCCTCCCGAAGCGGTTAAGGATTTTTCCCTGAACCGGGTAAAACAAACGGCCTTTTTTATCGGCCAAACTCAACCCCTCACCGGAAAGCCGTTTTTTCTCCAATCGGGAAATCAGGTCATTCAAATTCTCGGACGCTTTGAGCAATTCCTTGCGGGCCTGAATGAAGTATATTTTCTTACTCTTGATTTTTCGCAGAAAGCTGGATTTTTTGCCTTTTTTCCGTTCAATTTCATTTTTCTTTTGAAGCGCCGCGCTTTCAAACTGGGCCAGCCGGGCCTTGGCCTTGAATAATTTCTGTTCCTGGTCCCTGAGCTGTCTTAAATGCTTCTGGTAATTTTCGGACATCCGGGAATCATGGGCCATATGGAGTTCCAGATATTTCATCTTTTGAATCAAATCGCTGTAATCTTCCGCAGAAAAAAGGATTTTAACCGAAGACATCTTCCCCTGTTTGTATAAGATGCGCAGGCGTTTCCCCAGCATGCTTTCCTGGTGGGCCAACTTCTTTTCCGCCCCTTTGATTTTCCGGGAGAGCTGGTCCATTTCCTTTTTGTTGATCTTGATATTCCACCGGTAAATCTGCAATTCCCTTTCCCGGATCTTTTTCCGGCCTTCCAGAGTACCCAGGGTTTTCAGGATTCGAGTTTCTTTTTTATTCATGGAGGAGATTTCTCTGCCCTGCTTTTCGATTTTTTTCTTCAGGCTTTCCAGTTCGTTTTTTTCGTCCTGAATGAGTTTTTCGATTTCTTTTGCCGATGGATCGTCAGCCAACACAGACCCGGGCCAGCCACCGCTCAGGATCAGAAATATAATGAACATTCTCGCCGTGGTCATAGCTTTTTATACACCCCCAAAAACTGATGAAGGGAGAAAAAACTGCCCAACCAGCCCACCAGAATGCTGGCCATGACGATGGTCATGATCAAAGGAAAGGGAATGAACTGAAAATCCATGCTCCGGCCGAACGTTTCAATGGCTCCCTGAAATTGATTCACCACGTACAGATGGATGCTTTTCATCAGAGCGAGGGAAACCACGGCCCCCAGCAGTCCGTGAAGAATGCCTTCCAGAAAAAAGGGAAGCTGAATAAATCCGGGAGTGCCTCCCGATAAAAGCATCAACTCGATTTCGTCTTTTCTCGACGAAATGGAAAGTTTGACAGTATTGGAAATGATCAGCACGGCCCCCAGGCTCAACAAGGCGCCCAACGCCAACAGGAACACCCGCATTAGAATAATGAAACCTTCAAACCGGCTGATCCATTCTTCTCCGTATTCAACCGACTCCACCCCCGGCAATTGTTTCATTTGTTCCGCCAACGTGCGAATCTTTTCCAGCCGATTCGGGGTGGGTTTGATTTTGAGGTTGAAGGATGCCGGCAGGGGATTGAATCCCATCCCCTTCAGAAAAGCGGATTTTTCGGAAAACATGGCTTGAAAGTTTTTCCAGGCTTTTTCCCGTGAAACAAAATCAAACGATTCCACTTCGGAATGCGAGGAAACCATTTTCTCCAATTTTTTCTTTTCATGCATGGAGACTTCGTCTTCCAGATAGACGATCAACTGGACCTGATCGTTCCAGAACGAAAGAACGGAGTTGAGGTTGATGTAAACGAACAGGAACAGTCCCAAAATCGACAGGGCGATGGTGATGGTCCCGACCGAAGCAAAAAACAACTGCTTGTTGGATTTGATATTGGTGATCGTTGTTTTAAGAGTTCTCATCGTCGATATCAGACCACGACCCGTGTATCTACAATCTTGCCCTGCTTCAGGGTGATGACCGCATGGTTACCTTCCTGCAGAATAATCTGGCTGTGCGTCGCAAACACCACCGTGGTGCCTTCGTTATTGGCCTGTTCGAACAAATGGAGGATTTCGCTGGCCAACTCCGGATCGAGGTTCCCGGTCGGTTCATCCGCCAGCAATATTTTCGGATTGTTCACCAGGGCCCGGGCAATGGCCACGCGCTGTTGTTCTCCCCCTGAAAGCTCCATGGGGTAGGCATCTTTTTTATGCGAGAGGCCGACGTTCTTCAGGGCTTCCCAAGCTTTAAAACGGATGGTTTTTTTATCGGCGCCGACGATTTCCAGGACAAACGCGACATTTTCGAGGATGGTTTTTCTCTGAAGCAGTTTGTAGTCCTGAAACACCACGCCGATTTTCCGGCGCAGTTTCCATAGCCGGTTGAATTTGATTTTTCCCACGTTGGTGCCGTTCACCAGCACCTGCCCCCGGTCATAGTTTTCCCAGCGGTACAGCAGTTTCAGCAGGGTCGATTTGCCGGCACCGCTGGGACCGGTGACGAAGACAAATGCGCCCTTTTTGATAATAAAAGAAATGTCCACCAGGGCGGGAGTGTTGTTGTAGGTTTTGTAAACGTTGTATAGCTGGATCATTGCAATCCAGGGAGTATGGGGTCCGGTGAATGGATCCATTCAACTATTCGGGAAAACGCCGACATCAATCCCCCGGTTTGGGGTCATCGGAAGGCAGTTCATCCATTAAAATAATGTCGCTGGCGGCGGCTTCTTCTGAAATCATGTCCGGCGTCAGAAAAGAAGCCATGTCATACGTGTAATATTTGCGGATTTGATCGTCCGACAAGAGCTCGAAATTGATATAAGTTTTGATGATCAGCCGGTCATCCTCGATCACATAGGCAAACACACCTTGAGAGCATACCAAATATCCGTCATGCAGGCCATAGGTCAATAACGCCTCGTCCAGGTAGGAATCCAGGATGATAATGCAGTTATCCGTCGTATCGGTGCGTTCGCTGAACCGCTCAACGCAGTGCGAGGTATAGGCCAATTGGGGATGGGTGAACGAATTGAACAGCATGCCCTTGTCGGTGGATTCGGTATGCGAGGGGGACACCAGGGACACAAAACCCTGCTTGGTGAAATCGATCAGACACAAAATATCTTTGCCGAATTTTTTCCCCACCTTTTTTGTGATCCGTTCCATAAAACGCTGCCGTTTCCGGATGGAGATCCGGCCCCCACGCCCGAAATAGCGCTGGAACTCCTTTTTCACAAAACCCTCGACCTGGGCCTTTTTGAATGCGAAATGACGGTCTTTAGCCATTAAAAATCTGCAATTCCATTATTAACAATGCCTTGCTTCATTATTATATCCAACCCCGGTAACGGAACAAAGAACAAACTGGTCCGCACCGAAATCCCTGCGGGTCACTGATTTTTCAATCTTTTCCAATCTATAATTTTCGATATCCGGCAGAACCTCTGATAAAATGACGCCATGAACAGCACCCTGAAAATTTTTACCATGCTCCTGGGAACGACCCTGGCTTTGAACCTGGCCATGAATTACATGGGGGACAATATATCCGACTTCGAGAGCCGGCCTCTGCCTCTCAAGCGAACAGTGGTCATTAAAACCAACAACCCCGTTTTGAAAGTGGATGCCCAGTCCAAAGAACGATGGACCCTGGTAGATTTTTCCTCGAAAAAAACCTTCCAGATTTACGATCCGGAAACCGATAAAGAACAGATGAATCGACAGGACTGGGACCTGGGTTTCCAGCGCACTAAAATCATCTCCAACGGCGGCGTCACCAATCCCCAGGGGGTGGTAACCATCGCCAACCTGGGCCCGGTGGATTTCGATTCCGTGGTTCGCATTCCGGAAGCCAATTTCGTCCCCGATGTGCGCTCCTGGGGCCACGTCAACAATCCCTCCATCGTGGGCTGGTACCTGTACCGGACTCGAACACACAATATCGAATCGAAACGCAATGTTTACATCGTTAAGACGTCCGACGGCTATCTCAAGCTGAAAATTTTGAATTACTATTGCAAGCGCGCCGAAAGCGCCTGCGAATCGGCAATGTGTCCCCGGGACGAAGCAGCCTGTCTGACTGTGGAATATAGCCACATCAAACCCGGAGAGCAAGCTTTCCCAAGTCCACCGCTCCCGCGACCGAAAACGGCTCAGGTGACTCCTTGAAACGGCTGATACCGCTCATCCTGCTGGCCGGTTGGCTGACGGCCTGCGAGGCGGCTTCCCCCTCGCCATCGCCGCCGGATATGGTTTGGATTCCCGCCGGAACCTTCACCCAGGGCCTGGATCCCACCGGCGAACTCCCCTCTTTCATTTCGGACCGCACCTCCAGTAAAAACGCGCAACCCCAGCATGAGATGTTTTTGGATGCGTTTTACATGGATATCCATGAGGTGAGTTATGCCGAGTTTCTGCAGTTCAGGCCCCAGGCCAAATATCCCGAGGGCCGGTTCAACCAACCCATCCGCGCCATTTCCTGGTACGAGGCCGACGCCTATTGCCTGTGGTTGGGAAAGCGGTTGCCCACGGAGTTTGAATGGGAAAAAGCCGCCCGCGGACGGGCAGGCCATCGGTACGTCTGGGGGAATGAATTCCAGAAGGAAAATGCCAATTTCGGAAAAACCGTACAACCTACCGGCCAATACCCGAACGATGTCAGCGAATTCGAAGTGTTCGATTTAAACGGCAACGTATCGGAATGGACCGCCAGCGGGTATCTTCCTTATCCGGGATCCACCTTCAAGGACCCCAATTTTGGCCAAGGATATAAGGTAATCCGGGGCGGGGCCATCAACAAAAGAGAACATGGATTCCTGAAAGAATTCGCGCTTCTTGCCTACCGGAATTTCGCGCCTCCGCAAATGAGATCCTGGGATACCGGTTTCCGATGCGCGCGGTCGGCTCCCAAGGCTTCCAAAACAGCCTCCTGAAATTCCGGAAAGATCATTCTTCCGGTGGGCCGGGATCGAACGGTGCCGGCTTGTCGGTCACCATCTCATGCAAGCGGGAAACGTTTTCATCGGGTTGCCTTTCTTCTCCCGATTCCCGGCTGATTTCGGGCGACGCCGGCGAATCCTGTCCCTCGGGCTTGGCAGTGGACTGTTCTCTTGGGATATCATCCGCATTCGAGGGATTGCCTCCCGCCGCAGAACCCGCCTCTTGGTTTCTGGAGGATTTCCAGGGCCGCCTTCGGGGCGAACGGGCAGGCCTTTTGGCGTCCGTTGTGCTTCCCGGTCGACGGGCGCTCGCGGGCCTGCGTCCCCTCCCCCGGCTGGCAGAAGTCCGGCGGCCCCTACCGCGTTTGTCCCCCTTCTCTTCTGAAGATTTTTCACCCTCCGAACGGGAGACTCTTTGAATTCTGGATTTCTGCTCGATCACCCTGTCTTCTTCTTTTTTACGCTCCAAAACGGTATACGTGAAATTTTCATAAGGAAGATATTCCTGGCTTTCAAATTGAATATCCACCCCATTGTGTTCTTCCAGCTCGAGCAGGTTTTTGGTTTTGTGATTCAAAAGATAATTGATCACCTGAGTGGATACCCGGACCTGCAATACTTTCACATTGCCGGTGGCCAAGTGCTCCTGTATTGTCCGGATCACACTCAACGTGGAGGAGCTGTCGGTTTTGACATGGCCGGTCCCGCTGCAGTGCTGGCAATCCATGAAAAACCCTTCTTTGACGGGCGGGGCTAACCGCTGCCGGGACATCTCAAGCAAACCGAACCGGGAGATGTGGGAAAGATTGATCCGGGCTTTATCCAGTTTGCTGCTTAGTTTCATCTGTTTTTCGAGCAGGGTTTTGTTTTTCTTTTGAAACATGTCGATAAAATCGATCACGATCAAACCACCCAGGTCCCGCAACCGCAGTTGGCGCGCGATCTCCTCGGCGGCCTCGAGATTGGTTTTGATCGCCGTTTCCTCCAAAGCGCTGGCACCTGTGGTTCTTCCGGAGTTCACGTCGATGGAAACCATGGCTTCGCCCACATCGATGACAATGGATCCGCCCGAGGGCAATTCCACGCGGCGGTTGTAAATGCTCTCGATCTGTTCTTCCACATTATGTTGGGAAAATAGCGGCTTGGTGTCTTTGTACAGTTTGACCCGGTTGCGCATGCGGGGCATGACCATCTTCATAAACTCCACCAGCGCATCATAAGAATCCTGATCGTCCACCAGAATCTCGGAAGTGTCGTTGGTGAAATGGTCGCGGACGGTACGGACCACCATATCCGGACCTTCATACAACAGGCAAGGGGCTTTGGCTTCCGGGTTGTTGATCTGCTCTTCGATGTTCTCCCAGATTTTGAGCAGGGATTGTATATCCTTTTGCAGTTCCGTTTTGGTTCGTCCCATCCCGGCGGTCCGGATGATCACACCCATATCCGGGGGAACTCCCAGGTCGGCCATGATCTGCTTCATTTTTTTGCGTTCGGCTTCGTCCTCTATTTTCCGGGAGATGCCGCTGGAGTCGCTGGAAACCATCAGCACCAGAAACCGTCCCGGAAGGGTCACCGCATTGGTCAGTGAGGGACCCTTGGCGTCCCGGCTTTCCTTGACGACCTGGACCAGCAATTTTTGCCCCCGGATCAGCACATCCTGAATGCGGGTTCTGGCTTTTCTCTCGCCTGTTTGCAGGTAGGATTCCGGCAAAATGTCCTTGAAGGGCAAAAAGCCGTACTTTTTGCCGCCGAAGTCGACAAAAGCCGCTTCGATGGCGGGTTCCACCCGGGTGATGACCCCTAGATAAATATTGCCCTTGACCAACTCCTGGGACGAATGCTGTACAATAATCTCGGCTAACTTGCCGTTTTCGATCACCACGGCCCGGCATTCTTCCGGCTGGTCCACGTTGATCAGCATTTTTTTAGTTATTTTCGACATAAAATTATTGGCCTTTCTCATTGCCGCATGTCGGCAAAGCCCGCCCATTGCACCCGGTTGTCATGATAAATCAAAACTTTAAATTTCAAAATCCGGAAAGTCATGTTATTTTAATAACGAAAGTTGATTGCACAAGGGGCTTTGTTCTTTTCAAGTTAGTATTTTACACCAAAAATTCAATTCTAACTTATTGTTTTTATTTAAGTTTTTAAGTGCGATGGATGCTATATCGGAAAATCAATTAAGATTGCCTCGATTGGAGGATTTGCGTCCGGAGCATTTGATCAACAAAACCATATTCATCCGAGTCGATTTCAACGTTCCCCTCATATCGACTCCCAAAGGTTATCGCGTCGGCGATGACACCCGCATCCGGCGGTTCCTGGACCTGACGTTCAAGAGAATTCATGAATTGACCGACGGTAATTGCCGGATCATCATCGGCTCCCATTTAGGCCGTCCCCATAAAAAACTGGATCGTCATGGCTGGGACGGAATTTTCAATATTCAATTTGTTTGTTCTCATTTCGACACGCTGATTCGGAAACTGTACGGCGATACCTACACCATTTTCCCGCCGGAAATCACGGACTCCAATTTCAAGAATTCCCTGGAAATCTGTTTCAAACATCAGCTCCCCGCGGGTGGAATCAAGTTTCTACCCAACCTCCGGTACCTGCTGGACCCTAGCAATCCGGATACGTACCGTCAGGAATTTATTGAGGAATTGGGAAAAATTTCTGATGTATTTATCAATTGCGCTTTTGGGTGCAGTCACCGGGTCACTAAAAGTATCAAGATGCTTCCTCAGATCATGCGTAAGGCAGGTAAGTTGGCTGTTGCAGGAACCCTGCTTCATGAGGAAATCACCAAGTTGGGTCAATTCGGGAAGCGCGTGCTCGATCACCCGGAGCAAACTGCCGTTATCGCCGGAGGAGCCAAAATTGCGGACAAAATCGGTATATTAAAGCAGTTTGTGGAGTCAAAAATCAAGTTAATCTTTATCGGCGGCCGGATGGTGAACGCTTTTCTCCTGGGGCGTAAACTGGAGAAGATCATTGATTCCCTGTCCCTGAAGGATATCCCCACGAAAATGTATGAAAACAAGAGTGCGGAAGAATGCCAGGATTTGCTGAATGAAATCAAACTGGCACATGAAATCATGACCCTGGCGAAAAAGGACAACGTCCATATCATTTTTCCGGACGATTACAAGATTACCAAGGATTACTTCGAAACGGATTATGAGATCAAGACGGAGCCCGACTTTTCTCAGGATTTTCAACTGGACCTGGGGCCGAAAACGATCGTCAATTACGCCAAGAATATTCTGCAAAAGGGACAGATCAAGCAGGTATTCTGGAACGGACCCCTGGGAGCCTACGACCATCCCAAATGCGATCATTATGCCGAGGGTTCCATCAAACTGGCGATGGTCCTGTTTGCCGCGGCCATTGTGGATGAAGACCTTTCCGTCGTCATAGGCGGGGGGGACTCCGCCGCCATTCTCAACAAGATCAATTTCGATGAGGTTAAGAATCTCGTGCGCAAGCAAGTCGCTCTGCAACTGAATCGGCCCGTCAACACGGATTTGCTTTCGATGGATTTCAAGGCAGAGGATGGCTACACCCTGTTTAATTATTTTACCTCCAATTTCTTCGTATCCACCGGTGGCGGCTCGGCCCTGGAATTTCTGGAAGGATATTTAAAAGATGAGGCGCAGTCCCCCATCGAATCCTATCTTCCGGGAACCGCGATTCTGTTGGAGTTAACTTCAGCGAAATGAACCTTGCCGAGCCCAATCCCAACACCCAAAGGATCAAATCCCGCGAGGCGGACGAACTGGGCTTCTGGGAACAACGCGGCTACTCCAACATCGCCGAACCCCGGCTCGAAGACCGTTACTCCAGATAATTTCTTTTCTCCCCACAATTTTAAGTCAATCTGAGCGTTTTGAGTTTAGAGAGGCTTTCGGATTTCAGGAGGGCTTCGACTCCCTTGTCGCCGATGAAGGTATCGAACATCAGCAGGGTTTCGATGTTGAGCAGGGTTTTGGTATTGGCCAGCGCCAGGGCTGCATCCACCCGCAGGATATTGCGGGCCAGGTTGAGGTGCTTTAGCTTTTTAAATACTTTGGATTTGGACAGGTTCTTGATTCCCTGGTCGGTCACAGCGGTCCGAAACATATTGAGCTTCCGGACATGCATGAATCCGGGATTCATGGCCATCGCCTTCAACGCTTCGTCGCCGATCGGGTTTTCCTGCACGATGAAGACCTGAATTTTTTTGAAGGGTCCCTGCGCCAGCGCCATTCCACCGTCGGGTCCGATTTGGTTGAACCGGATATCCATGTGAACCAGATTGGGAATGAAAGACGCCTGGGATAAGGGCACCACCCCCTTATCGCCGATAGTGTTTTCGCCCACGTACAGCCGCTTGAGCTTGACCAACCGATTGGATTGAGCCAGATGCAGGATCCCTTTATGGGTGATATTGTTTTTGGTAAGGTCCAGATTTTCGATACCCTCCAGCTTGTCCGCCTGCATGAGGGCCTCCAAACCCTCGTCGCCGATGAACCGCCCCTGCATCTCCAGCGAGTCGCCCTCTTCCGACAGGCATTCCGCCACCAGGCGATTGATGTATTCCATTTTGGTTTGTGTGATCATCGCTATTTGAGATTGATGGCACAACGAAATCCGATATCGCTGTAACTTCTGGAAAAAGGATAACTCCAATCCCGGTACCCGGCTTTCATCGCCTTGATACTGTCCGACCATGCCCCGCCTCGCCGGACTTTCATGACGCCGCGGGAAGGCCCTCTGGGATTATAAAGCGGTTCCAGAAAATAATATTGGGGCGAATACCAGTCCGCCACCCATTCCCAGACGTTGCCGGCCATATCATAGATTCCGTATTTGTTCGGAGAATAACTGCCGACCAGGGTGGCCTTTTCTTTCAACTCCAATCCGCCCCGGGCCTGCTTTCTGGCCGGATCAAATTCCGGTCCCCAGGGAAACTCGCATCCGCTGACAGCCCCGGCGGCCTTTTCCCACTGGGCCTCGCTGGGCAGGGCTTTGCCGATCAAATGGCAGAAGTCCGCTGCCTCGAACCAGGTGACTTTGGTGACCGGGCAGTGGTCGCAATGCGAAGACAGGCTCCGCCTCAGTTTATGGTCCGGCATGATTTTTTCAAACTGTATATTGGTCACCTCGTACATATCGATCATAAACAAATCCAGGTAGACCGGATGGGCCGGTCCCCCGTGTTCCGGTCCTAATTGATCACAGCCTCTTTGAATTTTCCCCGCCGGGATCAGGACCATGTTCTGACCGATATCATCCCCGGCCGGAGAGGGGGTGGTTCCCTGTTGAGCCGTAACGGGAGAGGCGACGGATATCGTGATCAGCAAAGCCGTTAGTAGTTTTTGCATAGACGGGACATTCAAAACCCGAGTGTTAATCGCCGGTTTGATCGGTCAGTTTTTTCAAGCTCTCCAGAATTTTGAGGGTGGCGTTCGACCGGTTCAAGGTATAAAAATGGATGCCGGGAGCCCCCTCCTGAAGCAGGTCCTCGCATTGCTCGGTGGCATGATCGATGCCTAACTGCCTGACCGTTTCCGGATCGTCCTGAACCGCCTCCAACCGCTCCATAAGCGAAGCTGGAATGGTGGATCCGCACATTTTCGTAAATCGCTGAATCTGTTTGACATTCAAAATGGGCATGATCCCTGGAATGATCGGGACCTGAATACCGAGGTTTTGCGCCCGGCCGATAAAATCAAAATAAAAACGGTTGTCGAAAAACAATTGGGTCACGATAAAATCCGCGCCGGCGTCCACTTTTCGTTTCAAATGGTCTAAATCCGCTTTTTTGTCCGGACATTCCATATGGCCCTCGGGGTGTCCCGCCACCCCAATACAGAAATCGTAGTTCGCGCGGATGAATGCCACCAGTTCATTGGCATAAGCAAACCCATTCTCCGGTTTTTCGAATTCCTCCTGCCCCTGCGGTGGATCGCCTCTCAATGCCAGAATATTTTGAATGCCCTGCGCCTGCAGGGTATCCAGAATGGCGGCGATGTATTCCCTATCGCTTCCCACGCAAGTCAAATGGGCCATCGATTCCAGCCCGATTTCGCTTTTGATCCGGCCTACGAGGTCGATGGTTTTGGTTCGGGTACTGCCACCGGCGCCGAAAGTCACAGAGACATAGGTGGGCTGGCAGGGCTTCAACTGCGTTATGGTGGTGAACAATTTGTCGAACCCCTCGTCGTCCTTGGGAGGGAAAAATTCGAAGGAAAATGAGGGGCACACTTTTTCTAAAATGGCCTTGATTTTCATGAGGTTACCAGTATATCACAAAGGCCCCATCTTGACCGAAGGCCGCGGGGATAAAACCGATGGAAGCAATGGATCGTCCGGGAGGAATTAATAGATATCAAACTTTTTCAGATAATCCAGGAAGGAAACCACGTTGACCAACTCGACTGGATCATCATCAATGGCTTTCTGGGCGTCGTCGGAAAAATAACCGGTGGTAATCATAATGCCCCGTGCGGCGCCCTCCCCCTTGACGGTATCGATAAATCCCTTGACCTTGAAAAGGTCGACTCGCTGATGCAGGGGTTCAAAAATGCACAAGGCCAAATATTTGCCGCCGACCACCGGCGTTTCATCCAGCATGTCGATTTCCAGTTCCTGTTCATTGGCCCAGATGGAATGCTTGTATTCCAAGTTGAACTTGCCCAGAAACTCCAGACACTTCTCCTTGAACGCGTCGCGGTCTAACAGGTAGGTGGGTTTGTCACTGGGATGGGCGAATTGAATTTGTTCCTGAGGAGGGGGCGGAGAGACGTTTTTTAAACAGAGGATCAGGACGATCCCAACTGTGAAGGCAATAAATGTGATGATGAATAGAGACACTTATTTGATCATTTCATCGTAGACTTTATCTTTTTTGCCTTTTTTGATCAGGCGGTCGTGCTTGACCATTTGAACAATCGCAACCCAAAACCAGAAGGCAATAAACACCAACATGGCGCCGATCGGCATATTGTCGGGTTTCAATGCAATGATAAGAAAATTTTCGAGTCCAGAATTTTCCATGGGAATAGCCCTTTAAATATTCGTACAGATTTTATCTTATTTCCGGTTCAAACGTTAAAAAATTTATTCGTCCTCGTCTTCTTCCTCATCCTCATCCTCGTCGGATTCGTCTTCTTCATCGCTGTCGCCTCCACCCAGAGTGGCTTCAAAATCAATATCTTCGGCGGTATTGTAGGACAGGATCATATTCCCGATATGCTTGATGTGGCTATCGACATTGCCGTCCTCCAGGTCCTCAAGATCGCTGAATTTGGCGGGGATGACATATTTATCCCCGGCCTTGCGCCAATGGTTGGGCATCCGGGTCCAGGGGATCATTCCCCGGGTATCTTTCATCCATTTTGGAATCCATCCCTGCTTCAGACGCTGGGCGGCAATGGAGAAATCGATTCCCTTGGCCCCGTCATCATGACATTTTCCGCAATCCATGTAATTGATGATCTGGACTCCAATTTGAATGCTGTCTTTGTTCTTTTTGAGGTGGACTTCGGCCTCATACTTGATTTCATTCGGCGACAGGGCCTCAAAATACGCCGTAAAATCCCGCACCTCCTTGTCGGTGAAGGAAAACGTCGGCATGCGGACTTTCATCCACGTTCGGACCGGTGTGGGCTTTTTCAGGAAAGAGAACAGCCAGGAGCCTTTCAGGCGTTCGCCCACATGATAATTCCCCAACTCCAGAGGAGGCGGATACTGGGTTTTTGAGGACAGGAACTCCTGGATATGGCCCCCGGTGCGTTCCACCACATGACATCCTCGGCAATTGTAACGGGTGATCAACCGGCGTCCCCGCTCGATGGTCAATTCCTTTTCGCTGTAATTTTTCTGATACTGCGGCGGAATTTTTATGCCGTTGAATCCCTTGAGCAGGACCAGCAGGATTTCCACCTCATCCGGCGCGAGTTCGAAATCGGGCATCTTGTCCAGAATCCGTTCGGTGGCGTAGGAATCGGGTTTTTTCAGTTTGGTGCGCGTCCAGGACTCCCAGGTGAGGGGGATGTGGGAGTCGCCGAACTCCAGCTCCCGCACCTGCTTGTTGCCGAATGCGGTAAGTTCCGGGGCAATGCGGCCTTCCTTTTCCATGCCCTTGATGTCGTGACAGGAAAAACACCCTCTTCCCCGAACCAGTGTTTTACCCAGCTTGATCAACTCTGGATCGTTGAGTTTTTCCTCCACACCGGTTTGTGGCCGCTTCTGGTCAAATTGCAACAGGTACGCCGAAATATCCGAAGCTTGTTCCAGCGTTAACCGCAGATTCGGCATGATACTATTGGAATTGTACTCTTCCGGATTTTTGATCCAGCTGACCAGCCAGTCCGGGTTCACTTTGTTGCCGATGCGGGTTAAATTGGGGCCGAACAACTCACCGTTGCCCTGGACCTTATGACAGGCCTGACACCCCACCGTTTCAAACAATTTTTTGCCTTTCGCCGGGTCGCCGCCCTCATAGGTTTCGGCCACCTTGTAATCTTTTTCGGAGACATCCCAGATATAGGCGGAAATGGCGAGCGTATGCTCGTCACTCAAACCAAAATGGGGCATGCGGGTTTTGGGCAGGTAATTCTTGGGTTTCTTGACCCAGCGGACCAGCCAGCTCGGATCCACCTTGGAGGCGATGCGAAGCAGGCTGGGTCCCACTTTGCGTTCTTCCTGGTAACCCTCCACCAGGTGGCATCCATGACAACCCATTTTGATGAATAATTTTTTACCCTTGGACAGCAACGGAGCCCCTTCCAGTTCCACCTGGGGCGCATGACAGTTCCGGCAATTGGCCTGCATGAAATTGCCGAGCAGGATGGGCTCATTAATCCCGGTCGACTGGTCCCCTTCGTGATGGGAGCCATGCGCATCCTCCGTGGGGGCCGTGGCGGTGCCTTGACCTTTATGACACCAGGTACAGCCGGTTACCAGGGGATCGTGCTTCTTAATGTAAAGATCCACATCGGGATGGGTCTTGAGCGGCTGTTCATGGTTTTCATAGTAGGGGTCATCGTAGGCGATATGGCAGGTCTGACACCGGTCGACTTTGTAGGTGATTTCCTGAAAGTTGTTTTTACCGTAAGACGGGATCACCGTTTGCAGAATTTCAGCCGCACGCCAGAAAAAGGGATACGGTTTGTAATAATTCATTTTCCCTTCAATAATCGGCTTGTCGCTGACCAGTATGGCGAGTTCTTTTTCCAGATTTTCTTTCTTGGCCTTGAATTTGAGTAATTTTTCCTCGGTTTCGTCCCTTTTGCGCGTCAGTTCAACAATGACCGGATTATATTCTTCAATTTCTTTTTCGGTATTATGAACCTTGGACAATTGGACTTCGAAGTTTTTGCCTTCATGCATGGCCTTTTTGTAATAGTAGTAATACTCATCCAGCCGGCTCTTGGCGAATTTCCGATCTCCAGTTACTTCATCCAGATGAATTTGCGCTTCCCAGGCGGTCTCTGCGAGTTCCTCATATTCATCATTGGCCTCCAACCGTTGTTCTTCCGATGCGATGCCAGCAACAATTTCCTGTTCCTTCGCCTGGATTTTCTGGGTGAGTTCCTTATAGTCGTTCTCCGCGCGAACGTACTGTTCCTTGAAATAAACGTCCTGGAATTCCTTGTACCCCCGGCGGCCGTATTCGTCGTCCCAGAAAGCCCACAGGGTGACGAACAGCAAGGCACCCGACATCAGGAAATAAAAAAAGCTGTACGAGGTATGCTCGTCAAATTCGCCTTCCTTAAATTCAGGCTTGGGTTCCTCTTGATTCGATTCGTCTGTCATTGGACTTTACAAACTCAGATATTAAACCAGGGGGTGACCCAGATATATTTGATATTGAAGGCCAGCCGGAGAGTGATCTTGATCACTATACCTATCATGATCAGAAATAAATTGATTTTCAAAAACATTCGGAGAAAACCCACGTTCTTGATGGCCTTGCGTTCCATGAAAAAATACACAGCGGTCCCCAGGCCAAAATAACCCAGTACCACGGCGCCACCGAAAATACTGGCATTGAGGTAGGTTCGTATCCCGAAAGCATAAGGCAGATCGACATTGACCAGCGCCACCACCTTATGCGGGTCCCAGTACTGCCAGGGCATGAACAGGTTCCATCCGGGCCCGCGCAGGAATACGCCCATGATGATGAGGGCGATCCATAAGACGAGGAACCCGAAAGTATAAACACAGATGGCCGTTTTTCTTTCCGAAAAGGTGTAGTATCCGTTGCCCTTGGGATTGACGTCGAGATAGGGAATCAGCATCAGCCCCACGATGATCAACGTCGGAGCGATAACTCCGGCAAACCAGGGATCGAAATAAACCAGAATGTCCTGCAAGCCCAGGAAATACCAGGGCGCTTTGGAGGGGTTGGGGGTTTTGGTGGGATTGGCCGCTTCTTCCAGAGGCGCGTCGATTACAATGGACCATACCGTCAGGACCAGGATCACGATGATCGCACACAAAAATTCCAGACGCACCAGGTAAGGCCAGACGTGCACCTTCTCCGGTAATTCCTGAGCGGCTTTCTTTTTAGCGGGAAAGGCCATAATCAGAGCAATCCTTTATCGAGAACCGGGATCACCCGGTTTCATTCGTATTTAAAGCGGGCCGGATATCCCGCCGTCCTTGCGGATACGCCAGAAATGGACGATCATCAGAGCCCCGGCGACCAATGGAATAAAAATGCAATGCAAGACGTAAAACCGCAGCAAGGCCGGCGGTCCAACCAGACTCCCTCCCAATAGTGCGGAACGCATATCATACCGGGCGCTGATAAGCGGAACAAATTCTTGAAAGGGTCCCTCATGGCCCAGAAACGGTGTTCCGCGGGCCATATTGGTACCAACGGTTACCGCCCACATGGCCAGTTGATCCCAGGGCAGCAGGTAACCGGTAAAACTCAGGAGCAAGGTAAAGGTCACCAGAAAAACGCCGATCACCCAGTTAAATTCGCGCGGCGGTTTATAGGAACCCGTCAAAAACACGCGGAACATGTGCAGCCAAACGGTAATCACCATGGCATGGGCGGCCCAGCGATGCATATTCCGCATCAGCATGCCGAACGGCACGTCGTACTGCAGGTATTTCATATCGAAGTAGGCATATTCCCCCACCGGCCGGTAATAAAACATCAGAATGACGCCAGTGACCACGGTGGATAAAAATAACAAAAACGTGATTCCTCCCATGCACCAAGTGAATTTGATTCTCAACGCATGGCGGTGAATTTTAACCGGATGCAAATGCAACCAGACATTACTGGCAATCTGCAGAACCCGGTTGCGGGGTGTGTCGGCGTATCCATGCCGGAACGAGGAGGTCCATATCTGGGATTCCGTAACCTGCTTGGTAAAATCCTTCCAGATCTTGCCGCTTTTGATGGACTCCATGATTTCCGCTATATTTGGAATTTTGGACTTGTTGGCCAAAACAAAAACCTCCGTAAATTTAGCTGAATTAAACTTGGCGCGAAAACATCAGACCCGGAGAAACGATCCAGGCTTACCCCATTCTCCCTTTTCAAAAAGGAATACTTTACTTTTATCGATAACGATCTGACCGTCCGGTCCGATCTCTACTTTCAAACGTTCCAGAGCACGGGGAGCGGGACCCTCAAAGTTCATGCCGTCCATGGTAAATCCGCTACCGTGGCAGGGACATTTGTATTTTCCCTCCGACCTCAACCAGAGCGGCGTGCAACCGAGATGCGTGCACCGCGCCAGAATCGCATAAAGTTTTTCATTGTCGCGAACCACCCACACGCGCTGCTCAGCAACCCATTTAGAGCTGACTTCCCCAACCGTATAGTCTCCCGGGTTACCGGCTTTAAACTTAGGAGACGGCTCGAACAGAACGCGGGGAAACAACAGTCTCAAAAAATACAGAGATGACAACCCCAGTGTGGCCGTGAAACTGGCCCAGCCGGCGAGCGAAAAAAAGTCCCTCCGCGACCACAGCGTATCCTGGGCTTCGTCCTTTTTCCCCTTAGCTTTAGCCTCAGCCTTGGGTGCGGCCGAGCCGGGTTTGGATTCCTCGTTCACTTCACTCATAATTGTAATTATTTCAATATCTTGTGGAAACTCTGTTATGGAAGAACGCGTTGCGGATCACTGGGGTTTACCGCTAGCAGAGGAGCGTTTTTATCATAATTAAATATATGAGTCAAGGCCAGATATTGGACCTAAAACCTTGAATTAACGCTTGGCAGACAGGGCTCGCAGGCAAGCCTTGGCGGCTTTGATCACGGGCTTGAAGAAGATTGGATTTTCATCTCCGGACTGCACCACATCGCGAATGGAAGCACCCTCTCTCAGGGTCGATTGCAGATGACGCATGGACTCGGAGGCCTGGCCTCCCAAAAATTGGGCTCCGATGATCCGTTTCGAATCACGATCTGCGATCACTTTGCAGAATCCTTCTGAAGGGTTACCGGATTCTTTTCCCCCGCCGACATCATACCGGCCTTCCACCGCGCGGTAGCCCTTGAAGTGGGCATCGCCGCTAAGACAACCGATGCTCGCGATTTCCGGATCGGTGTGCAGGCAGAACGGTATCTGGCCACGTTCTAAGGTTTGCCGGCCACCGGCGGCGTTGATTCCAGCCACCCGTCCCTCTTCTTCCGAAATCTCGCGCGAATGGGATCGTCCGGTCACACTGCCCGCGGCGAAAACTCCCTGCAAGGAAGTCTCCATGGTTTCATTCACCCAGATTTCATGGTTCCCGCCTTTTTCGATATTCAAAGGGTCCAACCCCAGTTTCTCCGTGTTGCCCAAACGTTCACCGGAGACCAGCATCCGCTCGGTGGAAAACTTGACGCCGCCGTCCAGCGTGATGTCAATTTGATCGTTGCCTTTAAACAGGGAAATGATTTTCTTGCCGAGGAGCACTTTGATCTTTTGTTTTTTGAATCCCGCTTCCAGAGCGCTAATTAAATCGGGGTCCTGCTGGTGGATCAGCCGGTGGTTTTTGTCCACCAGAAATACTTTGGTTCCGAGAAGGTGGAATAATTGCGCCGTCTCCAGCGCGGACGTATCGCCCCCCACGATCAACACAGAGGCCGGAGTCTCGTCCCAATTCAGCAGACCGTCGAGCGGTAAAATCGTCTGATCGTCAAAAGGAATCATCGTCACCGGTTTGACCCGCGACCCGCTCGCCAGGATGACCTTTCCGGCCTTGAGGGTGGAGGGTTGCGCGTCGTGATGAACCAACACCTGGTGGCCTCCGGCCAGGGAACCCTCTCCCTGGATCCATTCCACACCGGCGTTCTGCAGGTCCTCCAGAATTTCCCGGGATGTTTGTTCCGCTTTCTCCTCCATCGCTTGAACCAGAGCGCCCAGCGGAATTTTATCTCCGGAAGATTCCATCTTCTTGCGCAGGACCTGAAGCGGCAATTGCCCTTTGAACAGGGAATGCCCCCCCGGCCGGCGGGCTTCAACCAGACCCACCCGGGCACCCTGCCCCGCCGCGGCCTGAGCCGACGCCACTCCAGCGGTTCCGCCGCCTATGACGACCACTTCGTATTCGTTCATAAACATTCATTTCCGTATGAGGTGATCTCTGGAAATTCATTACAGCACAATTGCGGGAGTTTAGGCAATGGGATCGTTCAGGTTTAAAAAATGCTGAAGGCGGCGATGCCCACCAGCAGGACCAATCCGGTGGAAGCGATGATGGCATGCGCGGTGATATTCCATCGGCGGCTGAGGGGAATCACGGTCAGAAAATAAACCAGGACGCCGTAATTGAACAGGGAGTTCCCGATCAACCGGTGGGTGACGAACAGAAACCCTCCCAAAGATATCAGGACCGCCCCGTAAACAGCGCGGTGGAACTGGTATCGCTTTCTGCGAACATCCTTGGGCAGCATGCTGACGCCGACCATGATGTTGGCGATGACCATCAGGATGGTGAGTAATATAGTGAGAAAACTGGGATGGGAAAAAATCTCGCTTAAGCGGGTGGCCTGCATGGAGGATGAAAATCCCTGGAGGAAGATATTGGTGCCGATGGGGAGAGTCGAACTCCCACGGGTCGCCCCATACGCCCCTCAAGCGCACGTGTCTACCAATTCCACCACATCGGCATTGATTTCAGTAAAGCTCAGTCTAGGGGCAGATCTGCTTGGTTATCGAATGGGCTGGGGATCTGTTCGGTGATGCTTTCCACCTCGCTGATCACAGAATCCTGGTCCTTTTTGGTGGAAATCACCGACAGGGTTAAGGAGGTAGTCATAAAAACAAACGCCGCTCCGGCGGTGAGCTTGGTGAGGAAATTCACCGAGCAACTGCTTCCGAACATGGCCTGACTGCCCGCAGAACCCAATGAAGCCCCCATAGCGGCCCCTTTTCCTGCCTGCAGTAAAATCACAAGAATCAGAAACAATCCGACCATCACATGCAAAACGCTAAGAAAGGTATGCACGGGAAACCTCCAGAAAACGATTACGGAACGGCATCAATAATAGCATAAAACAAATCGGCGTCCAAACTTGCACCGCCCACCAGCGCGCCATCAATATCCGGTTGCGCCAGCAATCCGGGGCTATTCTCGGGGGTGACACTGCCGCCATAAACAATCCGGTTGTCTTGGGCGGTATCCTCCCCGAACTGCGAGACCAGGCGGCCGCGAATAAATTCATGAATGTCCTGAGCCTGCTCGGGCTGGGCATTTTTGCCGGTGCCGATGGCCCACACCGGTTCGTAGGCAACCACCACTTTTCTTATTTCTGGCGGGGTCAATCCCTTCAACCCCTCCTGCAACTGGGTCCCGATAATATCCCGGGTCTGCCCCGCCTCCCGTTGCTCCAGGGTTTCTCCCACGCACAATATGGGATAGAGACCCTCCGACAAGGCGGTTTTTAATTTCTGATGAACCAGAGCGTCATCTTCCTGAAACAATTGGCGACGTTCGGAGTGGCCGACCAGGACGTAACGGCATCCCACTGATTTCAACTGGGTGCCGGACACTTCTCCGGTCACCGCCCCCTGGGACAAATGCGACAGGTTCTGCGCGCCCAGATGAATACCGCTGCCGCGCAACGCTTCTGCCGCAGAAAACAACGCCGTGAAAGAGGGGATCAACACCACTTCCGCCGGACTGGATGGGTCCAGCCTGCCCCTCAAAGCCCGGATCATTTCCAAGGATTCCGGGACGGTTTTATTCATCTTCCAGTTCCCGGCAATCAGCGGTTTTCTCATATTTCACTTTAATATTGTATTCTTAAATACCTTTTTTAATTAAGTATTTTAGTACGTCTTTAGTACGGGAGGAGTAGCCCCATTCGTTATCGTACCAGGCGAGAACCTTGACCATATTCTTCTGGATCACTTTAGTCGAGGGGGCGTCGACAATGCTGGAATCCTCCGCTCCGTAAAAGTCGACAGAGACCAGGGGCTGTTCTTCATAGCGCAGAATACCTTTCAACTCGTTTTGGGCGGCCTCTTTGAATATTGCGTTCACTTCCTCTTTGGAGGTTTCCCGGTCCACCTCGGTGACAAAGTCGATCAGAGAGACGTTGGGCGTGGGCACCCGGATGGCCATCCCGTCCAGTTTTCCTTTGAGTTCGGGCAGCACCAGAGCAACCGCCTGGGCCGCTCCGGTGGTGGTCGGGATCATGGACATGTTGGCGGCCCGCGCCCGGCGTAAATCCTTATGAGGCATATCCAGAATTTTCTGGTCGTTGGTGTACGAGTGGATGGTGGTCATCAGTCCCTTCTGGATACCCAGCCGGTCATTCAGGACCTTGGCCACCGGAGCCAGGCAATTGGTGGTGCAGGAGGCATTAGAGATGATCTGGTGCTGTTTAGGATCGTACTGGTCTTCATTGACACCCATAACCAAGGTCACATCGGGATCGGTCGCCGGGGCGGAAATGATCACCTTGCGGGCGCCGGCCCGAAGATGCTTGGAAGCCGCTTCACGCTTGGTAAAGAGACCGGTGGATTCGATGACCACCTCGATTCCCAGATCCTTCCAGGGCAAATCATCGGGATCGCGGACCGACAGGACCTGTATCGGCTTGCCGTCGACCAGCAAACGGCCATCCTCTCCCTGAATGTCGTGGGGATTGATCCCCTGAATGGAATCGTACTTGAACAAATGCGCCAGGGTGGCGGCATCGGTCAAATCATTGATGGCGACGACTTCGATGTCCGAACACTGTTGGTCCTTCAAAATACATTTCAGGACGTTTCTTCCGATCCGTCCGAAACCGTTAATAGCCACTTTGGTGGTCATTGAACCTCCTTACTGCAACATGACATGGAACCCGCACTCGGCCCATTTTCTCTTTAAACGCTGATTGATTCAATGCAATTCTTGAGGAGAACGCTACCAGGAATTCTAGGGAAAACTGGAAGGAGCCGAATTATGAAGAAAATGCCGGGGCAAGTCAACCGTTGACCGCCGGGAAAACCGGTTATCGGGTGCGTTGCGCCTCCCCGGCCTGAATGGCCTGGATCATATTGCGGACCGCCTGCTTGAGGCCGTGATAAACCGAACGCGATACCAGGCTGTGCCCGATGTTCAACTCCTCGATCTCCGGCACCGCGGCGATGGCCACCACGTTTTCATCGGTCAGACCGTGCCCGGCAAACACACGCAGGCCCTGTTCCGCCGCATGGCGGGAAGCGTCTCGGATTTTTTCCAATTCCCGTTGCACCGCACCGGCTTCTCTCAATTCCGAATAGGACCCGGTATTGATTTCGATACTTTCGGCCCCCACCTCCCGTGCCGCGTCTATCTGCCGGGGATCGGGATCGACAAACAGGCTGAACCGAATTCCGTTCGATTGAATCCGGTCCCCGACTTTTTTAAGCTGTTCTTTCTGGGAAAAGACGTCCAATCCGCCCTCGGTGGTGATCTCCTGCCGTTTCTCGGGAACCAGGGACACCTGATAGGGCTGGGTGTCGAGGGCGATGTGCACCATCTCCTCCACCGCCGCCATTTCCAGATTGAGCACGGTGGTGATGTTTTGCCGGATACGGGACACGTCGTGATCCTGAATGTGCCGCCGGTCTTCGCGCAGATGGACGGTGATGCCGTCGGCCCCGGCCTGTTCGGCCAAAAGCGCCGCTACCAGAGGATCCGGCTCTATTGTTTTCCGGGCCTCCCGGAGGGTTGCGACATGATCGACGTTGACAAATAAACGAATCTTATTCCCCATGTTGGATTTTCAAAATTTCACTCACTATTCTAATGGCCCGACAGGTTTCCAGAACATCATGCACCCGCAAAATCTCCGCACCTTTGATGACTCCGATCACGGCGGTGGCGAGAGAACCCTCCAGCCGCTCGGCGACCGGCAAATCGAGAATCTTGCCGATAAACGATTTGCGGGAAGTCCCCAGCAACAGCGGCTTGCCCAGTGCGCTGAATGTTTCCAGCCGGGCGATGATTTCCAGGTTGTGTTCCACAGTCTTGCCGAACCCGATCCCGGGGTCCACCCAGATGCGGTCGGGGGCGATGCCCGCCGCTTCGGCGGTTTGAATCCCCTGCTCCAGAAACTGCCGAATCTCGCCCACACAATCGTCGTAGTAAATCTCCTCCTGCATGGTTGCCGGCGTACCTCGCATGTGCATGATCACTACACCGGCATCGTATTCGGCGATGATGGGCGCCATTTCCGAGGTGCGGAGCCCGGTGATGTCATTGATGATGGCCACACCTTCTTCCAAAACCTTTTGCGCGACCCCCGGTTTGAAGGTATCCACTGACACGGGCACCGCACAGTTTTTACACAATTGCGAAACTACGGGAAGAATAATGGCCAGTTCCTCATTTTCGGAAATGGGCTTTGCGCCGGGCCGGGACGATTCCGCTCCCACATCCAGATAGTCGGCCCCTTCTTGAATCATCCGCTCGGCCATTTTAAGGGCGGCGGTGACGGTCGGCACCCGGCTGTCGGGATAAAACGAATCGGGCGACAGGTTGATGATCCCCATAATTTTAGCTGTTGGGAGATCGTTTTTCGAATGTGAAGAAGGAGTCACCGCGAACCCGATCCGGTTAGGATGAAAAAAAGCTCCGTTCCCGATGCCTCAGGAACGGAGCTTAATTTACTTAAAACTTTTTATAAGAAACCATACTCCCTTATGCAGGAGACGGATCCGGTATGGCGCCCCCTCCCAGCAGGCCTTCGGAGCCATCCCGAGATTTTGGCTTTTTCGTGTCCTTTTTCTCAGAGAGAATCCCCTCTTCGGTATGCTCCTCTTTCGGCGTTCCATCGTCATCGGACTCCGACGGCTTGCCGTCGACGATCTCTACGATTTCATTCCGGTTCAGAGTTTCATGCTCCATCAGGGCTTTGAAAATCTTCTCAAGCGTATCGCGGTTTTCGGTGAGAATTTCTTTGGCTTTGTAGTAACCGCCCATGACCAGTGCCTTGACTTCCAGGTCGATCAATTTGGCGGTTTCGTCACTGAAGTTTTTCTGTACGGAGAAATCCCTTCCAAGGAAAATCTGCTCCTCTTTGGCTCCATAACTCAGGGGACCCATTTTCTCGCTCATGCCCCACTCACAGACCATTTTACGGGCCGTTTCGGTGGCACGCTCGATATCGTTCCCTGCTCCGGTGGTGATTTCTCCGAGACAGATTTCTTCAGCCACGCGTCCACCCATCATGATCGTAAGATTGTTGACCAGATATTTCTTGGGATAGGTGTGTTTGTCCTCCTCAGGTATCTGCATGGTTACGCCCAAGGCCTGGCCCCGGGGAATGATGGTCACCTTGTGCAAAGGATCGGCTCCAGGAAGCAGATGAGCCACCAGCGCGTGACCGGCTTCATGATAGGCCGTGTTTATCTTTTCTTTTTCCGTAATCACCATGCTCCGCCGCTCGACGCCCATCATGACTTTGTCCTTGGCGTCTTCGAAGTCGATCATGGTGACCATTTTCTTTTCGGCCCGCGCGGCCAAAAGAGCGGCCTCGTTGACCAGGTTCGCCAGATCGGCCCCGGTGAAACCGGGAGTGCCGCGGGCGATGATCTTTAAGGACACATCATCATCAAGAGGCACCTGTGTGGTATGAACTTTGAGGATGCCTTCGCGGCCTCTGATATCGGGCCGGGAAACCACGACCTGCCGGTCGAAGCGTCCGGGACGCAACAAGGCGGGATCGAGTACATCCGGCCGGTTGGTGGCGGCAATCAGGATCACCCCTTCATTGTTTTCGAAGCCGTCCATTTCGACGAGCAACTGGTTCAGGGTCTGTTCGCGTTCGTCATGGCCACCGCCCAGGCCGGCACCGCGGTGCCTGCCGACGGCATCGATTTCGTCGATGAAGATGATGCAGGGGCTGTTCTTCTTGCCCTGTTCGAACAGGTCGCGCACGCGGGAGGCCCCCACGCCGACGAACATTTCCACAAAGTCGGAACCGCTGATATTGAAGAAGGGCACACTGGCTTCTCCCGCGATGGCCCGGGCCAACAGGGTTTTGCCGGTTCCCGGAGGGCCGATCAGCAGAACGCCTTTGGGAATTTTACCGCCCAGTTTGCTGAACTTTTGGGGTTCCTTTAGAAATTCGATGATTTCGTGCAACTCTT
>SMUZ01012893.1_pt1 | contig 27329 bp, 20 predicted proteins | sample 2456421 | NCBI WGS metagenome assembly SMUZ01 (sample SAMN11095932, study PRJNA526329) | marine sediment metagenome | biome: Marine sediment; feature: Surficial sediment; material: Deep marine sediment; isolation source: Hadal surficial sediment | place: Pacific Ocean | collected 2014-11 | depth... | reverse complement strand
GCCGAGCGTGCTGGCCATGTAGGCGCCACAGGTGTTCCAGGGGATCAGCACCGACGTGATGGTGCCGGCGTCTTCCAGCGCCCGTGATAGGTTCTTCGGGTCGAGCCGGCGGCGCTCGTACTCCGCGCGGAACATCCGTCCAGGCAGGACAATCGAGATGTACTGGTCGGATGCCAGCACGTTGGTGCCGAACGCCGTCAGCAGGGTGGCCGTGATGAGGCTGCCGGTGCCGTGGACGAACCCCAGGATCTTCCCGGCGATCGCTTGCAGCTGACCCGTGGTTTCCATGACCGCGCCGAACATCATCGCTGTCATGATGAGCCACACCGTCATCAGCATGCTCGCCATGCCGCCGCGGCTGAGCAGGTCGTCGAGCGCCGGGGTGCCCGACTTGAGCGTGAACCCGTCGAACAGAGCGATCCAGCAGCCCTTGACGAGCGCCAGTGGGCGCGCCAGGTCGGGGTCGTCCACGAACGTCACGACCGCCTCGCTCTGAAAGATCACCGCAAACAGCGCACCCGTCAGGGCGCCGATGAGCAACGCCGGCAACGCCGGCACCCGGCGGACGACGAGCACCACCACGAGCACGACCGGGATGAGCAGGTGTGGGCCGATCACGAGCTGCTCGTCGAGCGCGTCGAGGACGACCGCCAGGTCCTGGGTGGTGCCGGGGGTCGGAGCCACGAACCCGGCGGCGGTGAAGAGCACCAGCGCGAACGCCATGCTGGGCGCTGTCGTCCAGACCATGTGCCGGATATGGGTGAACAGGTCGGTGCCGGCCACCGCGGGCGCCAGGTTCGTCGTGTCGGACAGCGCCGACATCTTGTCGCCGAAGTAGGCGCCAGAAATGATGGCGCCGGCCGCCAGCCCGAGGTTGAGCCCCTGCGCCGTGGCGATGCCGATCAGCGCGATGCCGATGGTGCCGGCGGTCGTCCAGGAGCTGCCGGTCGCCAGGGACACCAGGGCGCAGATGACACACGCGGCCGCGTAGAAGACCCCCGGGGACAGAATCGAGAGCCCGTAGTAGATCATGGTGGGTACCACCCCCGCCAGGATCCAGGTACCGATCAGTGCGCCCACCACCAACAGAATCAGCAGGGCGCTCATCGAAATCGAGATGCCCTGGCCGATGCCCCGCTCGATCGTTTGCCACGAATGCCCATTGCGTAGCCCGATGAGAGCGGCGGCGGCCGCCGCGAGGACGAGCGCAATTTGGTTGGGTCCGCTCGACGATTCGTCTCCAAAGAGGTAGACCGAGGTGGCCAGCAGTCCGACCAGCAGCCCGATGGGCACGAGCGCCTGGGTGACGGTTGCGGGGCGGGCGGTGGTATTGGGCATCAGGGTCCTGGCTCAGAGGTTCGGTGCTCAAGGGGCCGGTCAAGAATCACTGCACGTTTTTGGCCGCCGATTCATCCCGTCTGGCGGCGTCAGCCGCCGGTCGGCGTTCACGTCCGCGCTATGGCCAGGTCTCGCCGAAGCCGCGGCGAAGGCGGATTCCTCGTCGGTCGATTACTGCCGGTATGCTTCCTCCTCGTGCCTTGTCAGCCGGGCGTCTCGACGCCCACGAACGCGAACGTGTTCTTGACCGGACCCGACGTCCCGGGGCGCCCGACTGGCAAGGCGCGAGGAGGGAGTGACGTGGGCATGTGCGACTGAGGAGCAACGTCGTTCGGGGGGGTGCCCCGCGCGGGAATGAGGTCGCAAACTTCTGAGCCAGGACACGAGGCTGGTCGCGGGACTGCGGGGGTCAGGTCTGCTGGGCCGTCACCCGCGCCGTGTCGCCCGCATAGTCATCCTGAGACGCTGGCGTACCCGTCGATGGGAGGTAGACGGTGAAGGTGGAGCCACGACCGAGTTCGCTCGCGACCTCGATGAATCCGCCGCTCTGCGTGATGATGCCGTAGGCAGACGCCAAGCCCATCCCAGTGCCCTTGCCCTGTTCCTTGGTGGTGAAGAAGGGCTCGAACAGGTGCGCCTTGGTCTCCGCATCGATGCCGCTACCGGTGTCGGTGACCGCCACCGTCACGTAGGGGCCCGACGCCCCCGGGGGGAGGTCTCGGTCCCACGAATCATCCAGCGTCACGTTGGTCGTGCGGATCGTCAGCCGGTCGCCAGTCAGCATGGCGTCGCGCGAGTTGAGCGCGAGGTTCATGATGACCTGCTCGATTTGGACCTCGTCGGCGGTGACAGGCCAGAGGTCCGGAGCGAGCTGGATGTCCAGATGCATGTCCTCCCGGATCGTGAGGCGCAGCAGCGGCTCGAGGCCCGTCAGGACGGCGTTCAGGTCGAGCACCGTCGGGCGTCGGGGCTGCTTGCGCCCGAAAGCCAGCAGCTCCTCGGTGAGCGCCGCGGCGCGACGCCCCCCTTTGATAATCTGGCGCACGTCGTCGGCGCGCGGATCATCCTCGTCGAACGACATCTGCAGTATCTCGGCGAAGCCGAGGACCGCGGTCAGCTGATTGTTGAAGTCGTGCGCCACACCGCCCGCCAGCCGGCCGATCGCCTCCATCTTCTCCGCATCGCGGAGCCGTGCGGACAGCCGCACGTGCTCGGTGATGTCGACGGCGACGCCGATGACGCCGGCGATGACCCGGTTCGCATCGCGTAGCGGCGAGTACCACGAGTCGAATACCCGACCGCCCAGCGTCACCTCCGTCTGAAACGTCTCACCGTCGAGTGCCCGTCGCAGATGCTCGGCGATGCTCGGATCGGTGTAGACCTCCGTGACCTTCCGGCCCTTCACGTCCCACGGCACGAGCCCGAGCCCCTTGAGTCCGTGGCCCTCGCACAGGGTGAACACCCCCTCGCGGTCGGCCGCCCAGAGAATGATCGGCGCGTTGGACACCACCGCACGGACGCGCTCCTCGCTCGCGCGCAACTGGTCCTCGGCGTGCTTGCGCGCCGTGATGTTGCGGGCCACGCCCTGGATGTTGACGATCTCATCGTCTTCGAAGATGAGCTGCACATGCTGACCTATCCAGATCTCGTCGCCGTCGACCGTGACGGCCGGAAACTCGTAGTACGTCGACGGAATCCAGCTCTTGACCTGGTGCTGGTAGAACCGCCTCGCATCGTCGCGGTGGTCAGGGTGCACCAGATCGAGGAAGCTCATCCCTAGGAGCTCGTTCATGGGGCGCTTCATCACCCGGCTGGCGGCGGGGTTGACCCATGTGAACCGTCCGTCCAGGTCGGTGTTGAAGATGATGTCGTTGGCCTGATCGACGAGTTGCTGCATGCGTCGGGTCATGGCCTGGGGTTCGGCGACGGCCTTCTTCTCGTCGGTGACCTCTTCGAAGGTGCCGACGATCGGCGCCGAGCCCGTGTCGTCGTCCGGCGCGCGCGACAGGTGCACTCGGACCCACCGCTCGGTGTCGTTCGACGCGCGGAGTTTCAGGTCGATCCTGACAGGGGTTCCGTCCGCGACGAGCGCGTCGACGGTCGAGAGCCACATGTCGCGGTGCGCCGTATCGATCAGCGAGGCCAACGACTGGTCGGCCGGCGCATCCGGCTCGAGTCCGAGCAGCCGCCGCAAGGCCGGGTTGGTCTGTATGAGGGCGCCGGTGTAGTCGAGCACCGCCATCCCGATCTGCGCATGGTCGAACACCGTGCGCGCCGAATCGCGCGCCGACGCCGTCCCACGCGGCTCATCGATCTTGGTCGCCATGGTCGAACATCCGATGTTACACGTCAGAGCGGCCCAGGAGGTAGTTGACTGCACCTGAAGCCTGAATCCCTGCGACCTCAGACGTCATCATCCTCCGCGTGCGCGTAGATCCGCGGGGCGCGCTTGACGACCACGGTCAGACCGAAGAGGGTGATGAGTGTCGCGGCGGCGAGCCCCAGATAGGCGCCGGGGGCCATGACCGGCTCGAGGGTCGGGAGCACAGCCACGCCGTCGACGATGGCGCGTGCCTGCGCGGCCGCCCAGCCCTGCTGGGAGGCGTTGCGCTCCATGAGCCGTTCGGCGACGAAGAGGACGCCGAACGCGAACAACCCGACGAGCAGCAGCGGATGCCGGGAGTTCTTTCTTGTGGAGATGCTGAGCCCCGCCAGGACCACGGCGAGGATCGCAAGACCGAGGACCCAGAGACCGGCGATATCGGGCACGCCGCCGAGGCGCTGGTTGCCGACGGCGATCCACGGCATGAAGGCGCTCGACCCCAGGAGCACCGCGGCCGCTATCGGCACGTAGTAGGCTCGCATCGGGTGCCGGACCGTCCCACGCACCGCGTCTCCCAGAGCCATCGCGGGAAGTCTACACCGGAACGCACTTGTGTAGACATCAGGCGGGCACGGCTGTCCGCCTCCGGTCGCGCGTGCTGCAGGCGACCTATGGCGAGATCGTGCTGTCACTTCGGCGTAGGCGGACAGCCGTGCCACGCAGGCCTCGAGGCCTGCGCCACAGCAGCCGAGACCCGCTCCGGTGTCCCCACTCTCCTGCTGCGTGCCCTGCGCATAAAGCACCTGCTCTCGAAGGGTCCGCGCAAGCATACGTTCCCATGTTGGGGCGTCGCACTCATGCCGCGCCCAGTCATTTGCCAGGCGCGAGGAGGGAGCATACGGGGAGTATTCGACCGACGAGCAACGCCGCCAGGCGGCATGGATCGGCGGTCGAACATGGGAAGTTATTCTTACGCGGGCCCTTAGTGGCCCCGGTCATAATTACGGTAGCATTCGGCTGGCGATGCATCCCGCCTGGACGGCGTTGCTCCTCGGTCACACATCCCCCAATGTGCTCCCTCGTCGCGCCTTGCCAGCCGGGCGCCTCGCCACCCTTGGTGCGTTACCGTAATGATGACCGGGACCACTTAGTGGTCCGTATCATAAACAGGGCCGTATATGTGACCGGGGTCACTTTGGGAGAGAAGACCGGGTGAGGGCAGGCGCGCATGCGCGGGAGAGGGCCGGGGTCAAGCCTCCCCCGGTTCTGTGACCGCCCCGAGCCGGATCAGCAGCCGCTCCACGGCCGCCGGGTCCGGTAGCCGACGCCCAGCTCGTGACGGCCGCCGGCCGATGACGACGGTGATGCCCCGTGTGCCTACCGTGTCGAACGCATGCTCGTCGGTCTGGTCATCGCCCAGGTAGACCGTCCGGACGGCAGCGCCAAGCCGGCGGGTGGCGTCGCCCTCGATCCAACGCACCGCATCCCCTTTGTTCCATGCGATGTCGGGGAGCAGCTCGAACACACACTCGCCGCGCTGTAGCCGTAGGGTCCCCGCGTCGAGTGCCGGCGTGGCCAGCGACCAGAACGCGCGCTCGGCTCGTTCCCGATCGGCCGGCGCTGCGGCCCGTACGTGCAAGGCCCACGACAGCTCCTTGTTCTCGAGCATGACGCCCGGCAGGGGCGCGATCGCCGTCGTGAGCAACCGGGCGAGCTCAGCCAACAGGTCGCGTCGCGCGGTCAGGTGCGGGACCTCGAAACTGGTGTCCGGTCCGTCGATCTCCATACCATGGAGACCGGCGTAGTAGACCGGTCCGTTCAACGCCGCGCGTCGCCGCACGTCGGCGGCCCGGCGTCCGCTGACGATCCCGACGCTCAGGCCCGGCCGCGTCGCCAGCGTCGACAGCGCTGTCCGGCGCGGGTTTGACAGGAACACCGCGGCCGGGTCGGTCTGGAACTCGCACAGCGTCCCGTCGAAGTCGGTCAGCAGCAGCAGGGGTCGCCCGCGGTCGCCCATGATCGCGGCGACGACATCGTCCACGGTCGAGAACGGAGGATCGACAGACACCGGCGACAAGCCTACCCGACCGAGTTGCTGAAATACGACGCGGGTCGGTTTTCGGAGCGGGATGCCCCGGCCGAAACCCGCCGTCTAGGTTTCCGGGCGGGGCATCCCGTCTGGCGGCGTTGCGTCGTCGGTCACAGCCCGTCTGGCTGCTCCCTCCTCGCGCCTTGCCAGCCGGGCGCCGCGCTCCGGATACCGCGGTAAAAGCCGGCCCAGGCGCGCACATGCGCGCCCCGCGGACGCGGAGTGGGGCGATGGGGCCCCGGCGAGCGGCCGTGGGGGGTTCGGGGCGCAGCCCCGTCCAGGTACTAGAACGCGTCCGGATGCAGCGCGTGCGCGATCGCCGCTGTCGCCTCGGCCAGACGGGGACCCGGCACCACGAACTGGTTGCCGAGCAACAGATGCACGCGCCCGTTTCGGACCGCCGGGATCACCGGCAGCCGGTTCCAGACCGCGATCTCCGACGCCTGGTTGTCCGGGGTCATCCGGTCGTCGTAGGTGAGCTCGATGATGACGTCGGGTGCCGCCGTCAGGATCGCCTCGGAGGTCAGCTGCACCGACTCGCGTTGCACGTCGGCGAACACGTTGTCCCCGCCGGCTGCCTCGAGCATGTCGTGCAGGAATCCGAACCCGCCGCTGGCGTAGATGTTCCGGAGCGAGCGTGGCTCGCGCCCGAAGACGAGGAGCACTCGTGGGCGGGTCCGGCCAGCGGTGCGCGCCCGCACGTCAGCGAGCTGCTCCTCGATCTCGCTGGCGACGCGCTCGGCCTCTGTCGCGTGTCCCGTGCGTGCTCCGAGCTCCCGGATCACCGACAGCGTGTCGGCGAGCCCGCCGTGCGTATAGGAGAACACCGGGATGGCTGCCCGCGTCAGCTGTTGAATCTGGTCCTGCTGGCTGCCGTGGAGGATGACGAGATCGGGGCGCAGCGCGAAGATCCGTTCCATGTCGGGGTCGATCAGCCCGCCGACCCGCGGCCGGGTCGCGACCTCTTCTGGGTGCGTGTCGAAACTGCCAACACCCACCACCTGGGGTCCGGCACCGATCGCGAACAGGGTTTCGGTCAGCGAGGGCACGATGGAGACGATCCGCTCGGGGCGCTGCTGCGCGGTGACCAGCGCCGAGACGACGAGGACCAGACAGGCGGCTAAACATCTTCTGAGGGCGACATCGTGACGGGTGACGCACGTCTTTGGTCGCCTCGGGAAGATGGCGAGCCCCCGCGTAGCGGGGCTGTGAGAAACACTTCGGCTCGTGAGGCAAGGCCCCGCTGTCGTTCTCATCGGCTGCGCACCAGCAGCCAGAGAAAGAACGGTCCGCCCAGCATCGCGGTGATAATGCCCACCGGCAGCTCCATCGGCGAGAGCAGAGTCCGTGCCGCCACGTCGCACATCACCAGGAACGCGGCGCCAAGGCACGCCGAGGCCGGCAGCACCAGCCGGTTGTCGGCGCCGACCAGTAGACGCACCAGATGCGGAATGATGATGCCGATGAAGCCGATCGGCCCCCCCAGCGCCACTGCCGCACCGGTCACGAGCGACGCACTCAGAAACGCCATCCGCTGGGTGCGCAGCACGTCAACACCCCGCGCCGCCGCGCTGTCAGCCCCCAGGGTCAGTAGGTTCAACGCGCGCGGCAGCCGGGCGAACGCGACGAACCCGATGCCCATCAGGGGGATCGCCGCCAGGATGGGGCTATAGCTGCCGACGTCCAGGTTGCCCATCACCCAGCGCACGGCCTGGAAGGTTTGCAAGGGATCGGCCATGAACTGGACGAACAGGATGATCGCCGAGAACAGCGAATTCAGTGTGACGCCGGCCAGCAACAGCACGTTCGTCGACAGGCCCTGGCGTCGCATCGTCGCCAGAAAGTAGACGATGGCCATGGCGCCGAGTGCCCCGACGAGGCTGGCGACCGGCCCTCCCAGCACCCCGAGCACGCCCAATGGCAGGCCGAGCGTGATGGCCAGCATCGCGCCCAGCGACGCCCCGGCCGATACCCCGAGCGTGAACGGGGTGGCCAGCGGGTTGCGGAGCATCGCCTGCAGGACGACGCCGGCGGCGGCGAGCGAGGCGCCGACCAGCGCGCCCGCGATCGCGCGTGGCAAACGGAGGATGAAGAAGATCTGCGCGTCGACGTTCTCGGCAAACGGGATCGTCGGGTCGAACACCTGCCGGAAATTGATGGCGGTCGACCCGACCAGCGGTGCGGTCAGACAGGCGAGCACGGCCAGGCCTCCGAAGCCGACCTGGACGAGCCAGACCCGGCGGCGGAGGTCACCCGCGGCGACGGGGGCAGCCGCGGTCAGTGCAGAGACAGCCATGGCGGTCACCGGCGAACGAGGCTCCGCCTCGCTAGCCGAGCGTTTCTCGCAGCCCTGCTACGCCGGGGGCCAGGCTCCTCGAACCGAGGCTGTCGTGGTGAGAGCAAAAAAACACGATCGAGACTTGACTCGATTGTCACGACGAACGTTGTCCAAGGAGTCTGGCGAGCGGCACAACGGTCAACTGGTGACTGGCGGGATGACGCCGGATGTCCGCCTCGACGTCATAGACCGCGCCGACGGTCTCCGGTGTCAGCACCGCTTCGGTCGGGCCGGCCGCGACGATGCGTCCGTCACGCAGCAGGACCAGGTCGCGGCAAAGGCCGGCGGCAAAGTTCAGGTCGTGTGTGCAGAGGACGATGGTGGTGCGCCGGTCGCGGTTCAACCGGCGCAGCAGGTCGGCCGTCTCCAACTGAAAGGCGAGGTCGAGCGACGAGGTCGGCTCGTCGAGCAGCAGCACCTGGGTCTCATCCGAGGCCCGGTGTCGGGTGTCGACGGAGGTGTCAAACTGCGCCAGTGCGCTCGCCATGACGACCCGTTGCTTCTCGCCGCCGCTGAGCGTGCGGAACATCCGTTGCTCGAAGGTCGCCGTGCCGGTCACGACCAGCATCCGCCGTGCGATCTCCAGGTCGGCCGGTCCCTCGAGCTCGAACGCGCGCAGATGCGGATACCGGCCCATCAGGACGATCTCGAGCACCGTATAGTCGAAGGCCAGCTGTGTTTCTTGCGGCACGACGGCGAGCCGACGGGCCATGGTTGCGCGATCGAGCCTGGCCGTATCCTGACCGTCGAGGGTGATCCGTCCCTCGGCTGGCGCCAGCAGCCCGGCCAGCAGCTTCAGCAGCGTCGTTTTGCCAGACCCGTTCGGGCCGAGCACGCCAAGCAGGCTGCCGGTCGGTATGGTCATGCTCACCTCGTGCAGCACCAGGTGGGCGCCGTACCCGAACGAGACCGCCTCAGCGCGCAGCAACCCGGACCCCCGCGGTGCAACGATCCGGGTCAAGGGGCGTGCCCACGAGCCCGGCGGCGCGCGCGCCGGTCGGGGTCAGCCACACGCCCGCTGACAGGGCGGAGCTGGCACAAAGACGGATGAGGGATCGGTGCAACAGGAAGGGGACCATCGGCTCCTTTCGGCGTGACCACGCGCCGAGCCCGTTCGACTACACGAACGGGCGAAAAGGACGTACCCGATGGCCAGGTTTCCTGACTCGCGGATCATCGCGGAACGGCGACGCCTTCCCATGCTCAACCGAGCACAGTGGCGGGCATCCTCGTCGGGGTCGGCCGTGTGGCCAACGCGTCGGAGGACGCCAGAGTGCCGCTCCGCTCCTCGCTTACAGTGGCGGGACCGTGTGGGTTTCGCACCCACTTCCCTTGGCCGCCGGGGAGCGTCAAGATACGACGGTGAAGTATAGCACGGTCGCAGAGGGCGTTGCCGGCGGCCGACCCGGCAACGCAGGTGTCCCTGATCGGGCCGGTCCGGCTACCATCTAATTAGTGTCGGAATGACCTCGCTTGACGAGTATCTGTGGCCGCAGCATGCGCCTCCTTGTTGTCGAAGACGAACAAAAGGTCGCCAATGCCCTTCGTGAGGGGCTCGAGGGGGAAGGGGACGAGGTCGTCGTCGAGCGAACCGGTGAAGACGCACTCGAGCGCATGACGCACGACACCTTCGATGTGATACTTCTCGATCTCACCTTGCCGGGGTGCGACGGGCTTCAGGTCCTGTCGACGTGCCGCGAGCGGGGAGTCGAGACCCCTGTGGTTGTGCTCACCGCGCGTGACACGTTGGAAGACCGCGTGATCGGCCTCGACTCGGGGGCGGACGATTACCTCGTCAAGCCCTTTGCGTTTGCCGAGCTGCTGGCTCGAATTCGAGCAGTTGTGCGGCGGGGACGGGTGACCGAGACCGGTCCGCTTGCTGTCGACAGCCTTGAGATCGATCGCGCCACCCGACAGGTCACGCGCGCCGGGCGCCCGGTGGAGCTCACCGCGAAGGAGTTCGACCTCCTCCACTACCTCGCGCGGTACGCGCGCCAGGTGGTGTCTCGCGACACGCTCGTGCGCGAGGTCTGGCGTGAGACGGCACGCAGCACGACGCTCGACAACGTGATTGACGTGCACATCTCGAGACTCCGCCGCAAGATTGACTCCGATCATCCGGTCAAGCTGATCCATACGGTACGCGGTGTCGGCTTCGTGTTACGGGAGGACGCTCAATGAGGACGAGGTGGGTCCCACGCACGCTGCGCGTTCGTCTCACGGCGTGGCACGTCGGCGTGATGGTGGTCGTGCTCGGAATCTATGCATCCGTCGTGTTGCTGCTGGTCACGCGTAACGCGTCGGCCACGATTGACGCCCAGATCCGGAGCGACTTTCGGTGGGCCGCCGAGATGGCCCAGCAGGGACCTGACGGCAGCCTGTCGTGGTTCGAAGGCGACGAATGGAGCGAGGACAGCCCGTGGCTGCAGGTCTGGTCGCCGAGCGGGCACCTGATCTATCGGACGCGGGTCGCGCGACGGCTCCCGGTGCCGGAGAGTGAAGCGTTGGTGGCTCAGGCCGATGGACAGATCGCGTCGGTGCCGGCGGCGGGGGTGCCCTTCCGGTTGCTCGGCGGGCGCGCCACGATCGGCGGCGAACCGGTTGTCATCCAGGTGGGTCGGTCGGAGGCGCTCATGAGACAGGAGCTCCGCGAGCTGGCGCTCGTGCTGCTGCTCGGGCTGCCGTTGAGCGTGGCGGCCGCCGGGGTGGGCGGATACGTGCTGGCTCGCGGTGCCCTGGCGCCTCTGGACCGCATGACGGACCGCGCACGGGCCATCACCGCGGATCGGTTGCACGACCGCTTGCCGATCGACAATCCCGATGACGAGCTGGGGCGGCTCGCGGCCGTCTTCAATGACACCCTGGGACGGCTCGAATCGTCGTTCCAGCAGATGCGGCGGTTCACGTCGAACGTGTCCCACGAGCTGAGAACGCCGCTCACAGCAATCCGTAGCGTCGGCGAAGTTGGCCTGCGCGAGCCTCGGGACGCGGACGCGTATCGCGCGGTGATCGGCAGCATGTTGGAGGACACCGACCGCCTGACGTGTCTCGTCGACCGCTTGCTGACGGTGTCTCGCGCAGAGAGTGGCGACGTGCCGCTTGTTTTGAACACCATCGACCTGTGCGATCTGGCCGACAATGTGGCCACCCACCTCGGGGTGCTGGCCGAGGAGAAGCAGCAGTCGATGACCGTCGAGCGCGCCGGCAATCCCACGTGCCGCGGCGACCAGATCGTGCTGCGTCAAGCCGTGATCAACCTCGTCGACAACGCCATCAAATACACGCCGGTCGGCGGCGAGATTCGCATCCGGGTGTCGGAGTCGGCCGGTGCCGCCGTCCTCGAAGTCATTGATACCGGGCCGGGTATTCGCCCCGGCCGCGAAACCCGGATGTTCGACCGCTTCGACCGCGGCGGTCGGGCCGATGAGCCGGATGGGTCCGGTCTTGGGCTCTCCATCGCGAAATGGGCGGTGGAAGCCAACCTGGGCCAGCTGAGCTATGAGCAGGTGCACGGTCACGGCAGCACGTTCCGGATCACGTTGCCCGTGAGCCCCGCCGCCGCCACCAGCGCCTCGACGTGACGCCTGATCCTGACGAAAACTTCAGTAAATCTTTCGATCCGCTCAGACAGCGTGATCTTCCAATCTAGCGGAGTGTCTACCGGCGCTACAGTCTCACTGTCACCCTGTGTCGCTCCGGACAAGACAGGACTGCTGGCGTCAGTGCGCTTCTAGCGGTCGACTGCGCGATGTCCGGTGGTGTCGCGACGAGACCGGCTCAGCGCGTGGCAACCCGGATTCCCGCGATGAAGCTGCGGCCAAGAGCCGGGAACCCGAACGCCTCTTCGTAGTCGTTGTCGAGCAGATTCTGGATGCGCGCGGTGAACTTGAGCGCGGTCGTTGCCCGCAGGCTGCCGCCGATGTCGACGACAGCATACGATGGGTTATCGAACAGCCCGCCGAACGTGCCGAACGTCGGGTCGATGTCGCGTGTCCGGCCCCGCGCGCCCAGGGAGGTGAACACCGAGAACCTGGACTGGGTGAACGAGAGCTCGAGTGAGCCTTGATGACGGGGCCGGCGCAACAGCGGGTCCCCGACTGCGAACCCGGCCTTTGCCTGGCCGTCGGCGGCGTCAAGCGCGAGCACCTCGGTGTCGAGCCAGGTGTAGGTGACTCGAGCCTCGAACCCCTGGGCGGTGCGGGCTGTGACGGCCAGCTCGAGACCGCGGGCGCGGGAGTTGTCCAGGTTGTCCGTCCGGAACTGGCTGGCGTCCTGAAACGACTGTCCCACGGAAACGATCAGGTCGTCGTAGCGGTTGAAGAACGCCGTGGCCTCGACGACGACGCGACCAGAGGCGAGCGCCTGATCCAGTCCGACATCGAAGCTTCGGGTTCGCTCCGGCTTGAGCGCGGGATTGTCGGTGAACGCGATCTCGAACGCCCCCGGTGGCCGGATACCGGTGCCGGCACTCACCCGAAGCCGGGTCCAGTCGTCCGTGACATCCGGCGGTCGCACATACCACCCGAGCGACACCTTGGGGTTCGCCGACACCTCCGTCTGGTCGTTGAACGTCGGGCGCCCGAACCCGTCTCCAGCGAGGGCGTTCAGCCGGATATGGTCCACACGGACCCCCCCCGTGACCGACAGCCGGGGGGTGGGGTCGAACCGGAGCTCGCCGAAATAGGCGAAGATCCTGCGCTCGATCGGGATCTCGGTGAACAAGCTGTCGGTGATGAAGGCGCTGCGGGCCTCTTCGCGTTGTAGATCGAGGCCGGCGGTCGCCACGATGCCTGGCCGCAGCGTCGCGTCGGTTCGCGCCCGCACGGTCAGACGACGTGAAGAGGACGTCGACTCGCCGAACGGGCTGTTGAACAGGCTGTCGGTCTTGGTGTGGCTAATGTCGACCCGCTGATCGACACTGCTGCCCAGCCGCTGGGTGACCCCGACCGAGATGACCTGGTTGTCGTTGGTGCCTCGCGACACCGTGTCAACGCCGGAATAGGTCCCGCCCGGGTCGCTGCCCCAGGCTCCGGGAAATCCACGTTCGTTGGTTCCGTAGCGGAACGTGGAGCGGATTGCCGTGCCCTCGGTCCCGTTCCACTGCCCGTTCAGCGACAGATCGCGACGCCGGTAGTCGTCGTTGCTGAGTAGCTCGCCTGACGGCGTGGTCGTCCCGTTCTGGCCGTTGGTGTCGAGCTGTTCGAAGGCGGCGCCCCAGCTCAGGGCATTCGCCGAGCCGGAGGTGTTGACGCTCACCCGCGAGGTGCCGAAGCTGCCCCCCTCGATCACCCCACCCGCACGGGCCGGTCCTCCCTGCCTCGTGATGATCTGCACGACAGAGCCGATGGCGTCCGACCCGTATACGGCGCTCTGCGGCCCGCGTACGATCTCGATGCGCTCGATATCGCCGACCGGCAGATGCGCGAAGTCGTAGCTGCCGCCAAACCCGTTGACTCGGACGCCGTCGATAAGCACGAGCGAGAAATCGGATTCGCCGCCGCGCGCGTACAGCTGTGTCAGTCCGCCGCGTCCCCCGGTCGCGGTCACCCCGAGCCCGGGGACAACCAGACGGAGCACGTCTGCGACCGTCTCGAACTGTCTGGCCGCGATGTCGTCGCTTGTGACGACGGTGACGCTGTCGGTGACGCGCGACCGGGGCAGCTCGCGCGCCGCCGCCGTCACGACGATCGACTCACTGACCGCCCGGACCTGTAGCCTGATCGACACCGACCCGACGCTGTCCGCCGTGAGATCGACGATGACGGGCGCGGCGCCAAAGCCATCGAGCACCACCCGCACCTCATACCGTCCCGTGGGGAGATCCGAGACCTCGAACCGGCCCTGGCCGTCGGTCAGAGCCGTGGCGCGGATCACGCTCCGGTCAGAAACGAGCACTGTCGCGCCCGCTGCTGCGAGCCCGTTCGGGTCGACCACGGTGCCCTCGAGCCCGGCAGCGAACACGATGGCTGGGGCCAGCAATACGCCTGCTGACAGGGTGGAGATGACACAGAGACGGATGACGGCTCGGTGACGCAGCATCAATTTTTCCTCCGACCAGCGCGAGGGGACGGTGTGAGAGGCGGGTGCGCCGACAACGCGCCGCCCTTGAAGTCGTTGAGAATAAAGTGTAACTGAGGGTCGTCTTGGCCAGACCTGAAGAGTTCCTGAAGAGTTTCTAAGGACCGTCACGCTCCACTATGCTTGTAGGGTGCTGGTACATGCGGTCGGGATGGTGTGTGGTCTCGGCGCGGCGACGCTCGCCACGACGGTGAGCGGCCGGCGCGATATGGTCGCTCTTGTTGCCGGTTTCGGTGTTGCGGTGGTCTGGCTTTGGCCCGAGCCTGTGTGGGTCGGGGGGATGGTCGCCCTCGTTGCCGTGCTCGGTCTCGGCTGGTCCCGGCTCGGGCCGCTCAGCGCCATCGTGGCGGGGGCGCTCGCCGGGCTGTGGGTCCACGTCCTGCAGGGCTATGGCCTACCGGGGTGGAGCGCGGTCGCCCTTGCGGCCGCCGTGCCCGGTACCGCTGTGGTCTTGACGCACCGGAGTTCACGGTTCGCACCGCCGGCATTGCGCGAGGACGCGTTGCTGACGATCTGTGTCCTGGGCCTGATGGTCGCCGCCGCGCCGGCGCTGTCGACGGGGTGGCGGTCGGCCGCCACGATGAATGTCGAGCCCGGACGCGGCGTCCAGCCCGCCACCGATCTCTGGGTGCCGCTGGGGCTCGTCGCCGTCGTGTCCCTCGGCGGGCTCCACACCTTGTGGAGGCGTGGTTGAATCTGCTCGGCATCCTCGAGAACGGACTCTTCGCGCTCGCGCAGGTGCTCCGGTTGCCGGTGATCGTGCTGCTCTGGGTCTCGGTGGCGGCCGCGGTGTTCATGGCCGGCGGATGCGCGAGGGAGTTTCTCGCCCGACGGCGCGAGCGGGCCGGCTTCGACCTCAACACCTGGCTCGACGAGGGGACACTGCTCGGAGCGGACGACGCACGGCAGGCGTCACTTCCCGCGGCGCTGGCTGCGTTGCTTCGCGATGTGAAGGCGGAGCGCGGGAAAGTGAAGTTCGGTGATGGCGGACTGGAGCATCTCGTGTTGGAGCGCGAGGAGCGGGCGCGTCGCACGCTGAACGGCTCGCGTCTCCTGGTGAAAGTGGGTCCAAGCCTGGGGCTCTTGGGCACATTGATTCCGATGGGGACCGCGCTCGCGGCGCTGACCGCAGGTAATCTCGAGGTGATGGCGGGACAGATGGTGGTGGCATTCACGACCACCATCGTCGGGTTGTCGGCCGGCACGGTCGCGTTTGTCGTGCAGGTCGTGCGTCACGCCTGGGTCAACGAGACAGTCCGCGAACAACGCTTTCTCGCCGAGCGTGTTGCCGGGGAGCTGGCGCGGGAGTAACGACGCGATGGGACGCTTTCTGCATCTGCCGTCGCCTGAAGAGGCGCCCGACGAGGATCCGTTGTCGGGAGTGGCCAACCTCTTCGACGTGGCGGTGGTCTTCATCGTCGGCTTGATGATCGCCCTGTTCTCCGTCTATCGTCTCGGGGATCTCCTGGACCCGAACAGCGAGGTGACGCTGGTCAAGACCAATGCCGACGGCCTCCAGGAGATCATCGTGAAGCGGGGCACCGAGATCACCGCCTACGAGCTCACGGGGGAAACATTAGGGGGAGAGGGCGAGCGCCTTGGCACGGCGTATCGTCTCGCCAACGGTCAGATCATCTATGTACCGGATTAGTCGTCTGCTCGTCGTCGCGCTCCTGATCTGCCTCTGCGCCGTCCCCGCGGGTGCGCAGGACGTCCGCCTCGCCTACCTCTTTTCCGACGGGAACCTGCCGGGTATGCTCGCCGCCTACAAGGCGCTGCTCGAAGAGCGTCCGGACCTGCGGGAGCGGGTCGTGGTGGAGTTCTTGACCGAGTCGCTGTTCGATGAGGTCGACCCGGGCGCGCTGCTCGAGACCGATGTGCTGGTCTTCGACGTGATGAACCAGCAGATGCTCGAGCGGTTCAACACGACGCATGGTGTCGACCTGATCGAACGGATCAGCGGCCAGGGGCTTGTCCTCGGAGTGGGTGAGGGGTTGCTGCCGCGCGAGCAGTATGTCGAGCAAGGGGTGGTCTGGGACGACCGCGCACGGGCATTCTGGGCGAACTGGGGGCTCGCGAATCAGATCGGCCTGATGAAGCAGGCGCTCTCGGCCGCCGGCATCGCCGACCTGACGATCCCCGACCCGCAGCCGAGCCTGGACGCAGGCTACTACTACCCGGACGGGGATACCGGTCGGGTGTTCGCCACCTGGGAGGCGTTCGACGACTGGCGCCGCGGGGCGGGCAAACGTCGACAAGGTGCCCCGCGGGTGGCCGTCGGTTTCTACAAATCGAACTACTATGCCGGCGACACGGCGCTCCTCGACGCGGTGATCGCCGAGATCGAACGACAGGGCGCCGAGGCGATCCCGGTGTTCGGCTACCCGGCCGGTCTGGCCTTCGCAGCGCTGCTGCTCGACGCCGAAGGCCACGCTCGGGCCGACGTCGCGCTCGCGTTCGTGTTCCGCTTCGCCGGACCGGAGGCTGCCGCCTCGCTGCAGCAGGTCGACATTCCGGTGATCAGCCTCGTCAGCCTGTATGGCCGCAGCGAGGCAGAGTGGCGAGCCTCGCCGGAGGGGCTTTCGATGTTCGAGGGGACGTTCCAGGTCGCCGTACCCGAGCTGTCGGGGCTGGTCGCGCCGACGGTCGTCGGCAGCCAGGAGCGCGTGGAAGATCCCGACACCGGGCTCACCATCGTCTCCCGCCAACCGATCGCGTCACGGGTGACGATGGCGGTTCGGCGCGCGCTCCGTTACGCGGCGCTCCGAGCGACGCCGAACAGTGACAAGCGGGTCGCGGTGCTCTTCTACAACTATCCGCCGGGGAAGGCCGGCATCGGCGCGAGCTATCTGAACGTTGCCGAGTCGCTCGCGAACATCCTGAAACGTCTCGAACGCGAGGGCTATGACCTCGGGGGCGACGAACTCGATCTGTCGGCCGGCGCCGTGCTGCGAGAGATCACGACCAGGGCGCGCAACGTCGGCGGGTATGCCCCGGGTGAGCTCGTTGACCTGCTGCTCGCCAATGAATCGGTGGTGCGCGTCAGCCTGGCGGACTATCGGCGTTGGCTGGACCAGTACGCGCCGGAGCTCCGCGCCAAGGTGCTCGCCGATTGGGGGGAGCCCGAGGCGACGACCCTGATGGCGTCGGACGGGAGCCTGATCATCCCGGCGGTGCGGTACGGCAATGTCGTGCTGCTGCCGCAGCCGGCACGCGGATGGGGCGAGGACGCCGAGACGCTCTATCACGCCGACGATCTGGCGCCGCATCACCAGTACGTGGCCACTTACGCCTGGCTGCGCGCTGACGGTGACGCCGGTGGGTTTGGCGCGGACGCGGTGATCCACCTCGGGACGCACGGCACGCTGGAATGGCTCGACGGCAAGGCGATCGGGCTCTCCGCGGCGGACGCGCCCGATGCGCTGATCGCCGATTTGCCCGACCTCTACGTGTACAACGTCGATGTCGTCGGCGAGGGATTGGTGGCGCGGCGTCGCGGCATGGCGACGCTCGTCGACCACATGGTGCCCCCGTTCACCACGAGCGAGCTGCTGCCCGAGCTGGCCGCGCTGAGCGAGCGCATCAACGACTACCTCAACAACCTCACCAAGAATGCGCAGCTCGCCGCCGCGTACGCCGACCAGATCCGCGAGCAGGTCATCGACCTGGGGATGGGCAAGGACCTCGGTCTCGATCTCGGGACCGACGGCGAGCTCGACCACGACCTGTTGCACGCCATCGAGGAGTACATGGTCGAGCTTCGCGGACAGCACATACCGTACGGCCTGCACGCGTTCGGTCGCACACCGGACGCCACGATGCGGGCGAGCACCGTCGAGGCGATTGTGTCGGTCGATCGTAGCCTGCTCCCGGACGACGCGGCGGTCATGGCCGCCGACATGGAAAGACGGATCGTCGCGTCGGGACCGCGAGAGCTCGACAGCCTCGTCCGGGCGCTCGACGGCGGCCATGTCCCGGTGGGCGGGGGCGGCGAGCCGATCCGGAACCCCGGTGCGTACCCGACCGGGAAGAATTTCTACGGCATCGACCCGGCCAAGGTGCCGAAGCCGGCCGCGTGGGAGCTGGGTGTCGACCTGGCCGACAAGATGCTGGCGGCGCACGTGGCAGAGCACGGCCGATACCCCGAGAAGGTGTCGTTCGTCATCTGGGGCGACGAAACGATGCGGCACGAGGGGATCCTCGAGTCGCAGATCTTTCACCTGCTCGGGACGCGCCCCGTGTGGGACGTGCGCGGCAACGTTGTCGGGGTCGATGTCATTCCCGCGAGCCAGCTCGACCGGCCGCGGGTCGACATCGTCATCGCCTCGGCCGCCGAGGGCATGTTCAACAACGTGACCCGGCTGATGGACGAGGCGGTACAGCGGGTGAAGGTCCTCGACGAGGCGGAGAACTATGTCCGGCGCCACTATCTGGCGACGCGCGCGGCGCTCATCGACCTCGGCTACTCCGAGGCAGACGCCGACCGCCGCGCGGGGGTGCGCATCTTCGACGAGCCGCCCGGCATCTTCAACCTGAACACCTCGGGGATCGTCACCGCGAGCGGCACCTGGGACAGCGACCAGGGAATGGCCGACGAGTACCTCTCGAAGATGGGACACGGCTATGGGAACGGCTTCTGGGGCGAGCCGATGGAGGACGTCTTCCGGCTGGCACTCTCCGGCACCGAGCTGGTGGTGCACAGTAGCTCGACGATGCTCTACGGCGCCCTCGACAACGACGACTTCTACATGTACATGGGCGGTCTCGCGGCCGCGGTGCGCAGCATCGACGGTGAGAGCCCCGAGCTGCTGGTGACCAACACGCGGGACCCGGGCAACCCCGAGATGACGTCGATCGACAAGTTCCTCGGCGCCGAGTTCCGGTCGCGCTACGTCAACCCGACGTGGATCGAAGGCATGCAGCGCGAGGGGTACGCCGGGGCCGGCGAGATGCGGGCGTTCGTCGAGTATCTCTGGGGCTGGGACGCGACGGTGCCCGACACCGTCGACGATGCCATGTGGCAGGAGTCGTTCGAGGTCTACGTCGAGGACAAGCACGACCTCGACCTGCAGGCGTTCTTCCACGCGAATTCTCCCTTCGCGTATCAAGATATGACCGCTCGGATGGTCGAGACCATTCGCAAGGGCTACTGGAAAGCCAACGAGGAGACGACCAGGCGCCTGCTGAGCGAGTACGTTGAGAGCGTCGCAACGTACGGCGTCGGCTGCGCCGAGCACACCTGCGGCAACCCCAGGCTGTTGCAGTATGTGCTCGACCAGGGCGCCGTCATGAACATTCCGGGTCCGTTGCTCGACACGTTTCGGACCGCGATGGAGGAGACGATCGGCATCGACATCGCCACGGCTGCCGCCGCCGCCGAGGATTTCGTGCGGAGGAACGAAGCGCGACCCGCCACGATGACAAGGAACCTCGAAGGCTTCCGGATGGACACGACGACGATCGACGGCGGTCCGGTGCCCGCGCCTCGGTCCGCAGGGGAGGCAAGCGATGGCGCATGGGACGCGTTGTGGGTGGGTGTGCCCCTGCTCGGGTTCCTGGTCGCGTGGCGCATCCGCCGACGTCGTGCCTAGTAGGCTGCTGAAGCAGGCGCTCCGGTTGCTCCCTCTCCACCTGGGCGAGGGCCGGGGTGAGGGCCAGGCCGTCCCTCGGGCCGTCGGGCGCCGCTCGTGCGTCGCGGCGCTCTCCGTCCTCCTGCTTAGCGGGTGTGACCGGCCGCGACTTGTCGAAATCAGCGAGCGCGGTGGCGGCGCCTACGAGGCGAGCCTTGCACGGCTCGGTGACGGCTGGGCCGTCGCCTGGCACGACACCCGCGACGGGCATCCCGAGATCTATGCGCGGCTCCTCGACGTCAACGGTCATCCCACCGGACCACCGCGCCGCCTGACCGACACCCCGAACTTTTCGTACGAGCCGCAGATTGCCGCCGCGGGCGACGACGAGCTGGTGGTCGCGTGGTACACGGTGTCGGCCTCCGGCGCGTCGGTGACGCATATCGGCGCCTGGAGCCTGGCGCGCGACGCCGGTCCGCGCTGGGTACGTGCGTTGTCACATCCCGCCCGTCGCGGCCGGAACGTGATTGTGCGGGTCGAGAACCACCGTCTGTTCTGTGCCTGGATCGAGAAGGGTGCCGACGACCGCGACGCCGCCATCTGGGCGCAGTGGCTCGACCGCGACGGGCGGCCGCTCTCCCCACCACAGCGGCTCGCCGACGCGGGACCGATGACCTGGAACCTCAACGCGGCGGTTGACGGCGACGGGCGACCCTGGGTCGTCTTCGATGCGACGGCTGGTACCCGGACCGACGAGATTTTTCTCGTCGGCGCCGACGACGCGTCGGCCTCGGCGGTGCGGCTGACCGACGACGACGGCGTCGCGTCCAAGTATCCGGATCTCGCGTTCGGTTCGGACACCGCCGCTGTGACCTGGTTCGACGAGCGTGACGGTAACCGAGAGGTGTATCTGGCGGTGGCGCCGTTCTCCCAATTGAGGGACCGGTTCGAGGCGCACGCCAGACGCGTCACCGCGACCGCCGGTGCGTCGATCGGTGCCTACGTGGCGTGGAACAGCGGCCGCGTCGGCCTTGTCTGGTCGGACGACACCGACGGGGAGGCCGAGGTCTACTTCCAGGCATTCGACGCCACCGGCGCCGCTGTGAACACCGCCGAGCGCTTGACGAATAATCCGACAGCGTCGCTGATTCCGGCGATTCAACCGCTGGGCGACGGCTTCGCGCTGGTGTGGAACGAGGATGTCGTGGAGGAACGGGGAAATCACCGGTCGGGTGGTCGGTCCGACATCGTGTTCGCGACTGTCCCGTGAGTCGTTTCTGCAGGCCACCCGTTGCCCAAAGTGGCCGCTTCGACGTACGATTCCCCTCTGCAGCAGGTTGCTCCTCATGCACAAACGCCTCGCGGCCCACGGGCTGCTCGACATCGCCGACAAGCTCGACGCCGGAACCCGGCTCGAGCTCGAGGACGGGGTGCGGCTATTCGCCTGCCGGGATCTGCTCGTCCTCGGCTGGCTGGCCAACCGCGAGCGCGAGAAGCGGCACGCGGGTCGGACCTTCTTCAACTACAACCTCCGGATCGAGGCAACCAACGTCTGCGTGGCGAGCTGTCTGTTCTGCGCGTTCGCGCGGTTGCAGCCCGGAGATGACGGCGCCTACACCATGAGCCTCGAACAGGTGTGGGACAAGCTGCGTGTTCGCCAGCACCAGCCGCTGACCGAGGTGCACGTGGTCAACGGGCTCCACCCCGACCTGTCGTTCGACTACTACCTCGAGTTGCTGCGGGGGCTGAAGCGGATTCGCCCCGATGTGCATCTCAAGTGCTTCACGGCGGTCGAGATCGCCTTCTTCGCCGATCTCTACGGCCGGACCGACGAGCAGATCCTGCGCGAGCTGATGGCGGCGGGGCTCGACTCGCTGCCGGGTGGTGGTGCGGAAGTGTTCGCCGAGCGGGTGCGCCGCAAGCTGTGTCACGACAAGTGCGGAAGCGACCGGTATCTGGATATCCATCGGACGGCGCACCGCCTGGGGATGCGGACGAACGTCACGATGCTCTACGGGCACATCGAGACCGACGAGGAGCGGGTCGACCACATGCTGCGGGCCCGGGCGCTGCAGGACGAGACCGGCGGGTTCCAGGCGTTCATCCCGCTGGCGTTTCATCCCGACAACAACCAGATGCGCAAGCTGCCGGCGCCGACCGCGGTCGACACGCTCCGGGTGCACGCGGTGGCCCGGCTGATGCTCGACAACGTGTCGCACATCAAGGCGTTCTGGATCGCCACCGGGGTCGAGACGGCCCAGACGGCGCTCTGGTTCGGGGTGGACGACCTCGACGGCACGGTGCAGGAAGAGCAGATCTACCACATGGCCGGCGCGCGCACGCCGGAGGCGCTGACGACCGATGACATCAGTCGTCTCATCCGGGTCGCGGGCCGGGACCCAGTGGAGCGCGACACACTCTACAACGTCGTGTCGATGTCCGCGTGAGCCGGACGCCGGGCCGCTCGACCGGACGGCGTCCTATCCGGTAGAATTCAGCCGCCTCGCGATCTACATCGGGCTGCACGTGTGTAGACATACGTGGGGCAAGGCGTCCCGCCTCCGGTCGCGGGTCTTGCAGGCGACCTATGGCGAGATCTCGGCGTAGTCGGATAGTCCTGCCACACAGGCAACCCAGGTGAGCTTCGGGCTTCGCACCCGGAATCGTTCCAGTCTCAACCCTTACGAGTGAAGGAGAGTTTTCACATGGCGCATGAGCTTCCCGACCTGCCGTACGACTTCAACGCTCTGGCCCCGCACATCGACGAGCAGACGATGCGCATCCACCATGGCAAGCATCACGCGGCCTATGTGGCCAAGCTGAACGGTGCGCTCGAGGCGCATCCCGACCTGCAGGGGAAGCGCGTCGAGGAGCTGATCGGCAACCTCGACGCGCTGCCGGAGGGGATTCGCACCGCCGTCCGCAACAACGGCGGCGGGCACGCGAACCACACGCTCTTCTGGCAGATCATGGCTCCGGGCGCCGGCGGCGCGCCGACCGGTCAGATCGCTGACGCGATCACCGGCGCGTTCGGCAGTTTCGACAGCTTCAAGGAGAAGTTCGCGGCCGCGGCGATGGGACGTTTTGGCAGCGGCTGGGCCTGGCTCGTCGCCGGCGGCGGGTCGCTCTCGATCGAGAGCTCGCCCAACCAGGACAGCCCGCGCATGAGCGGCAAGACCGCGGTACTCGGTCTCGACGTCTGGGAGCACGCCTACTATCTCAACTACCAGAACCGCCGACCCGACTACATCGCCGCCTGGTGGAACGTCGTGAACTGGGCGGAGGTCAACCGCCGGCTTGGATAGCACAAGAATCTGAGGCGATGATGCCGGGCCGGTGATGCTGGCCCGGCCTCACCGTCGTCTGCTTTCTGTCTCCTGCCTCCTGTCTTCTGACGCCTGATGCGCGCGCGATAGCGCGCGACGGTATGACCCTGTCGTCCGTCATTTTTCTGTTTCTGGCCCATCTCGGTATCGGCATCGTCTTCACCCTGGTGCTGGTGTCGCGAGTGGCCGGGGTGAAGTTCTTCCGCTTCAACGCCGGGTTCGCCGCGGCGTTGCTGCTGGTGGCAATGGCGATGCGTCCAGACGAGGTCGCCCTGGGCGCCACCGTCCAGGGCGCCGGCCTGACGGCGCTGCTAGTGGCGACCGGCGCCCTGCTCATCTACTGGGCCACGATCGGCCGTGTCCTGGCGTGGCTGCGGCCACTCTGGCTGTGGACCGCGGTGCTGTCCGGTGCCGGCGCCCTGGTGCTGCAGGGAATGGCGGCGGCGGCCGGGACCGGCACGCTGGTGGCCGGCCTGACGGTTGCCAGCTTCGTCACGTCGGCGGCATTGCTGGGCGGCACCTCGACCGCCATGATCCTGGGCCACTGGTATCTCGTGATCCCCTCGATGGACGTGTCGCTGCTGCAGTCGATCGTGAAGTTCCACATCGGATCGACCGCGCTCCGGATCGTCGTCGTGTCCGGCGTGGTGTGGTGGGCGCTCACCGCCGCCGAGTTGCCGGGACCAGGCTTCGAGCGGTATATCTTCTCGATCGACGGGGTGTTCTTCTGGCAGCGGATCCTGTTTGGTCTGCTGGGTCCAGTGGTCCTGGCCTACATGACCTGGGAGACCGCCAAGATCCGGTCCACCCAGTCGGCCACCGGCATCCTCTACGTCGACTTCTTCACCGTCGTCGTCGGCGAGGTGCTGGCGAAGTATCTGCTCGTGGCCACGACGGTACCCGTGTAAGCAGGTTGGTGATCAGGGCGCCCCGCCCCTCTTCCTCCGGGAGAGGGACGGGGTGAGGGATGATAACGCGTAGCAAGGCCCTGCAGGGCCGTCGTGACACCGGTCGTAGCAAGGCTTCCCGCCCTTCGCCACGGCTACGGCGGACAACCCGGGCGGCTACACAGTCAATGGAAGTCACGGTCCAGTGTCATCAGTGCGGCAGCGCGCTACCGGTCGCCGCAACCGACGAGTCGGTGCAGATCAACTGCGGCCGGTGCCGGCAGGCGTTTCTGCTGACCTTCTCCGAGGCGGTCCGCGCCGACCGGCAGGTGGACCGCTGCCCGGTGTGCGAGGGCAGCCACTTCTGGGGGCGGAAAGACTTCGACCCCAAGATCGGCCTCGCTGTCATCGGGATCGCCATCCTGATCAGTGCCGGGTTCTACTACGTCGGTTTGGACCTGGTCGCCTACGGAATCCTTGCCGGCGCCACGCTGATCGATCTCGCTATCTACAGCCGGCTCAGCGACCTGACCGTCTGCTACCACTGCCACGCCGAGTTTCGCGGCGACTACGAGCAAACGGCTGGCGCTTTCGACCTCCACACCGCCGACCTGCTCGAACCCGAGTACGAACGCAAGGTCGGGATACGGTAGGAGGTCGCAGCACCCTGCTGTCCGCGGTTTCGTCCTCAGACTTCAGCTTCAGGCGTCGTCCCTCCGGTGGTACGAACTGTCGAACGGGCTGAGGGTCGCCCGCCGCCGGCACCGCGTAGCGCACGCCGATGTCGAGCGCCTGGTCGAACTCTATCGCGCGCTGCCCGTGCGGACCGATGACGCGGCGGGGCCGGACCTGCTCGGGCGCCTGCGTGCGGTGGCGGATGCGTACGATCTCTCCGCCTACGACGCCGCCTACCTGGAACTGGCGCAGCGCCGAGGTCTACGGCTCGCAACGCTCGATCGCGCGCTCGCCAGGGCCGCGCGGAAGGCCGGCGTTGACGCCCTGAGACTCTAGATTAGCGGCCCATTAACGGCACGCACATGCGCGCCCGCGAGGAAGCGGCGCGGGGCGTGGGGGTCCCCGCAAGCGACCGAGCTGGGGTGTGGGGCGGAGCCCCACGTAAGGTTAAAACAGCTTCACCACGACCGTTTCGCCCTTCTCGACGAGGTCGGTCTGCGCCGGAATCTCGATGTAGCCGTCTGCTTGCGACATGCTGGTGATGTCGCCCGACGCCTTGAACGCGGGCACGGCGAGCCCGTCGACGACCCGCACGGTGTAGAACTGGTGCCGGCCGGTCGTGGACACGAACCGCTGCGCAGCGGGCACCGACACGGTGTGGCACCGGTGGATCGGCAGACGGGCCATCCGCCGCAGCATCGGCACCAGCAGCATGTAGGCGTTCGACAGACACGAGGTGGGGTACCCCGGCATCCCCAGCACCGGGGTCGCTCCGATGGTGCCGAAGACGGTCGGCTTGCCCGGCTTGACCGCAATGCCGTGAAACAGGATGTCCCCCTTGCGTTGTATCACGTCGAGCGTCAGGTCACGCTCGCCCACCGAGCTGCCCCCAGAGAAGACCAGGATGTCGTTCTCGAGACAGGCGTCCACCGCGTCGCTCAGCTCGTCGAGATTGTCGGCGGTCGTGGGGAACGGGATCGGCACGCCGCCGTGCTCCCGGATCACCGAGCTGAGGGTGAAGCGGTTGATGTCGTAGATCTGCCCCGGACCGAGCGGCTGCCCGGGTGCGACGATCTCGTTGCCGGTCGAGAGGATGGCCACGCGCGGCCGGGCATACACCTCGATCTCGGCAAGCCCGAGCGCGGCGATCGCCCCGACGCGGCTCGGGGTCAACAGATCACCGGGGTGCAGCAGCTTGGCGCCGCGCGCGATGTCGGCGGCCCGGCGCCCGACGTGCTGGCGCGGGTAGACCGGGGTGAAGATCGCGACCTGATCGCCGTCACGCCGGTCGGTCTCTTCGACCATGACGACGGCGTCGGCGCCGTCCGGCATCGGGGCGCCGGTGGCAATTTGCGTGCACTGGCCCGGCTCGAGCGTTCTCGACGGGACACCACCGGTGTGCACCGTCTCGATGCACCGAAGCACCCGCGGATCCATCCGGCTCGCGCCGAACGTGTTCTCGGCGATGACGGCGTAGCCGTCCATCGCCCCCCGGTCGAACGGGGGAACGTCCCGGTCGGCCACCACTCCGGCGGCGAGCACGCGGCCCACGCTGTTGTCGAGGTCAATCCGCTCGGTGCGGTCGAGCGGCAGCGCGGCCCCTTCGGCCAGCGTCAGGGCTTCCTCGAGCGGGATTGTCTGCCGGATCGGCCGCATTTTCGTATTCGTCATCGCTCTCGCAGATTGCTGAAGACCGCGCCTCTCCCTCTCCCGACTGACGAGGTTGCGCAGCCCCCACCTTCTCCCTGTGGGAGAGGACCGGTGTGAGGGCCAGCAGCAGTCTCGCTCAAACCTGGAGCGAGACTGCGCTAGCTCTCGACTACCTCGTCACCTCCCGCACCATATGGCCCAGCTCCGGGATCACCAGTCTGGTCATCCCCAGTCGGACCGCGTTCTCTGAGCCCGGGAGCGAGATCAGGACCGTGCCACGCGCCCCGCCGGCGCACACCCGTGACAGCATTGCGGCCGGGCCGATCTCCTCGAAGCTCAACGCGCGGAACAGCTCGCCGAATCCGTCGATCCGCTTCTCGATCAGCGTGCTGACCACCTCGTAGGCGCCGTCGCGCCGGCTGATGCCGGTCCCGCCGGTGGTGATGATCGCCTGGACCTCGGCGGCATCCAGCTGTTGCTCGATCGCCGCACGCAACGTGGCGGTGTCGTCGGGCACGATTGCGTGCCCGATGACGTCGTGACCCTCGCCCGCAAGCAGGTGCCGCAGCAGCCGTCCACCGGTGTCGTTCTCCTCGGTCCGGGTGTCGCTGATCGTGAGAACATAGCAGCGAACATGTGCCGGCGAGGCGGCGTGATGTTCCCGGTGGCTCATGTGGACGATGATAGCTGGTTTGCCGCGCGGCGTTTGGTCTACGATCCGGACCGTGTGCCTTCCCCTCTGTCTTGGCGCCCTCGCCGGTGTGGTCGCCACGGCGATCCTGACGGCCACCTCGGCCCCGCAGCTCGACGCCGCGGCCGCGCGCTGGGTCACGTCGACGCTCGAGGGGATGACGCTCGACCAGAAGGTCGGTCAGCTCATCATGCCGTCGTTCCGGTCCACCTATCTCAGCAGCGACAGCGCTGTCTACGATGCGCTCGTGTCGCGGGTGCACGAACAGCACGTCGGCGGGTTTCTGCTGTTCGGCGGCCGCGAGCCGGCACCCGACGTCCTGCTCAACGCCGGGTATTCGCGGTCGGTGCTGGGGCAGCCGTTG
>SMUZ01049683.1_pt1 | contig 27646 bp, 26 predicted proteins | sample 2456421 | NCBI WGS metagenome assembly SMUZ01 (sample SAMN11095932, study PRJNA526329) | marine sediment metagenome | biome: Marine sediment; feature: Surficial sediment; material: Deep marine sediment; isolation source: Hadal surficial sediment | place: Pacific Ocean | collected 2014-11 | depth... | reverse complement strand
CCCCCGACAGTACACAGTTCGAATCCGCAAAAACCAGCGGATTGTCTGTCACAGCGTTAGCCTCGGTCTCCAAGACCGCACAAACGTGGCGCAGTACTTCGAGACACGCACCGACGACCTGCGGCTGACAGCGTATCGAGTACGGATCCTGCACGCGTTCACATTCAACATGAGACGCGCGTATTTCGCTGTCACGCATCAGTTCTCGCAACACCGTGGCAACAGCAATCTGCCCGCCATGTCCGCGCACGCTATGTATGCGCCGATCAAACGGCGTATCGCTGCCCTTGATTGCATCGGCCGACATCGCCCCGGCAACCAACGCCGCTGCAAGAACGTTTTCCGTGCGAAACACCGCGGCCAACGCCAACGCCGTTGAGACCTGGGTACCGTTTAACAGGGCCAGGCCCTCTTTGGGCGCGAGTGCGAGTGGCTTGATGCCTGCCGCAGCAAGCGCCTCCTCCGCGGGTACGAGCTTGCCATTTACGCGCGCCTCGCCAACGCCGATTAACACGCAAGCCATGTGTGCAAGCGGCGCGAGATCACCAGACGCGCCGACGGAACCCTTCGCTGGAATACGCGGATAAACATTATTGTTGACCAAAGCACAAAGCGCCTCGACGAGTTCAAGTCGCACACCGGAAAATCCTTCCGCAAGCGCTATGATCTTCATGAACATGATCATGCGCACGATGTCGTCGCCGAGATCCTCGCCGACACCGGCCGCGTGCGAACGCACCAGGTTTTCCTGCAGTTGGCCCAACTCGTCGTCACTGATGCGGACATTCGCCAGCATGCCGAATCCCGTATTGATGCCGTAAACCTTGGATCCGGCTGCGACAACCTCGTTAATGTATTCGTTGGATTCTGCAATACGACGTTTGGCCCCCAGGCCGAGCGTCAGCGTAAGCGGTTCAAGCCAGGCCTGACGTAACTCGGACAGTGTCACCAGTTGATTGTCGATTGTTATTTTCATGATGCGCTACCAGTGCCAATCATTGGCAAATTGAGTTTGTTTTCGCGGGCACAATCAATCGCTTCCTCGTAGCCCGCGTCCGCGTGTCGCATGACGCCGGTCCCCGGATCGTTCCAGAGAACACGTTCAATGCGCCGCGCCGCTGCGTCGCTGCCATCGCAGACAATAACCAGGCCGGCATGCTGAGAGTAGCCCATGCCCACACCACCACCGTGATGAATAGAGACCCAGGTCGCACCACTCGCGGTACTCAGCAATGCGTTTAGTAATGGCCAGTCTGAAACCGCGTCGGATCCATCGAGCATCGATTCGGTTTCGCGATTGGGACTCGCGACCGAACCGCTGTCGAGATGATCGCGACCGATGACCACGGGCGCACTGAGCTCACCGCTTTTGACCATCTCGTTGAACGCCAGTCCCAGCCGGTCTCGTTGGCCAAGCCCTACCCAACAAATACGTGCCGGCAGCCCCTGAAACTGAATCTGTTCGCGCGCCCGGTCCAGCCAATTGTGCAAATGCGCATCGTCAGGAATCAGCTCCTTAACCTTCGCGTCGGTCTTGTAGATGTCTTCCGGATCACCGGATAGAGCGACCCAGCGAAACGGCCCGATACCGCGACAGAACAAGGGCCGCACATAGGCCGGCACAAAACCCGGGAAATCAAACGCGTTGTCGACGCCGTGGTCCAGCGCAACCTGACGAATGTTGTTGCCGTAATCGAAAGTCGGCACACCTGCCTGCTGCATGGCCAGCATGGCTTTTACATGGACGACCATCGATTTTGATGCCGCCTCCGCGACGCTGTCCGGGTCGCTCTCGCGCTGCTCATGCCATTGCTCGACGGTCCAGCCGATCGGCAAATAGCCATTCGCGGGGTCGTGCGCCGACGTCTGATCAGTGACGGCGTCAGGATGAATGCCGCGCTTTACCATCTCGGGAAGAATCTCGGCGGCGTTGCCAAGCAGCCCAACCGACAGAGGCTTGCGCTTTGCGACTGAATCGTTTATTAGCAGCATCGCATCATCGAGCAAATCCGCACGTGCATCCAGGTAGCCCATTTCAATACGCTTATCGATGCGATCGCTCTGGCATTCAATCGCGAGCATCGATGCACCGGCCATCGTGGCGGCCAGCGGCTGTGCGCCGCCCATGCCGCCAAGGCCGGCCGTCAGCACCCAGCGGCCCGCCAGGTCGCCGTCGTAATGCTGCCTGCCCATCTCGACAAATGTTTCGTAGGTGCCCTGCACAATTCCCTGGCTACCAATGTAGATCCAGGAGCCGGCCGTCATTTGACCGTACATCATCAAACCCTTGCGATCGAGCTCACGAAAATGCTCCCAGTTCGCCCAAGCCGGAACGAGGTTCGAGTTCGCGATCAAGACACGCGGTGCGTCAGTATGCGTGCGAAAAACACCGACGGGCTTGCCGGATTGCACGAGCAATGTCTCATCGTCTTCGAGGTTTCTGAGCGACTCAACAATCGCGTCGAACGATTTCCAGTCCCGTGCCGCTTTGCCAATGCCGCCGTAGACGACCAGGTCATCGGGTCGCTCCGCGACCTCCGGGTCGAGGTTGTTCATCAGCATTCTGAGCGGCGCTTCGGTCATCCAGCTCTTCGCAGAGAGCGTCGTACCCGTTGGCGCCTTTATTATTCTCGCTTTACTCATCGTTTCAGTGCCTCTAGCTGAACAACGTCAGCCGATGTCGATTTGTGAATTCCTGGCGGCGCGTAATGCCCCGCCAATTCGTAGCGACTACCCGGATGGTGTAGCCGCGCAAAAGTTACGGGTCGCCCGTTTGACCAGGTACGTCGGATCACGACGAGCGATGGTTCGTCGGCATCCATCTGCAGGCGTTCGCGCACGCCCGCGTTCGGTGTCTGTGCTCGAACAACCTGCTCGGCTTCCTGCAAGGGTGATATCGAAGTCAGATAGGCGCTCGGCGTTTCGCGTTCGAAATCCTGCTCGAGACACTCGGGTGCAAAATCCGCGACTACGTGTCGATCTTCGATCTGAATTGGAACGTCATTTTCGAAATGCACAAGCAGTAAATGAAAAACGTCAACGCCCTGTGCAACGTGTAACGCCCTGGCGATCTCACCACGTGCTCGCTGCCGCGATTGGCGCAACACCTTGCAAGAATGCACATGGCCACGGCCTGCGATTTCGTCCGCAATGTTCTGCACTTCAAGCACATGTGACTGTGAGCGAAAATCACTGACAAACGTGCCACGCCCGGCGATACGCTTAACGTAGCCTTCAGCCGTCAACTCGCGCAGTGCGCGGTTTGCTGTCATGCGCGAGACGCTCTGTGCTGCGACGAGTTCGTTCTCCGAAGGCACACGATCATTCGGTCGCAAATCGCCCGTTGAAATCCGCTGAATGATCTGGTCCTTGAGCTGCTGATAGCGGGGTTTGGTTCGTACGTTCATCCGCGCTCCCCGGATGAACCCAGATTGCGAACCGCATCTGCAAAGGCTTTGCGGGAATCCTCGCGCGCGCGGTGCTCGCCCGTCATCACCAGCCACTCGCCGGCCACCATGACGGACTCGATCGGCAGCTGATATCCCGAGAACACCAGCGCATCGAGTCGCGAGGCATCGTCGTGACCAACGAGCATCGGATCCTCACCGTAAAGCGTGACCAGATCCGCAACCGCGCCTTCTATTATTCCGGATTTTTCCAGGCCGCAAGCCGCCGCGCCGCCTTCCACTGCGCGCTCGAAAAGTTCGCGCCCAACGTGGCTGTCACGGTGCGATGCGATATTTCGCGACTGCGCCGCCAGTCGCTGTCCGTATTCAAGCCAGCGCAACTCTTCGAACGGGTTGAGCGTAACGTGACTGTCCGAGCCGATCGCTATGCGACCGTTGTGTTGCAAATAGGCACTGAGCGGAAACAAGCCGTCACCCAGGTTCGCCTCGGTACTCGGGCATAAGCTGACCACAGCACGCGTTGCGGCGAGCTGTTCGATTTCCTCCGCATCCATGTGAGTTGCGTGAACCAGGCACCAGTTCGAATCGACATCGAAGTTCTCAAGCAACCAACGCACGGGTCGACGTTCGTAGTGTGCGAGGCACTGGTCTACTTCGCGCTGCTGCTCTGCGATGTGCAGATGCATCGGGCAGTCGGCTGACTTCGCCACCGCCGCAATTTCCGCCAACGATGCCGAACTGACCGCACGGATACTGTGCGCACCAATACCCACCGACATACGGTCCGTGGACTGAGCGCTCACCCGCGCATGATGTTCGAGGAAGCAATCCAGATCGAGGGCAAACAATTTCTGCGACGCGCTTAACTCGAGTTGATCAAAGCCTCCACGTTCATAGAGCACGGGAACATAGGTCAGCCGGATGCCGCTGTCCTTCGCAGCATCGCGAATCGCCGCAAACATGCGATCATCATCGCTATCGCTACCGGGTTCACGATGCAGATAATGAAACTCGGCCACGCTCGTATACCCGCTGCTGAGCATTTCAACGTAGGCCTGCCGCGCGATCGCCCGCAGGCGCTCTGCACTCATACTCGCGGCGAGTTCGTACATACGTTCGCGCCAGGTCCAGAAATTGTCCTGCCCCGCGGGCGAACGCTCCTCGGTACGACCGGCAAGTGCACGCTGAAATGCATGACTGTGCGAATTGCAAAGACCCGGGATCAGACACTCGGCCAGAATATCGTCGTCACCGCGACGCACGTTACGGACGATCGACCGGATACAGCCGTCGGCCACCGACAAGCGGACGTCGTCAGCCCAGCCCTCGGGTAACAAGGCTTTTTGTGCAAAAATCGTGGTCATAAGATGTCATGCGTAGGTTGTATATACAGGTTAGACTAGGAATGACGCTAAAGCAATTTATGAAATTTTTGAGACATGGCTGACTGGGACCTGCTGTTGACCGACATGCGTATCGCGACGCTGCGAGACGCTGCGGCGGACTATGGCGTCATAGAGGACGGCGCTCTGGCAATCGCGGACGGCAAAATCGCGTGGCTGGGACCCTTGTCGGAATGCCCTGCGCATGACGCTCGCGAGACGCGCTCACTCGACAATCGCTGGATTACACCGGCGCTGATCGACTGCCACACGCACCTGATTTTCGGCGGCAATCGCGCCGCGGAATACGAACAGCGGCTTGCCGGCGTCAGCTACGAGCAAATCGCTGCACAAGGCGGCGGCATTCTTGCAACGGTCAATGCCACGCGCGCAGCCGCGAAGGATGAACTGCACGAGTCCGCCTTGCGCAGAGTCCGCCAGCTTGCCGCGAGTGGTGTCGCGACGCTGGAAATTAAATCCGGCTACGGACTCGATGTAAGGAATGAACTGAAGATGCTGGCAATCGCGAGAGATCTTGGGGAGACCTCGGGATTGTGCGTTCAAACGACGCTGTTAGCCGCCCACACAATTCCGCCGGAGTTCAGGGGCAAAGCCGACGATTACATCAGTTTGATTTGTGAGGAAATGCTGCCCGTCGTTGCCGAGCGAAAACTCGCGGACGCCGTTGATGCCTATTGTGAGTCGATTGCGTTCGACGCACCGCAAATCGCAAAACTGTTTCGTGCTGCGACCAATGCCGGCTTGCGCGTCAAGTTACATGCAGACCAACTCAGCGACGGTGGCGGCGCCGAACTCGCGGCACACTTCGATGCCCTGTCGGCTGACCACCTCGAATACACGTCTGCGGCGGGTGTGCGGGCGATGGCGAAGGCGGGGACGACGGCCGTGCTGTTGCCGGGCGCGTTTCTGACCCTGGCTGAAACCCGAAAGCCGCCCATCGATGCGCTGCGCGCCAACGGTATCCCGATCGCACTGGCCACGGACTGCAACCCAGGCACGTCGCCGCTGTGCTCGATCCCGTATGCGATGGCGCTGGGCAGTCGCTTGTTCGGACTGACACCCGCGGAGTGTCTCGCAGGCGTAACACGCGAGGCCGCGCGCGCACTCGGCCTGGAAGAAGATCGCGGCACGCTAGAGCCAGGCAAGCGAGCAGACATCGCAATCTGGGATATTGACCACCCACGCGACCTCACCTACTGGATGGGAGTGAATCCGCTAAGCGAGCTACTCGTTGGCGGGCGCCCACTCGACACGTGACAGTTCGACACGCAATGAAACCCGCTTTCGTTATCACACTGGGCCTGCTCACGGCAGTCGCCGCCCTCACGGTTGACCTCAGCCTGCCCGCGATTCCCACCATGGTCGATGCGCTCGGCACGAATTTATCGAAAGGTCAGCAGATCGTCGGCATCTTCATGGGTGGCATGGCCCTCGGGCAAATCCCGGCGGGTCTGTTATCGGATCGTATGGGGCGCATGCCGATCATGTATGTCGGCATGACGATATTCACACTCTCCGCAATCGTCGCTGCAATCGCCAACAACATCGAGCTCATTCTTGCCGCGCGTTTCGTACAGGGCTTTGGTGCCGCAGCAGCGATCGTATTGTCACGCGCTATTGTCCGCGACATTGCGTCCGGTCAGGAGGCAGCCAGGCTCATGTCCTTGATGACGATGATCTTCACGGTCGCACCCGTCATCGCACCCAGCATTGGCGCGTTGCTGATCGCACGATGGGACTGGCACGCACCGTTCATCCTGATCGCAATCTGCGGTGCATTGGTATTAATCGCAATCCGCGTCAATCTCGTCGAAACTCACACGCCCAATGTTGACGGCCACCCCATTCAACAACTGAGCAACAGTTTTCGCGAGTTTTTCTCGCATCGACAAAGTATTTTCGCACTGCTGTTACTGGTTCTGCCGCCAGCCGGTTTTATGTCGATCATCGCCGTCTCGGCTGCCATGATCGTCGAGATATACGGCTACTCGGTGCAGCAGTACGGTCTTGTCTTCGCCTGCGCGGGCCTGTCCATCTTGCTTGGCTCCGGCCTGAACCGCTTTCTTGTTACGCGATTCCAGCTCATGCCGCTGATCAAGCTCGGGGTTGCGCTTATTTCTGTGTCCTCGATTCAGCTGCTGATTATCGCCTGGCTGAATGCCGCACCGCTGTGGTGGCTGTGGTCCAGTGTCTGCCTGTTCATGTTTACGATTGCCATCCTCATGGCAAACAGCACGGTGCTGGCACTCGATCCGCTGCCGAAGATTGCCGGTGTCGCGTCATCAATCCTCGGCACTTTGCAAAATATCGCGGGCGCAGGCGGTGCGCTGCTCGCAGCTGTCATGTATGACGGAACGATCCGCAATTCGGTATTGATCATCGGATTCGCCGGCGCCGGCGTGACCGTAGTCTATCTTCTGCGGCCCGTCATCTGTCCCGAACCGCTCGTGCATCACCCGCAGGAACTTGCTCGCGACTGACGTGGTCGCGGTGTAGGAGGGCCTTCAGGCCCGACCGGTCGGGGTTGTGGTCGCGGCTAAAGCCGCGGTGTAGGAGGGCCTTCAGGCCCGACCGGTCATGGGCGGGTCGCGGTGTAGGAGGGCCTTCAGGCCCGAACCGGTCGGGGTTGTGGTCGCGGCTGAAGCCGCTCCTACAGCCGCTCCTACGGGAGTTCGGTCAGGACTTCGGACACATCTTTGCGAGATTGCGCAGGCGTTACTTTCGGGAAGCCGTACCAGATCAGGCCCACCACGAATTCGTCGGACGCATTAAAGCCGACGATGTCAGCAAACCCCGGATCGCGCGTGATATCGCCCGTCGTCCACTTCGAACCGATACCTGCCTTCCACAGGTACAACATGAAGGTCTGCACGGCAGTCGCACAGGCCGCATAGTCCTCGCGTTGTAACAACTCATCGTCCGAAGACTTGCAGGTGACGACCAGCCAGCCCGGCTTTTCCGACCAGCTCTTCGCCTTGAATGCGCCGGCTTTCTCACCTTTTGTCGCCGTGACCAGCTCACGCACGAGATCGAGACAGCGGCCAATCGATTTCGATCCCAGCCGGTAGAAGCGCCATGGCTCCGTGACGCCGTGGTTCGGCGCCCATGTCGCCGCCTCGACCGCGTCACGAATCAATTCATCCGGTACGGGCGTTTGCAGATAAAGATTAATCGTGCGGCGACCACGCAGCACTTCGGCAAATTCACGCAGCTCCTGCGAATCGTAACCGGGCGCCGTTTTCTTCACCGCCGCTGCACGCTCAGACGCGTTCGATAATCATGGCGATGCCCTGGCCCACGCCAATACACATCGTGCAAAGTGCGTAACGACCGCCATCGCGCCGCAATTGATATGCCGCGGTCGTGACCAGGCGTGCACCCGACATGCCCAGCGGGTGGCCCAATGCTATCGCGCCGCCATAGCGATTGACGTGCTCGGCATCATCGTCGACACCCAGTTGCCGCAACGAGGCAAGCCCCTGTGCCGCGAAAGCCTCGTTTAATTCGATCACATCCATCGCTTCGATCGCCAGATTCGTAAGCTGCAGTAATTTGCGTGACGCCGCGACGGGTCCGATACCCATGATGCGAGGCTCGACGCCGGCGACGGACCATGCGACAACGCGCGCCAATGGCTCCAGGCCATTCGCGTGCGCCGCAACTTCCGACGCGATCAACAAGGCGCAGGCGCCGTCGTTAATGCCCGCTGCATTGCCGGCTGTAATCGTGCCGTCGGCGCGCACAATCGACCGTAATTTTGTGAGGCCTTCGATCGTCGACCCGGCGCGCGGATGCTCATCTTGCTCGACGACCAAATCGTCACCACGTCGTTGTGGAACTGACACGGGCACGATCTCATCGGCGAACATGCCCTCACCATTCGCTGCTTCGGCGCGTAACTGGCTACGCAGGGCGAACTGATCCTGATCGTCACGGGATATCCCGAAATCATCAGCGACGTTTTCAGCCGTTTCGGCCATCGAATCGATACCGTATTGCGCCTCAAGCGCCTTGTTCACAAAACGCCAGCCGAGCGTTGTGTCAAAAGTTTCAACATTGCGACCGAAGGCTGCGGTTTGCTTGCCCATGACGAACGGCGCGCGTGACATCGACTCGACCCCGCCCGCGATGCCCATGCTGATACTGCCCGCGGCGATACCGTCGGCAATGTTGCCGATCGCGTTCATGCCCGAGCCGCACAGCCTGTTCACGGTTACGGCCGGAACGTCCACAGGCAGGCCCGCGAGCAAGGCCGACATGCGTGCGACGTTGCGATTGTCTTCGCCGGCCTGATTGGCGCAACCGTAAGCAAGGTCGTCAATCGCCGTCGTATCGAGCTGCGGGTTTCTATCGGCCAATGCACGTATTGGAATCGCGCCGAGGTCATCGGTGCGCACCGACGACAGGCTCCCGCCGTAACGCCCGATTGGCGTTCGTACCGCGTCACAAATAAATGCTTTGTTCATTCTGTACTTCCGCTTTCTGAATCGCCTGTTTCCATTTGCTCGAACATCCTGCCGAGGTGCACGGCCGTTGCCACCCAGGCCGCTGCGACCACGGCGCCCACGACCGCAATGCCGGCCAGCCCAAGTCCGAACGCACTGACAAGCTTGGTATAAAACCATGCCGTCGCCACGTCGCTGCCACGATAGACAACGGTGTCGATGACGGGCTTGGACTTAAAACGCGTTTCGCTATCAACCAACGTGAAGAGCATTTCGCGGCCGGGCCGCGTGATCGCGTAATTTCCGGCACGGCGAATGATCTGCACAGCAATCAAGGTGGCCAACGCCGGACTCGCCGCGACAACAAGCCAGCCGCCAATCATCAGGAATGGAATCAGCGCGAGCGTTTTGGACATCCCGAATTTGGTCGTGAGACGACCCGTCGCAAACAACGCCGTAAAGATAGCGAGGATATTGATGGCCAGATCGATTTGCGCCCAGATCAGTGTGCGCTGCTCCCGATCGAGGTCGCCTAATGCCTTTCGAAGTTCGAAGTAAATAAACGTGTTCATCACTACGTACAACAGAATGAACAAGCCAATCCACAGCAGGTAACGATTATTTACGAAATTTGTAAACCCGGCAAACGGGTTCGTCCCCAGCCGATTGCCACGCAGTAAATCGCCCTGCGCATCGGCATTGCCAAGCTCGCTGGATCGTAGCTGATCGAGTTTTGCGATGATCGGTATGGGCACGAGCAACAGAGTCGCACTCACCAATAACATGTTCAGCTCACCAATCGCTTCTCGATACAATGTTACGAACAATGGACCTGCAATCGCACCCGCCATCGCACCAACAGCGATAACACTGAATAGACGCTTCGCCTGTTCCTTGCTGTACAGCCCGGACATGAACGTCCAGAACACTGACAAATGGAACAGGCTGAATACGCTCGTCCAGACGTAAAAAATCCGGTTGACGAGATCGTTATCGCCCAGTGTTGAGCCGGCGACGTAAAAGCCCGCGAAGGATATTGCGAAGAAGACATAAACGCCCGGCAGGATCACTTTGAATCGGACGCGCGAAATCACGGCGCCGTAAACACTGACAGCCAGTGCGCTGAAAACGAAGGTTGAGGTCCAGAGCCAGCTCAGTTGAACATCAGTCCAGTCCGATGACAAAGCATCGCGAGCCGGGCGCAAGATGAAATACGCCATCATGATGACGAACACAAACGAGAACGACAGCAGTGTCGCCTTTAGCTCGTGGGCTTCGACCTTTGCCGTGGCCTTTATCAGGCGCGATAGTGGATTGCTGCGCTCAGTCAAGACCGAGCTCGAAACCCGCTTCGAGTTCCTGTTTTGAGTAGGCGCGAAATGCGATCATCGTCTCGGTCGCGACAATACCGTCCAGATGCCGCATCTTGTCGCTGATCACATCTGCGAGATCCTCGTTTTTTGGGACCTTGACGATCGCAACCAGGTCGTGCCGGCCGGCAACCGAAAACACCTCCTGCACACCGCTCATCTCGGCAATCTGATCTGCCAAAGTGGATATGCGGCTGGTCTCCGCACTGATTAGAACTATCGCCGTAATCATGATCCGAATCCTTCGCTGATACATGCCCGTTGCGGGCTTATCGGGATTCGAAGCGTAACATTACCTGCCGCTGGGCTGCACGATTTACGGCGCGCTGCTGGCGATGTCCTTTGCGACAGCCAGCAACTCATCGGCTGGAATTCGTATCTTGTAGTCCGCGTTGCTATAGGCGAACGCAATCACGCCATCAATGTCGACCGCGAAAACAGACGGTACGGAGAGAACACCATGATTCGCTATCGACGAACCTTCGATGTCCTTCCCGTTTGAGGCCAGCCAGTTCACTGTCCGATCGGACGTTCGAAATGCGATGCCAAATGCGATCGCCGCGTTGGCGTCCGCATCAGAGTAGATTGTGTAATCAAGGTCCGCGATATCCTCCTGCGTGTCCTCACCCAGGCTCGAATACAGCAACTCCGGACGATCACCGCTCAGGAACAGGACATCGACACCCAGCTCGTGAATCTCCGGAATTACATTGCGCAGCTCGGAGAGATGCATATTGCAAAACGGACACCAGCCGCCGCGAAACGAAATGATAATTGCCGGTCGTTCGAGCGCACGTGGGTCAAAGTTGAAACGATCCCCAGCCACGGTTTTTACTGTAAATCTGGGTGCGCCGTCGCCCTCCGCCAACGGGCGGATATCATCGGCAGTCGCCGCTATCGGCACATCGGCATGCCCGTACTGGATTGAGGTACTGGAGATCAGGCTGATCAACAGCATCAATGATACCGAGCTCAAAACCAGAGAGCGTGGCTTCACGGTGAATGTATTGCAGTGATTCGGGACGTTCATTTCCGCTTAACTCCGATCAGGATACTGTACAAGACCTTGGGAGTTGCCCGTTTATTACGACGATCAGATCGCTTTTTCCAGCAGTCCGGAGGCGCTCGTATCTGCCTCGTCACGGCTGCGGGCTTTGGCACGATACATGGCCTGATCCGCCTCCCTGAGGAGACCGGTTAAGGTGCTGGCATTCTCCGGATAGAGCGCAAGCCCTATGCTCGCGGAACACTGGAGCGTCTGATCACCAATTATGTAAGGCTCTTCGAGCGCAGCCGTCAGACGCTTGGCAAGCTTGTCCGCCAGCTCGCCTGATACATCCGGCACCAAGGCGACGAATTCATCTCCACCGGGCCGACCGATGATGTCGCAGGACCGCAGGCTCTTGCGTAAGCGTTCAGCCGCAATCGTCAGTAATTGGTCGCCCACTTCGTGACCACAGCGATCATTGATCTGCTTGAAGTCGTTCAAATCCATAAACAGCAGCGCTCCGGTTGCGTCATCTTCGCTGTCTACCAGGCGCTGTGTGGCCTCGCGCTCGAAACCACGTCGATTGAGTACCCCCGTCAGAGGATCCGATCTCGCGATAGACTCCATCTGCCGTTCCTTGGCTTTGTCGTCTGTCACATCGACCAGCGTCAAAGCAAAATCATCTCCGACAGGCTCACAGATCATCCGCAACCAGCGGCCGGGTCCACTCCTGCCTTGACGCACTTCTGTATCGATGCTGGTACCAGCCTCGGTTACGTCAAGAAATTTTCGCATCACGCTCTCAGCGTCATTGGCCTCCATGCCCGTTGTTGCTAACTGAATAATGTGGTCAGCTTCCTTGTCGACGAGCGTATCCGGATCCACAGACAGGAATCGGCCGGCGGCGGCATTGGCAAAAATGCATAGGAGTAACTTGCGCCCCAGCTCTTGATCGTGCACCCAGCGAAGGCGAATGATGCCATTCACCGAGTGATCGATCAGCGTTCGCAAGAGTTTCTCACTCTTGCGAACTTCTCGTTGTGCGAGCTCAACGTCACTCACATCGCGGAACATGAGTACCTGGCCGCCACGCAGAGAACCGCTCGTCGTATTGATTCTCGATACCTGCACATGCAAAAAGCGGCCCGTGCTGGTGATCATGTTTTGCGGTTCACCCGATTCCAGTACATCGAAGACACAGGTGGAGCCGTGGTCGAACACAGTGTCGAGCGGCGCACGCAGTGCATCATTTTCGTTTATATCGAGCAGACGTTCCGCGCCGTGATTCAGCCCGATGATTCGCAATTGGTCGTCGACCACGATGACCGGGTCTTGCATATTCTGGAATACGGTCTCATATGCGAGCGGCGTGAACTCCATGATCTTCTCGCCGATAATCAGCCAGGCATAAAACGGCAACATGGCAGCAAAGACGATCGGCACGAAAGAAACCGTATTCGATCCGAAACCGAAATCGTAGGCCATGGCTGCTGCCAGAGGAACGAGACATGCTGCCAGATTCAGAAATAGCCCGCGACGGTGTGCGGGTGCGACCGCAGAGCTGTGCGCTATCAGCTTGAGCACCGCTGCGCCAAATACGAGGTAACTGTAGGGAGCGTGCACGAACAGGAACCACTTTCCCCATTCGTTCGGTCGCGTTAGAAACTGACCGTGATCGTTCGTCGCTGGCAAGTACCACATGAGTTCGTGAAACGAGTTCGTCGCTGCGATCGTCACCGAAATAACCGGAATGATAAGCAGCATGACGATCATACGAACTGGAGTGTCGACACCCGTGAATTCACGAAACGCGACATAGGTCACAACGGGTGCCAGCGCGGTCCCAACGAAGTGACACGCGCGCCCGATCGAAAACTCCATGAACGTCGTCGACATCAGCTCAACAGCGCCACCCATGACCCAAACGCTGACGACAACAGACAATACGCCGACAGGCACGCTGCCCATTTCTCGCTTGGACGTGATCAGATGGATACCAAGCAACAGGTATCCAGCTGCGCTTAGCGTCAAAATCGCGGACAATAAAGTGTCCATTTCCATCGGGTCACGGCTCAATTAAACAGAATACGGAGTCTTATGTTACTGGGCATCAGCCGTCGATTCCGGGACCTGTTTCTCAGCTTGGGCGCCGGGAAAACCCTGTTTGCGGTCGAAAGCAGTCAAATTCTCGCAAATCCTTTTGCGCAAAGACTTGCAGGCGGGTCATAAAACGCTGAAAATTCCATTGTTGTCGAATTTTGTGACGCAGGTCCGCCAGCTATGATAAGAAGAGAACCGGATGCCAATTGATATCAAATTCACGCTCAGCGATGCCGACATTCGACAGTTTCAGGATATTGTCGATAAATCGCGGAATGCGTCGGGCAAGCAACAAACGCCCGAGCAAATAGAGGACGCCGCCAGAGAGCTTATTCGCGAAGCGCGCAATGGCCATTTGCCGGCTTTTATAGCCGAGCGCATGCAAAATCTCGACGTTGTGATCACAATGATCAATGACGAAGAGTGGCAGCTAAGCGAAGAAGAGCGGCATCAGGTTATGAGAGCGCTGGCCTATCTGTGCGAACCCGAGGACCTGATTCCGGACCACATACCAGTACTGGGTTATCTCGACGATGCGATTTACGTGGAGATAGTGCTGAGCGAATTGCACAACGAGATATCTCTGTACCAGGAATTCTGCAGCTTTCGTAAAACCGAAGAAGTACGCCGGCGGGCGCTCGGCGAAGACACCAAGATCGGCAGGGAAGAGTGGCTGGCGGACAAACGTTCGACTTTGCACGCCAAGATGCGCAAACGCCGATTGAGTACGGGGATGACCGGCACCTGGCGAATGCGCCTCTGGAAGTAGTGCTGAGTCTGTGGCATCCGACCCCTGTTAATTACCTGTTAATCAGGTCCACTTGTCCACGTTGGGTGCCGTGTAGACCTCAAACTGCTTTAAGAGCCCTTCCGGATCAGCGTCGTGTAACAACATCTCACGGTTCTCGGGTCGCAAAAATCCTTCCGCCACGGCGTGATCCAGGTATTTCAGCAAATGATCGAAGTAACTCCGAACGTTGAGAATGCCGCAAGGCTTGTCGTGAAAACGTAACTGACTCCAGGTCAGTATCTCGATGATCTCCTCCAGCGTGCCGAAACCACCCGGCAAGGCAACGAAAGCATCCGACAAGTCCGCCATCATCGTTTTGCGTTCGTGCATTGACGACACGATGTGTAACTCGGTTAATCCCTCGTGCGCAATTTCCCTGTCTTGTAGAAACTTCGGAATTACGCCATGAACCTTGCCGCCCTGCTGCAGGACCCGGCCAGCGATCACGCCCATGATGCCAACGGCTGAGCCACCGTATACGAGTTCAAGCTCGTTCTCGACCAGCACGTCCGCCAGTTGCAGCGCCGCATCGGCGTACTCCGGTCTTGCACCCATATTGGAGCCGCAATAGACACAGATTCTTCGCACGTGGAAACCGAACTCAGGCGTTCGTCGCAGGCGCGTTCGCGCTTTCGATTATTTTCGCAATTCCGGGGCGGGATGCGCGCAATTCATCCGCTGTCAGCGCATCCAGTTCGTGCGGAAAAACCAGCCATTCAGCCGTCTCGTGAAGATAATAATCGGGCACGAGGTCCGTCTCATTTCGAGTCGGCTTGAACCAGGGCACCGCGATGCGTATGTCATCAGGCATATTGTCGCGCGCGCGACGGGACAACTCTTCGATGACGGTCTTAATCGTATTGCCTGTGTCGAATACGTCATCCACGATCAGCACGCGATCGTCGTGACAGATTTTCTTTATGATGTAATTAAGCCCATGCACAGCGACGGCTCCGCGCTCGTCCACACCAACGTAGGACGAGGTCCGAATCGCGATGTGGTCAGACTCCAGACCCGCGTAGGCCAGAATTTCCTGCACAGCCATGCCGACCGGCGTACCGCCGCGCCAGATGGCGATGATCATTGTCGGCCGAAAGTCGCTCTCGAGAATCTGCAGCCCGAGCCTGAAGGAGTCCTCGAGCAGATCCTGAGCGGAAAGTACGGTCTTGTCCATATAGCTTGCCTGTCAGCGCTGAGCTGGCCTTATAATGCGGTCAGGAATTCTACCGCAAGGCAGACGTGGACAGGCAATGAAAAAACAAAGAACAAGCAATGAATAAGCAATACATCGCCGCAAACGATCTGTTGCATGACTCGTTTCAGCTCGCTGTAAACATCTATGAGGCGGACTTCAAACCCGATTTCCTCGTCGGCCTGTGGCGCGGCGGCAGTGCCGTGGGTATCGCGGTGCAGGAAGGACTGGAACATCTTGGCGTCAAGACAGACCATATTGCGATCCGCACGTCCTATACGGGCGCGCCGCGTTACTCGGAAATGGTCAGTAAGAAAGAAGCAATTCGCGTCCACGGTCTGCAGTATCTGCTGGAGAATCTCAGTTCGAATCATTCCATGCTGATTGTCGATGACGTCTACAGCACGGGCTCGAGCGTTGCCGCAGTGATCGATCAGCTCGCGCGCAAGACACGACGTAATCTTCCAAAAGACATTCGAATTGCGACGGTCTGGTATCGCCCGACCGACAAGACCCTGCGCACGCCAGACTACTTCGTTCACGAAACGCAGGACTGGCTTGTTCTGCCCTATGAGCTGACGGGCATGTCGATCGAGGAAATCGCTGAGCACCGACCCGAACTCAAATCGATCATCGAGCGCCTGAAACCATACATCGACTCGCGCAAGGAAAAGCCGGCCGCCTGATGGGCAGCAACTCCGCACTCCTGCGGCGCCTTTTCGAAACAGCCGTGGCGGCCGTATTGCCTGATAACTGCATGAGCGATCTGGTCGGCAACCTGCCCGACGGCAAGATTGTCGTAATTGGCGCGGGCAAAGCGGCGGCCGGCATGGCGGCCGAGATTGAGAAGCACAAATCGGCCGAGCTAAGCGGGCTCGTCATTGTTCCCTATGGTCACGCTGCTGCCTGTAAACACATCGACGTTGTCGAGGCCGCACACCCGATACCGGATGCAAGCGGCGTTGTCGCAACCCGCCGCATACTCGAGATTGCGACCGGCCTGACGGCAGCGGATCAGGTGCTTTGCCTCCTCTCGGGCGGCGGATCCTCACTGATGATTGCCCCTGTTGATGGCGTTACGCTTGCTGACAAACAGGCGATTACACATGCCTTGTTAAAATCCGGCGCGTCGATAAGTGAAATAAATTGCGTGCGTAAGCATTTGTCTGCGATCAAGGGCGGCAAACTTGCGGCCGCCTGCCGGCCGGCAAGAATTAGCACGGTGATTATTTCCGACGTACCCGGCAATGATGTGTCGCTTATCGCCTCGGGGCCGACCGTGCATGATGAGACAGCGTCGGCAGATGCACTGCATGTTCTGCAGCACTATTCGATCGAGGTATCGGAATCGCTGCGGTCGGTACTTGAGAATACCGTCGTCGTGAATTCTGATTTTGACGAGGACGTCAGCATTGTCGCCACATCCGATGACGCTATCGCTGCTGCAGCAAAACTCGCAGAATCCGCAGGCTACGCGTCACTCATTCTCGGCGACCTCGAAGGCGATGCACGCGAGCTGGCAACCCGTCACGCGGCCCTGGCTATGTCCATCGCATCGGGTAGGGGAACTGCCAGCCCGCCGCTGATCATTTTTTCGGGCGGTGAAACGACCGTCAAGCTGACGGGCAGCGGCCGCGGCGGTCGCAACACTGAATATGCGCTGGCACTGGCGATAGCGCTCGATGGACACGCAAAAATATCGGCAATTGCATGCGATACGGACGGCATCGATGGCAGTGGCGACAACGCGGGCTGCCTGGTCTCGCCGGATACACTCAAGCGTGCATCCGAACGATCGATGGACGTACATGCATGTCAGGCGAACAATGACAGTTATCATTTTTTCGCCGCGCTCGACGACCTTGTTATTACGGGTCCGACACGAACAAACGTCAATGACTTCCGCGCGATACTTGTCGAGCGTTGATTCCTGGCGAGCAGGCCATTTCCACCGTCTCTTGATGATATATTGACGACCGAATGACAAGACACTTCGACGGAGAATAACCATGAAATCAATTATCCGCCTGTACGGACTTAGCCTCTTGTTGCTTGTTTTTTCGACACCCGCCGACGTGGTTTACGCAAAAAGCGGTAACGACGAACAACGCGCGATCCTGGTCACCGGCGCGAGCACCGGAATCGGCCGCAGGATTACAGAAGTGCTCGCCGAGCAGGGTTTTTTCGTTTACGCAGGCGCTCGGAAACAAAAAGATCTCGATGCGCTCAACGAGATCGAAAACGTTCAGTCAATCAAGTTGGATGTCACAATTCAGGAAGAGATTGACGCAGCCGTCGAGATCGTGAGCGACGGTGGTCGAGGTCTGTACGGAATCATAAACAATGCCGGCGTCTTCATCGGCGGACCGATCGCGGATGTCGATCTGGAGGAGCTGCAGTGGCTGATGGACGTGAACGTGTACGGTGTTTACCGGATAACGCAAGCATTCTCACCGATGATTATCGAAAGCCAGGGCCGCATCAATACGATCGGCTCAATCTCCGGCACCTTGTCTGGCCGTTTTTCCGGCCATTACAGCATGAGCAAACATGCCATTGAGGCCTTTACCGATTCGCTCGCCACGGAAATGTCGCCACTCGGCGTGCACGTCAGCGTCATCGAACCCGGTAACTACGATTCCGCTATCGCGGTAACGGCGCTGGCACGAATGAAGAAAAAGAGCGATGGCTATGCCAGGGAAGGCTCGCCCTTCGCAGAGGAGTTTGGGCAATGGCTCGAACGGCCCTGGGATCGCAGTCAGTACAAGAAACCTGACGAAGTCGCCGAAGCGGCTGTACACGCGATGTCAGCCGACGAACCGCTGCGCCGTTACATGGTCGTGCCCAACGAAGCAGAGGCCGGATATACAATTCGCAAGCAAATAAAAGAACTCGTGCAGCTCAACGAATGGCAGGCCTATTCCTACACACGTGATGAGCTGATCGCAATGCTCGACGCCGCGATGGCGGGCGACGAAGACGAATAGCTCAGGACTGGGTGAATGACACTCGCTGCCCGTTGACGAACGTGGCAGCGATGTGCCTGTCGTCGCCAAGCATCATAAGCGCGAACAACAGCTCCTCCGGAGTTTGAGTCCCGGCAAGACGGCGAGCGGACATGCCGCTGCCTTTTGCGTTCAGCAGGATGAAATCCGCCTCTTTACCCGGCAACAGATTGCCTATTTTGTCCTCGAGGCGCAGCGCTGCGGCTGCGCCCAGCGTTGCAAGGTACAGCGCTCGCGCGGCGGGCAGGTTTTGCTGTTGTAACTGCAGAACCTTGTAAGCCTCGCCCATCGTTCGCAACATCGAAAGACTCGTGCCACCGCCAACATCGCTCGCAAGCCCCGTGCGCAAATTGGCAGCGCCCATCTTGCGCAGGTCATAAAGCCCACTGCCCAGGAACAGGTTCGACGAAGGACAGAACGCAGCCGCACCGCCCTTCTCGCTCATCAGCGCTCGATCCTCATCGTCAAGATGCAGGCAATGTGCGAATACGGATCGCTCGCGCAGCAATCCGAAGTGATCGTAGACATTGAGATAACTGCTGCTCCACGAGTATTGGCCGGCGACCTCGTCGATCTCTGCCTGATTCTCGGCCAGGTGCGTATGCACCCAGGTATCGGGATACTCGCTCGCCAGTCGCCCGGCCGCGGCAAGCTGCTGCTCGCTGGACGTGATCGCAAATCTCGGCGTGATGGCATAGCCGAGGCGACCCTTGCCGTGCCAGCGTTCGATCAGCTGCTTGCTGTCCTCGTATGCGGACGTCGGAGTATCCTGAAGTTCGCCCGGGCAATTGATGTCCATCAGAACTTTGCCGGCAATCAGTCGCATGTTGCGCGTATCGGCGGCACTGAAGATCGCGTCGGCCGATTGCGGATGTACGGTCGCAAACACGGCTGCCGTTGTCGTGCCATTGCGAAGGAGCTCATCGAGAAAGAAACCGGCGGCGGCGTTCGCATATGCAGCATCGCCGTAACGCATCTCGCAGGGATAGGCGTAACGGTCCAGCCAGTCGAGCAAACGCTCGCCGTAGGAGGCGATAATATCGACTTGTGGAAAGTGCACATGACAATCGATTAGACCCGGCACGATCAGCTTGTCCGGAAATGCCTCCAGCGGAACATCGGCATACTCGATGACTAGATTAGCCGCATCGCCGATCGCGACGATAATGCCGTCGTCGACCACCAGCAGGCCGTCATCAAAGTACTGCGTCGCGCCAGCGTCGCCGGCTTCGCCAGGGTCTGCAAGACAATGATATATCGGTGCGCGAAATGCCTGCTTCATCGCTGCTAACTGCCCTGCAACATGACGGGTTCATCGAGAAAATGTTCGTCGCAGTTGGGCCCCTCGCCAGCTCTGTCGATTACGAGGAAACGCTGTCCGGACGCAAATGCGATCAGCGGCATATGCCATGTACCGAGACGATAATTAATGCCCTGATTACCATTTGTCACGAATGCCCGCAGGTCATCCGGCGTCACCGATTCCGTGGGCGGCGCCACAACGATGATCATCTTGCATGGGGACAAGGGGACAAAGGCCTGACTGCCCAGCGGATGACGCTCCACCATGTCGATGCGATACGGCAAAACGCTTGCAGTACGGCTGCGCACCATGCTCACCGCAACCTCGCCATCAACGATATCGATATTGCACAGCTTGTCGAAGCGGTCGAATCGCGCGTCGTTCATCACGCTGCCCTGCACCTGAGCCGCCTCAATCACGTCGCCATAAGGCATGAATCGCTCTGCTGTTAGCGGCATCGGCCGAAGAACTATTCCAGACATTCTTACTCGCTCCGCGCGGCCCTGCCGAACAGGCGCAATCGACTTATGCCACCATCCGGAAAAATGGCGACGCGCGCATGCGTGATCGTCCCGGTTGCTTGTAATTCGGATTCAAAGAAATGCTGTTGATCCATTGAGAGTTTCGACTCGGGCAACAGCGTACGCCATTGATCACTGTCGTTGCGTGCGTCCTCGTTGTTCGCGAAATTCGCAACCTCCAGCGACACTCGATCCGGATAATTGCCCTTGAAGTGCGCCGTATCGACTTCTACACGTTCAATCGTTCCCGCCTGGCCGAGCGCGAGAATTACCCAGTCATTGCCAGGACCGCGACGTCGTGCCGTTTCCCATCCATCACCCATATTGATGCCGCGGCCCGGAAGATTCAGATTGTGCATGCTGCCGTAATGTTCATCGCTGCAGGCAAGCGCGCGCCCGCCGTGCCGTAGCGCAATGAGATCCAGCATGCCCTCTTCGTCAGAGGGTTCCGGCTTTACTTCGCCGTAAACACGCAGACGCGCAATGCCACCATCCGGGAAAATATTCAGGCGCAGGTGCGTCCAGCTGTTTTCGTTCTGAATCGCAATAAACTGGTGTGTGTCACCGCTGAGATCTGTTTTCGCAAGAAGCTCCGACCAACCCTCTTCCGGAACATCTTCATCACTGGTGCAAACATCGATCGATGCCTGCGGTGGAAAATTTCCCGTGAAGAATGAAGTATCGATATCGAGACCACGAATAACACCCGCTACGCCAAGACGAATTATGCAGAAATCATGGCCGGGTGTGCGGCGGCGGCGGCTCTCCCAACCGTCCATCCACTTGCCGTGATCATCGTATTTGTCGTCTATGAATTTTGGTTCCGATGGATCGATCAGACGCTCTTTGGCCGCAAAAAACTCATCGCTTGCGAACGTCACGCGTGAGCCAAGACGCGGTTGCTCGAGTCGAATAAACGCGTGAAACGGGTGTCGCTCGCTGCTCATTGCTCCATCGTCTCCAGCCGCAAGCGTGCGATCTTGTGAATCTCCACGAGTGCGGCCTCAAATTCATCATCGTACTCGTTCTGCAGCCGGCGCTCGAACATCGCCAGAATCTGCTGACGACTGCTGTCGCGGACGGCCATGACGAACGGAAAGCCGAACTTTTCCTTGTAACGATCGTTCAAGCTCTGAAATTGCTCATATTCAGGCTGCGTGCACTGATCGAGGCCCGCGCTCGTCTGCTCTGTCGTCGACTCGGCCGTGAGCTCACCGGCAACCTGCGCTTTGCCCGCAAGATCGGGGTGGGCGCGAATCAGCTCAAGTCGCCGCTCAGTCGATGCATTGTCAACACAGTCGGCCATGACACGCGCGACATCATCAATAGTAAGTGATTGCTCCAGGTGCGGCGCCGCGCGCTCGGCCACCCAGCTCGAATGCTCGTAGATGTCGCCAAATTTCTCAACAAAACTCGCAGCGCTCATTGGTCCCTCGCAGCGTGATGGTCGCGCCAGTGATTTGCGATGTCGATACGGCGTGCGACCCAAACGTCATCATGCGCCTGCACATGATTGATGAACCGCTCCACTGCCGCCAGGCGACCCGGGCGACCGGCCAGCCGACAATGCAAGCCGATCGACATCATGCGCGAGCCTTCTTCGTACAGGACGTCGAATGAATCTTTCAGGTACTCGAAAAACTGTTGCCCCGAATTAAAACCCTGCGGCGTCGCGAAGCGCATGTCGTTGGCATCCAGTGTATATGGCAGCATGAGTTGCGGCGTCGCGAACGAGTAGTCCCAATAAGGCAGATCGTCCGCGTAGCTGTCGCTGTTGTAGGCGAAGGCGCCCTCTTCAGCGGCGATGCGATGCGAGTTGGGGCCGCAGCGACCGAGATACCATCCGGCCGGCACTGCGCCCGTCACACGCTCGTGAATTGCCAGCGCCTTCCTCAGGTGTTCGCGTTCTGTCGCCTCGTCGATATTCTGGTAATCAATCCAGCGATAACCGTGGCTTGCGATTTCCCATTCGGACGACTGCATCGCCGCGACGGCACCCGGGTTGCGTGCCAGTGCCATCGCCACACCAAAAACCGTGACTGGAAGATTGTGTCGCGCGAACAAACGATGCAAGCGCCAAAACCCGGCGCGCGATCCGTATTCGTAGATCGACTCCATGTTCATGTGGCGCTCGCCAACAATCGGCGCGGCGCCCACGATTTCAGACAGGAAGGATTCGGATGCGGCATCACCGTGCAGGACGCAGTTCTCGGCACCTTCTTCATAGTTAACGACGAACTGCACTGCACTCCGTGCGCCGTTCGGCCAGTCAGGGTCCGGCGGATTAGCACCGTAACCACAGAGGTCGCGTGGGTAGTTTTCGTCGTTCACGGTTGCTCACTCTCCGCGCCCGCCTGAAACCATTGATCAATCATTGCGCGCTCATCGTCACTGATTTTCGTCAAGTTGCCGATCGGCATGACCCGCATGATGACAGTCTGTTGGTGAATGCGCAGGGCTTCCGCAATGATCTGCGCGTCGCTGTCAAACTCGACACCGCTCGGCGCGGCCGGAAATGCCGGGTGCGTTGAATTCGCCGAATGACAGGTCGTGCAGCGTTCATGAACAATACGCCGCACGTCTGCAAAGCTCGTATCGCCATGTGCGGACGCCAACGTGGATTTCGGCACGATGACGAAGGACACGGCGAGAATCAGGAGTGCCGCGATAATGACGGGCAGCAGAGATGCGTTGCCTTTGTGCCGTGCAACGAAGTAAATGCGAATCAATGCGCCAGCAAGCGATATCGCAATCAGCACAGCCCAGTTGTATTCGTTTGCGTAGGTCATCGCGAAATGATTGCTGGTCATTACAAACAAGACCGGCAGCGTGAAATAGGTGTTGTGTACCGAGCGTTGTTTGGCGCGTATTGCCGGGGCCGGGTCCGGCGCCTCACCACGCGCAGCCCTGGCCACCATCTGCCGCTGACCCGGAATGATGACGAAGAACACGTTGCCGACCATGATGGTTCCAAGAACGACGCCAAAGTGAATGTAGGCACCGCGCCCGCTGAACAGCTGGCAAAGGCCCCAGGCAAGCAAGGACACGAGAACCAGCAGCACCAGGCTGAATGCTTTTTCGTTGCTGCCGATGGGCGACCGGCAGAGCAGGTCATAAACAATCCAGCCGCCAACGATAAACGCTGCCGCAATACTGACAGCCTCAAGAGGGGACAAACCGGCAACCGCAGGATCGATCAAATAGACCTCAGCGCCGTACCAGTACACCAGGACGAGCAGGAACATTCCCGATAGCCAGGTTGTATAGGCTTCCCACTTGAACCAGTGCAAAGTGTCGGGCAGCTCGGCGGGCGCTGACTTGTATTTTTGCGCGTGATAAAAACCGCCACCGTGCACGGACCAGATCTCACCGCCGACGCCGCGGTCTGCGGACGCTTTTTCCGCCGGTGCCTCGAGGTGATTGTCGAGCCAGATGAAATAAAACGACGAGCCGATCCAGGCGATTCCCGTGATGAAGTGCGTCCAGCGCACAAGCATGTTCAGCCAGTCGGCGATATATGCTTCCATGCTAGCTTCTCAGTGGGATAACGTTGTCAGGAAGGGCTTTCGAGTTTGAATTGGTCGCATGCTCATAAGCCTGCAACACTTCCGCCGCCGCGGCAACGGCGATTTCCGCCGGTTTTTTACCACTGATGCCCGCGACGCCAATCGGGCAGGTCAATGTATCGATGAGGGCCTGCGGCATGTCTTGTTGCCGATAACGTTTTTCGAAGCGACGTCGTTTTGACAGCGATCCGATCAAACCGCAGTAGCCTGCGTCTTCGCGACGCAGAATCCGGTCGCAAATATCGAAGTCGAGTGCATGGCTGTGTGTCATGACCAGGTAGCTGCTCGCGGGCGGCATCGCCGCGACTTCGAGCGCCGGTTGCGGCGTTTCGATGGCGCGTACGTTTGCCGGTGTGACGCGAAAAATATTGCGGCGACTGTCGACCCAGCGAATATTGCAGTCGAGTTGCGATAGTGCAGCGACGACGGCCGTGCCGACGTGACCCGCACCAAACACAGCGATGTTGAAGTTTGTCGCGATGACCGTATCGATAAACCAGTCGTCTACGCACTCACCCGGCGCGTTGTTATCAAGCATCGACAGCGCTCTGTCGGAAACCGAATCGGGAATCATCGACATGTCATCGCCGTAGAGCTGCCCGGCCGTAATGATCACTTGCGTGTTGCCGGTGACGTGCTTGATCCGAGCCGCCTTTTCATGCTGGCCGTGCAGCATACTCAGGTCCCGCAACCACTCCGGCAAACCCGCGGTCAATGTCTCGAACAACACTTCCACGACTCCACCACAGCACTGGCCCATAGCCGATCCCAGAGGGAAGCGCCTGAGCAGGGTCTTGTCTTCGTCGCCAAGGAGATCGACTGCAATTCGCGTGCACTGATATTCCAGTTGTCCGCCACCAATCGTGCCGATACTCTCGCTCTTCGTGACGATCATCTTTGCGCCAACCTCACGCGGCGCTGAGCCGCGGACGCTGGCCACCGTTACCAGGACAACAGCTTCATTCGCGGCCGTCAGGTCGGAAAGCTCTTCGATCCACTCATTCATGACGCACCGTCCTCCCACGCCAGCAGGACTGCCTCGGGTGTCGCGGGCGCATCCAGTTTCGGCATTGGCTGTTTATCACTCGATATCGCATCGCGAATGGCGAAAAATACCGACAACGCCAGCATCAGCGGTGGTTCGCCGACGGCTTTGGAACGATAAATTGTATCTTCCCTGTTTCCTGCATTTTCCAGGAGTTGCACTCGAAAATCGACTGCCAGATCGGAGCAGGTAGGAATCTTGTAGGTCGAAGGCGCGTGCGTTTTCAGCTCCCCGGAGGCATTCCACCACAGCTCCTCGAACGTCAGCCAGCCAGCGCCCTGCACGAAACCACCTTCGATTTGGCCGAGATCTATAGCCGGGTTCAGGGAGTCACCGCAGTCGTGAAGAATATCGACACGCAGAATTCTGTTTTCGCCGCTTAATGTATCGACGATGACTTCCGACACGGCGGCACCGTAAGCGAAATAGAAAAAAGGTCGACCACTGAATGTCGCGCGGTCGTAATGAATCCTGGGTGTCTTGTAGAAACCGGTCGCCGACAGCGACACACGATCTGCCCACGCCAGTTGCACGAGCTCGGCGAATGATACCGACTCCTTACCAACCGTCACGCGGCCGCCCGCAAAAGAAACGTCTTTTTCCGCAATCGAAAAATGCCTGCACGCGAACTCGCTCAGGCGAGATCGTATCCTAGCGGCCGCAATCTGGGCCGCCTTGCCATTCATGTCCGAACCACTCGACGCAGCCGTTGCAGACGCATTGGGGACCTTGCTCGTATCGGCCGCCATTATCTGGATTTGATCTACGTCGATCCCGAATTCATCGGCGACAACCTGCGCCACCTTGATGTACAGACCCTGGCCCATCTCGGTACCACCATGGTTCAGATGCACGGTGCCGTCTTTATAGATATGTAAGAGCGCGCCCGCCTGGTTGAGAAGCGTTTTCGTGAACGAGATGCCGAACTTGACCGGCGTCAGGGAAATGCCTTTTTTCAATATCGGACTGTTGCAATTGAATTCACGGATCGCATCGCGACGAGCAACGTAGTCGGAGTCGCGCTCAAGCTTGTCCACGATCTCATGGATGATGTTGTCTTCGACGGTCTGCTCGTAATGCGTGACGTTACGCTCATCGATTCCGTAAAAATTAAGCCGTCGAATTTCAAGTGGATCCTTGCCCAGCGATCGCGCGATATTCTCGATCACATACTCGATCGCGAACATGCCCTGTGGACCACCGAATCCACGAAACGCCGTATTCGACACCGTATTCGTCTTGCAACGATGCGACGTGATGTGAATGTTTTCCAGAAAATAGGCGTTGTCACAGCTAAACATTGCGCGGTCGTTGACGGGCCCCGAGAGATCTGCCGAAATACCGCAGCGCGAAGCAAGCATGAAGTCGATGCCTTCGATCAACCCGTCGTCATCGAAGCCGACATCGTAGTCGATTACGAAATCGTGGCGCTTGCCCGTCATGATCATGTCGTCGTCACGGTCCAGCCTGAGTTTGCAGGCTCGTCCTGTATGCACCGCCATCAGCGCCGCGATACATGCAATCAACGCTGCCTGGCTCTCCTTGCCGCCAAACGCACCGCCCATGCGCCGACAAATAACGACGACATCTTTGGCCGCTCGATTGGTCGCTTGCGCAACCATGGACTGCAGCTGGTCCGGGTGTTGCGTGGAGCTGTAGACGAGCAATGCGCCATCTTCCTGTGGCACGGCCATGGCAATATGACCTTCGAGGTAAAACTGATCCTGCCCACCGCAGCTGATGCTGCCCTGCAGGCGATTCTTAGCTTTATCCAAGGCGGCGGCCGGCTCGCCGCGTGTCAGCTCTTCGCTCGGCAGTACAAACGATGCCTGTTCGATTGCGTCCCTCGTATCGAGGATCGGCGTCAATGCTTCGTAAGTGATCTCGGCACGACGGGCCGCTTTACGTGCCTGATCAACGCTGTCTGCCGCAACTGCAAAAATCGGGTGTCCGACGTAGAGCACTTCATCGTCCACGAGAATCGGATCGTCGGCCACGATCGCGCCGAAATTATTATCGCCTGGAATATCGTCGGCGACCAGCGATGCACGCACGCCGGGCGCCTCATTGACGGCATCGAGATCAATGCTCTTGATGCGCGCATGTGCCTGCTGGCTCATGCCAACGGCAATGTGCAACAGGTCACGGGGTTCCGGCAGGTCATCCGTGTACGCTGCCTGACCGCTTACGTGCAGGTGTGCGCTGTCATGTGGCAGCGCCTTGCCGACAGATCGTTCAAACGCTGTCATGACAAGCTCATCCTGTGCGCCCGTAGTCGTACACTGTTGCTGATAGTTCACCCTGTGTTTCAAGGTAAAACCGTCGAATCAGATTGCGTGCAACGCGCAGTCGGTAGTCGGCAGACGCACGCACGTCGTCAATGGGCGCGAAGTCTTTTGCCAGGGCCTCCATCGCCTGTTCGATTACTGCTTCGCTCCAGACCTGATCTTGCAGTACCTGTTCGCACTGCGTCGCCCGTTTGATCGTCGCGGCCATCCCGCCGAATGCAAT
>SMUZ01031408.1_pt1 | contig 27752 bp, 18 predicted proteins | sample 2456421 | NCBI WGS metagenome assembly SMUZ01 (sample SAMN11095932, study PRJNA526329) | marine sediment metagenome | biome: Marine sediment; feature: Surficial sediment; material: Deep marine sediment; isolation source: Hadal surficial sediment | place: Pacific Ocean | collected 2014-11 | depth... | reverse complement strand
AGTGCCCGCAACTGGCAGAAACCCATCTGCGTGTAGAGACTGTCGGGTCGAGACACCCCGCCGGCGAGCATGGCGTCGGTGCGGCCGGCCCGCAGTTCATCACAGGCGAGCTTCACTGCACACAAGCTTGACGCGCACGCGGCATCGAGCGTGCAGCTGCCGCCGCCCAGCCCCAACGCTTGGGCCAGCAGGCTGGCAGGCCGCGCCGTCACGCGTGCATTGAGCGGCGACGACAGTGTCACGACGCGCTGTGTCACTGCGCCCGTGGTCCCGAGCAGTGCGTCTTCGAACGCCCGGCCCAGCACCTCGCGGGTGATGGTGGACGACCCGTCGGTCGGCAAGGCGATCGCCGCCAGTGTCACGCCGACGCGCCGGCGATCCAGCGTGCCGGTCACCGCGTCATCGAAGGCCTGGCGGCCGACGTGCAGGACCATCTCGTACAGCGGGTCCAGCCCGCGCAGCGTGTCGGTGTCCAGCTGCAGGCCGGTCGGGTCGAACGTGAAGCCTTCCACGAAGCAGGCGCGCGTCGAGTAGACCTTGTCCAGGGTAAGAACAGGATCGTATGCGCCTGGCGGGTCGAGCACCCACCGTCCGGGCGGGACTGTCCGCGACGCATCGAGCTTGGCCTGGATGTTGCGCTGGAAGGTGTCGAGATCAGGGGCTTGCGGAAACAGTCCGCCGAGCCCGACCACTGCGATCGGCGATGAGCCGGTCACCTAGGTCGTATCCCCGTTCACGACCGAGCGGCGTGAAGGTGCTCGTGGCCGAACGCCTCGCGCAAGGAGGGGTCCACGGTCCACGCGTACCCCTCCATCTGGGCGACCACGGTCCCGCTGGCGTCGAGGAACGTGATGTTCGCGGTCATGCGGTGAGGGCTCCGTTCCAGGACCTCCAGGGCTGCAAGCACGCCATGGGTGGGGAACGTTGCGGTGTACTGCCGGTAGCGAGCCCCGCAGGTCGGAAGCGACAGGGAGCCGAGTTCCTCGTGACACCAGAGGATGCCCAATTGGAGCCCGGCATCGACGACGAGCGGGTCGCCCAGCCACGCGCTGCGTAACGGGTCGTCCATCCAGTCCGCCGGGGCCGGGGCCGACCGCACGTGGGCAACGATGCCCTGCGACGAGTACCCATCGATGCGCTCGATGCCGTGAAAGTGCGGACCGTGGAAGAGCACGTCGCGGTACGCAGCATCGATACTGCGTCCGTAGGTGTGCTCGTCGAGGTGGGCGGGACGCGAATAGTCTGGTGGCGTCGGCAGCGTGGTCGTCAGGATCGCGCGGGCCCGCGCGTGAACGATCTCGTTGTTGTCCAGACCGCTTCGCAGTTCGACGTCGACCTCGAAGACGTCGCCGCTGCGCCGAATCTTGGACGCGACGGCCCGCAGGTCGCACGGGTCGTTGTTCAGAATCACGCCCTTGCACACGCGGAACTCGTCGAATCCGAGCAAGAGCAACCCGGGGTTGAGGTGCAACGCCGCGTGACCGAGCCACTCCTGCATGACGGCCACGGGAAGCACGGGATACCCGCCGATCACGTGCGACCGAAGAAACGGGTGCCGGTCGAGGTCCAGTCGACGTTCAAACGCCGGGAACAGAACCGGTTGCGTGGCCGATGCGGCTGGCGCGTGCTGATCGAGACCGCCCGCCGGCGACTCCGGAAGGGCATCGCCGATCACGATCTCGGTCGCGCCTGAATCGCCACATGCCAGCTCGTCGATCAGGCTGCGGGCGCCCGCTTCGAGCGGAATCACTCCGATTCCCGCACGGGCGAACTCTCGCTTGAGCGCGGGGGTGACCATGCCGCCGTCCCACGGCCCCCAGTCGATCGACACCACGCGGCACGACGGACGCAACGCGGCCTGTCGATGGGCCACCTTGTTGAGCACCTCGTTGGCCATGGCGTAGTCGACCTGGCCCTGCCGGCCAAAGCGTCCGGTGACCGAAGAGAACAGGGCGAGGAACTCAAGCTCGTCGGGCGCGACCGCTTTGAGCAGATGTCGCAAGCCCGTCACCTTCGTATCGAAGACGCGCTCGAACTGGTCCACCGTTTTGTCGTCGATCCAGCGATCCTCGAGGACACCCGCGGCGTGGATCAGGCCACGGACCGGACCGAAGCTGGCGTGAATCTCGTCGAACGCAGCGGCAACGGCCGCACCGTTGCGCACGTCTACCGAGCGATACACCGCGCGCGCCCCGGCGCGATTGATGCGTGCGAGCGTGTCGGTGACCTCCCGATTGGCGACGTGCCGTCGATAGGCGGCTTCCAGGTCGGTCGGCGTCGGCGTGCCGCGCCCCTCGAACCCGTGCTCGAGCAGGGCGCGCTTCATGTCTGCCTCACCGGTCACGCCGACCAGCCAGGTCGGTTCCGGCTCCGGCGCGGGGGATCGACCCAGCAGCACGAGTGTCGGTTTGCTCTCGGTCGCGAGCGCGCAGGCGACCTCGGCCGTCACGCCGCGTGCCCCGCCGGTGAGGACCACCACCTCGCCGTGGCTGAGTCGTGAACGCCCGTTCGTGATCGCGGTCGGCACCGTCTGGAGACCGCGACGAACATGCCCGTCCAGCCCGACTTCAATGGGACCGTCGGCAGTCAACTCGGCTGCGATCGCGGCGGCAATCTGGTCGCTGTCGCTCCAGGATGCGGCTACGTCCAGGGCCTTGCATCGCAGCGCCGGCCATTCCCGTGCGACGGTTTTCGTCAGTCCGGACAGACCGCCTTGCACGGCATCGAACGTACCGCCGGTCAAGCCAAACGCGCCGTCCATGCGGGAGACGGTGACGAACAGTGCTCCGCCGCCGGCTGCCGCTTCTCGCAACATCGGGCCGACCCGCTTGGTCAGCGCAAAGGCGTCCTTGAGCCGGTGCTCGGACGCTTCACTCCAGATCGGGTCGGCCGTCGGGTCGGGAGGCGCGAGCACGATGAGCCCACCGATGCGCGCGAGGCCCGCGATGCCGTTGCTCTCGGTCGCGATATCGGCGCGTACCACGCGGGCGGTCCGGTCCTCGGTGGCGAACAGATCGCACAACGCCTGTGGCAGTCTGGTGCCGTCGTCGACGATCCACACCTCGCGGCCGGCGCCGAGGGCGACCGGACCTCCAGGGGAGACAGCCGGCAATTCGACCGCTCGCAACACGCGTCGGTCGAGCGGTGTGAACTGCGGGTCTCGTTGGTCCCGACGCGGCAGACGTTGCTCGGCACTGCACGGTGCATTCGCTGCGCACGTCGGTGCTTCGACGGGCGCCGGCGGCGTGGGATCGGGTGCGTCCGTCGGGCCGTCGGTCGTCCTCATGTAATCGATGATGCTGCGCAGCGTTCGCAGGCTGCCGACATACGTGGAGTCGACCGCCGGCATCTCGGGGAGGCGGGTCTGCACCCCGGCCAGAATCTCGAGACGCTTGATGGAGTCGATGCCGAGGTCGGCCTCGAGGTCCATGTCGAGGTCCAGCATTTCGATCGGGTAGCCGGTCAGCTCCGCCACGACCTCCAGCAGCGTGTCTTCAGCGACCGTCGCGCCGCCGCCGCCGGCGGCGGCGGCTTCAGTGACGACTGCGGGTGCCACCGCCGGCGCCAGCGGGACGTCGTCCGGCGGAGTGGTGGGCGCGGCCACGGAATCGGGGGACACGACAGGTGCGGCGGGTCCCGCAACGGGGTCCGGAGGTGTCGCCGGCGACGCAGTTGCCGGGTGTTGCGCGGCGAGGGGCGCGGCCACGCCGGTCATCATCGTCGGAGGGTCGGCGACCGCCAGGCCCAGGCTGCCCGCGACGAGCCGTTGCTGGCTCTCCATGACCATCTGAAAGGTCTTGTGCGCCAGCTCCTGCCCTTCGAGGAATCGCAGATGCACCTCGGCGGTCTGTTGCTGGAGGGCTTGCATCGCTCGCAGCCCTTCCTGCACGACCCGCAGGACACCGGGCAGATGGGTCGACGCGTCCTGCTGCGGCACCGGGCTCGGCGCGACCGCGGGCACGGACGGCGGCGGGACGAGCTGTGGGTCGCGTATCGGCAGCGTGGGTTCGTGCGCGGTGTCTCGGGATGCATGGCCGTTGTTCGTGGCGTTCCTACTCACCTCAGGGTTTCCATCAGTCTTCGACACGGTCGGTGTGTGGGCTGCCGCGGGTGCCGTTGTCTTTGGTGATCGATAGTTCACCCCCAGCAGCGGAATCACCATCTTCGGTCGACGGGGCTCAGGGCAGTTCGGGTCCCAGGCCGAGAGGTCAACGGGATGACCCAGCGCGCTCAGTCTCGCCAACACACAGGCCAAGTCGGTCATGCCGGATCCCCGTCCGCACGTCGCGTCCAGCGCCATGACGTCGTGCGGCTGGTCGCCGAGCGTCGCTCGAACCAGACCGGTCAGGACGTTGCGGGGGCCGACCTCCACGAATGTGCGCACACCGGCGGCATGGAGATTCTCGATCTCGGTGACGAAGTTGACCGGGCTGACCAACTGACGTGCCAGCGTGTCGCGCACCGCGTCGGTGTCCTCAGCGTACGGTTCCGCCGTGCAGTTGGCGTAGACGGGCCGCGACCCGCCGGAGAACGCGATGTCGTCGAGTCCTTCCCGGAAGCGTTGTCCGGCGTCGACCATCAGGGTGCTGTGGAACGCCGCAGCGACCTGCAACGGTGTGGTCCGCCAGCCGCGCGCCGCGCACGCCTGCACCGCACGGTCGATGGCGTCGCGCGTGCCCGACAGCGCACCCTGCAACGGGCTGTTGCGATTGGCCAGCACGGCATCGATGCCTTCGTCGGCGAGCATGCGGTCCAGGTCGGCCAGCGGCGCCTGCACCGCGACCATCGTGCCGCGGTCACCCGTGCCTTCGGCCATCACTCGGCCGCGCAGCTCAGAGAGGCGCCGCAGGCCATCGTCATCGAGACGATCGGCGGCACGGAGGGCGACGAGCTCGCCGTAGCTGTGGCCGGCCGTGCAGTCGGGGCGGACGCCGAAGCGCTGCAGGACCCGCAACATCGCCAGACTGACCGCCCCGAGCGCCGGTTGGGCGACATCAGTCCGGGTGAGCGCTGCCTGCTGCTCGGAGCGGGCGCGCGCGTCAAACACCGGATGCGGGAAGATGCAATCGCTCAGACGCTCCGGAGACGAGGATGTTGCGTCGGCGTCCGCCTGGGCGATGGCCTCACGCGCCTCCGGGAAGACGCACGTCAGGTCCCGTCCCATGCCCACGTACTGGCTGCCCTGACCCGGGAACAGGAACGCGATCCGGCCGGGCCGCCGCGGGCCGCCAAAAAACAGATTCGGCAGGCTCCACGACTGCTCGTGTTTCTCTGCCGCCATCGCCTCGGTCGCGTTCGCGCAGAGCGTGGCCGGGTCCGCATCGGATTCGATGACGAGCACGAGGCGGAACGCGTGCCCGGGCGAGAACGTGCGCCGGGTGTCCAGGGCACGGAACGCCAATCGGTCGGGTGTGGGTGCCTCATCGATGAACGCGCGCCACTGCTCTAGCCGGTCGTGCAATTGCTCGATGGTATCGGCGGACAGCGCAACGAGCTGTGTTGAGCCGTCCCAGGCCGCGTCATCGTGGGCGCCGGTGTGCTCCTCGAGCACGGCATGAAAATTACTCCCGCCGAAGCCGAACGCACTGACGCCCGATCGACGGGGCTGGTTGTTTGCTCTGAGCCACGGCCGAGTCTCTGTGTTGAGGTAGAACGGGCTGGCGTCGATGTCGAGGTTGGGATTGGGCTCGCTGACCTTGATCGTCGCCGGCAGCACCTTGTGGTGCAGGGCCAGCGCCGCTTTGATCAGTCCCGCAGCGCCGGCGGCGGCCTTGGTGTGTCCGACCTGCGACTTGACCGAGCCGAGCGCGCACCACGTCCCATCTGACTTCGCCGCGGAGTACACGGTCTTGAGCGCGTCGAACTCGACGGCGTCTCCGACCGTCGTTCCGGTCCCGTGGGCCTCGACCAGTTGCACTGTGGCCGGGTCGATGCCGCTCACTTCATAGGCGTCGCGGAGGGCCTCGGTCTGCCCGGCTGCGCGGGGTGCGTAGATACTCTGCGAGCGACCGTCGCTCGAGGTGCCGATCCCGCGAATCACCGCGTAGATGCGGTCGCCGTCGCGCTCGGCATCCTCCAGACGCTTCAGCACGACCATGCCTACACCCTCGCCGATCACGGTGCCATCGGCGTCCTTGGCGAAGGGCCTGGCGTCGCCCGTCGGCGAGAGCGCCTGCGTCTTGCTGAAGCACATGAACATGAAGATGTCGTTCAGTGCATCGACGCCGCCGGAGACGGCCATGTCGGTCCGGCCGCTCATCAGCTCGAGCATGGCCAGGTGGACGGCACTGAGCGAGCTCGCGCACGCTGCATCCACGACGCAGTTCGTGCCCCTGAGATCGAGTCGGTTGGCGATGCGCCCGGCCACCACGTTCCCGAGCAGACCGGGGAAGGAGTTCTCTTGCCAGGGTACGTAGGTATCGGCCATCGTGCCGATCACCGTCTCCACGACGTTCTCGGAGATACCGGCCTCGCGCATTGCCCTGCGCCACATCGGATGCCCCAGCCGGGCACCCAGCGGGATGACCAGTTCCTGCGTCCCCGTCACGCCGAGCACGACACTGGTCCGCGCTCGGTCGAAGTCGCGGTCGCCGCCGTACCCCGCGTCTTCCAGCGCGGCCTTGGCCACGACCAGCCCCAAGAGCTGCGCCGTATCGGTGGCCTCCAGCGCGGTGGGGGGGATGCCGAACTCGGTCGGATCGAAATCGGTCGGCGAGAGAAACGCGCCGCGGCGGCAGTAGGTCAGGTCGGCGTGGCCGGGGTCGGGGTCGAAGTAGTCGTCAAGCGACCAGTGGGTGTCCGGAACATCGGTGACGCCGTCACCCGACGTGCGGATCAGGCGCCAGTAAGCCTTTAGCCCGTGTGCACCGGGAAACAGGCACCCCATGCCGATGATGGCGATGGGGGTCTGCCTGGCCGTTCCGCTGTGTCCCGATGATGCCAACTGCCGCCTTCCTCATTCGCAGGCAACAAGGGCGGCAAGTGCCGCCCGGTCGTGTGGCCCGAACCGCCGTGCCGCTCGCGGCAACGGCACACCCTGCGCCCGCAGCCACCCCGCCCGCATGAGCGCCGCTGCGCCCACGAGCAGGTTCATGCCCAGCGTTACCACGTCACGGCGCTCCGGAGACTCGAGGAACGACCCTCGAGCCCACTCGTTGAACGCCCCCATCGCCGGGCCGCACCAGATCTGGTAGTCGCCCTTGCGCGATGCCTCACCGGAGTTCGCCCAGCGGGACGCCTGTCCGAGATACGATCGGAAGACCAGCGCCATGCGGTGCTTCGGATCGCTCTCTGCGCGGGCGACCTGCTCCGGGTCGCGGACGGCAAAGTAGTCCTGCGTCTTCGTCCACGCCTCGGCCAATGTCGACCGGAAGTAATCCCGCTCCAGAATCAACCGTGACGCGGCGGGAATCTCGTCCAGCGACACGTGGGCACGGTATAAACGGTACAGGTTGCGGGCTCGAACCGCAAACATCGTACCCCACTTGAGGACCTGGACCTGCACGCCCATCTCGAACATGTCCGCGGCCGGGGCCATGGTCACGTCGGCCTGGCTCGAGCGGGCGAGCATCTCGCGCACCGCCTGCGAGGTGCCCGCCTCCACGCAGGCTTGATTGATGGTCCCGGTCAGGACATAGGCTGCTCCCATGGCGAAGGCGGCCGCCGTCGCCTCCGGGGTGGCGATCCCGCCGGCGGCACCGAGCCGCAACGCGGTCCGATAGCCATGGGTGCCCTGCATGTCGTCAGCCACGGCCAGCATGGTCGGCACCAGCGAGATCGCCGGCTGGTTGTCGGTGTGCCCGCCGGAATCTGCCTCGGCGGTCAGGTCCTCCGCCACGGGGATCTCGGCCGCCATCGCCGCCTGGGGCTGTGTGATGAATCCGGCGTCAACCAGGGTCCTCAGCATCTCCGCCGGGGGCGGGCTGAAGAACTTGCGGGCCACCTCGACCCGCGACACCTTGGCGATGACCTTGTTCGGTGTGATGACGGTGCCATCTGAGTCACGAAAGATGCCGGCCACGCGGTAGCGGATCAGGGGGAGCGTCAGCTCGATGTACGCGGCCGCACTGACCAGCCGAACGTTCCGACGAAGGTAGAGCTCGACGACCTCGGCTTCGCTCTGTGGTTCGGTCGGGGCGTGAATCAGATTGAAGCCGTAGGGCCGGTCACCCACATTGCGCTGGATGCGCTCGATGGCCAGCTCGATGCGTTGTGTCGACAGGCCGGCGGCACCGAAGAAGCCGACCATTCCCGCCCGGGCCATGGCCTCCACGATCTCCTCGGATCCGACGCCGTTGGCCATCGCCCCGACCACGTACGGATAGGTCAGCCCGTGGCTCGCACGGAATTCGGGATCGCCGAGTTGTTCGGGTCGGAGCACCGGCGCGTAACCGACGAGCCGCTGCGCGCCCTTCGCGGCCACACCATCGGACTCCAGCGTGGCGGTGCCTCCGTGCGCCACACCGATCTGTCCGTCCACCTCGACCAACCGCACTGGCGTGGCCACGTGATGGACCGCTCTCGTGACCGCTTCCTCGCCGAATTCGGGCGCACCTCCGCCATCGGGTGTCCACCAGCCCACGGCCGTGTGGCCGTACCGCTGTACCGGTATGGTCGATGCCTGTGCTTGCAAGTCACACGGGGTCCTGCCCCGCCTGGTTTCCGCGCCGCCAGATCATAGCGATCAGTACGTCCAGTGTATGTGGGAATCGCGGGCATGTCACGGGCCGGCACGCGACCCGTGGCCTCACCGGCCGACGGGCTCACGCAGGAGCGCCGCAGTGCTCGGTGGGGACACCGCGTGGTTGATGAGCCTCTGCTAATGGAAGCCGGTCGTGCCGGGCTGCTAGGACGCTGTCTTCTTTCGTCTCCTGGCGGCAGCAGCTCTGAGCGTCATCTTCCCTGCGCTGAGCGTGCCCGTGCCGGATTTCTGTGCCGTCGTTTTGGCGGCGCCGGCCTGTGTTTTCTTCGACAAGGGCGTCTTTTTGTGTGTCGATGTGGAGGATGCGCTCTTTTGTGCCACAGTGCGGCGAGATGCCGGTGTCCTCGCTGTCACCTTGCTGCGAGATGCCGGCTGCTTGCGCGACGCCGCCGCTCCGGTCGTGGTCACCTTCTTGGCGGGGGCCTTCGTGCGTCGTCGCGTGCGGTGGGAGGCCTTGTCGCTTTCCGAAGCAGCCCCCGTGTCCAGCTCGATGCCGAAGACGGATGACATGTCGTCTGTCTTCAAGAGGCGTCGCCGGCCGCTCTTCCTCGTCGTCGGCACATGCGTGACCGCGGCAGCGATCAACTCGGTGGGCTCGACGCCCCGCAGCGTGAACAGCATCTCAGGCGCATGATCGAGGCGCGCACCGATGCCGTAGAGCGCCGCCGCCACGTGCTTGCACATGGTCGCCCAGTCTGGGCACGAGCAGCGCAGGGAGATGTCCTGTGGTGCAGGAAACAGCCCGGTACCTTTGCGGGTCACGACCGCCATCACGCCGCGCGAGATCGATCCCTGCAGCAGCTCGACCATCGAGTCGATCTTGCCGGCACACTGCGACTTGATCGCCGCCCACCTCTTGCGCGCCAGTGGCCTGATCTCGATCTCGACATCGTAGAGGCTCGAGCCGCTGACGAGCGCCCGGACGCGCCCGTGTTCGATCTGCAGGTCGAGGACCGAGCCGTTGCGCACATAGGTGCGACCCCGAGGCAGGCGATTGGCGTAGTCGCTATACGCCTCCAGGTTCCTGCACCACGACTCTCCCCAGAACGTCCTGGCGATCGTGCGGCCGTCGATGTCGACAGGACTGATCGCACGCCCAGACCTCTGGAGTGTCGCAATCTTCTGTGCGGCGCGCCGGCGACGCGTCGCCACCGGCACATAGGGTCGCCATCGGTAGTCGTAATAGCTCATATCGTCATACACCTCAGATTAGTCCTCGACCGCGCTCTGCATGTCGAGCGACACCATCGAGATCAGCTCCTCATTGCTCATCTCCGTCAGGGCCGGCTCTGCACCACCGGACAGGATCTCGTCGGAGAGCTTCTGCTTGCCTGCGATGAGCTCGTCGATACGCTCCTCCACCGTGCCCCGGCAGACGAACTTGTGGACGAGCACGTTCTTCTTCTGGCCGATGCGAAAGGCGCGGTCCGTGGCCTGGTTCTCGACCGCCGGGTTCCACCACCGGTCGAAGTGGATGACATGGGACGCTGCGGTCAGGTTGAGCCCGGTGCCCCCCGCCTTGAGCGACAGCACCATGAACGGCACCCGATCGTCCTCCTGAAAGCTCTGGACCAGCCCCTGGCGTTTCTTGACCGGTGTGCCACCGTGGAGCACGAGGCCGGTGCGACCGAAGACCTCGGCCAGAAAGCGAGACAGCGGCGCCGTCATCTCGCGGAACTGTGTGAACACCAGCACTTTGTCCTGGCGCGAGGCGATGGACTCGCCGAGCTCACCGAGCCGCGTCAGCTTGCCGCTGTCTGCGGCCGCGTAGATGCCATCGCCGAGCCACTGGGATGGGTGGTTGCAGATCTGCTTGAAGCGCATCAGAAAGGCCAGGACCACGCCGCGTCGCTCGATGCCGTCGAGCACATCGATGGCCGTCTTCATCTCCTCGACCGACTGTGCGTACAAAGCGGCCTGGCGTCTGCTCAGCAGGCAGTAGGCGGTGACCTCGGTCTTGTCGGGCAGGTCGGCGATGACACGCTTGTCGGTCTTGAGCCGGCGCAAGACATACGGCTGCACCAGCCTGCGCAGTGGCGCGTAGCCTCCGCGCGTGCTCGACGCCATGGCCTTGCAGAACCGGTTGAAAGCCTTGGCCGAGCCCAGCAGCCCCGGGTTCAGGAAGTCGAAGATCGACCACAGGTCGCCGAGGCGATTCTCCACCGGCGTGCCGGTCAGGGCCAGGCGCCACCTCGAGTCCAGGGCCTTGACCGCCTTGGTCTGTTTGGCGCCCGGATTCTTGATGGCCTGTGCCTCGTCCAGGATCACGCTGCGCCACGCATACGACTTGATCCACTCGGTCCGCATGGCGGTGCCGTAGGTGGTGATCACGGCGTCGCAGGCATCGACCTCTGTCTTCGGCATCAGTTTGAGCTCGGGCGAGGGGATGTGCGACGGGTGGGCAATGAGCACCTCGAGCTGGGGAGCGAAGCGCTCGATCTCCAGCCGCCAGTTGTCGACGAGCGAGGCCGGCACCACCAGGAGGTCGGTGCCAGGCTCCTTGTTGCACCGGCTCAATGACAGCAGGCCGAGCACCTGGATGGTCTTGCCGAGACCCATGTCGTCGGCCAGGCAGCCGCCGAGCTCGAGGGCACGCAGCGTCCAGAGCCACTGCACGCCGATCTTCTGGTAGGGACGCAGCTCGGCCCGCAAGCCGGCGCCGGCGTCGATCTCGGCCCGCAGCTCGGGGGCGCGCAGCGTGTCGAGCGTCGACGAGAGCCATGTGCCCGCGATGACCTCAGACCACTCGGGTCGGGGATCCTCGGTGCCGTCCGGGTCGCCGTCGCCGATCTGCGCGCCGGCCAGCATGCGCATCGACTCGCCAAAGCTCACTCCGCCCGCCTGGGCGTGCTTCTGCAGATCGCGCCACTGATCGAGCACCTCGCCGAGCTTCTCCCTGTCCACCTCGACCCACTTGCCCTTGATCAGCACCAGGCCCTCGGTGGATGCGAGCACGGCGTCGATGTCCCTCGGTGACATGCTCTTGCCATCGAGGGTCAGCGTCACATCGAAGTTCAGGAGCGCGCTCATGCCGAGCGTCGCTGGCGCCGTGTCACCCACCGAGACGGAGACCTTGGGGCGGGGACGGCGCGTGGCGCTCCACCAGTCGGGCATGCGCACCACCAACCCGGCCCGCTCGTACAGCTCGACCTCGCAGAGGAAGCGGTGGGCCTCTTTGGGGGTCCAGGACAGCGGGTGGTAGATGTCGCCGCACTCGACCAGCTCGCGGATGACATCGCTCTGCTCGGCCGCACGCGACAGGGGCGCGAGCAGCGCGAGCAGCTTCTGACGGTTGTTCGCACCGGCATAATCTCTGAGCGCCTGCCCGAGCGGCAGGTGCTGGGGCGTGGCCTGCTTCGAGACCTTGTGCACATAGGTGGCGATGAAGGCGAAGGGATAGTCCCGGTCGCGTCTGTTCTCGGCCAGATGAAGGCAGACGCGGCCGACCACGTTCCAGACCGAGCTCTGCGTTTGCAGATAACCCTGGACCTCACCGCCCTTGAATCGCGCCACCTCGCTGGTCAGGGCCGTGCCGATGTCGGACCACAGGTCGTCGAGCAACGCGGGCGTGAGCAGTTCGGCGCCCGGCATGGGAGGGACCGCTTCGGAAAACGCCGCGATCTCGTCCGGCTCGGAAGCGGGGATGACCAGGGACGTCGGATCGGTCGGATCCAGCGCACCACAGACCCTGGCCACGAAGGACCGCCCGATGTCGCGCCAGTACGACAGCGTGGAGTGCAGGTCGGTGCTGAGCTCTGCCGCACCCAGGTGCAGCACCCCATGCCCGCGCCCGGCGTTGAACGCATCGATGATGCGCCGTTGCGCAGCGGTGGACAGGCCGGGGCCCTCATCGGGCGAACCGGGGTGGACGTCAATGCGGCCGGTCGGGGTCAGTCCGCACAGCAGGGTGCCGCTGGCGACTTTCACCACCGACTGCGACCGAGGCTGCGCCTCACATCGACCAGCGAAGACGGCGCCGCCTCGCTCGCAGCCGCTTTTCGTAGAGCCCCGCTATGCGGAGGCTGGACATCTTCGCGTGTCATGAACACCTGCTTCACGCCTATCGATGCCACCCTGAGAAGCTGTCCAGTGTCCTATCTGACGGGGTCGTCGGTGTCATCGACACCGGCGGTGTTCCCGGTCACGGAATCGGGGACCTGCGGTGGCGCCACGATGGGCGGTTGCGGGACGAGGGGCACGAGCTCGCGGTTCTGCACCGCGGGATCGTCCGGGAGCACCTTCGTCGCCCGGAACACGGCATAGGGAAACTGCTCAACCGGATGCGGCAACGAGCCGTCGGGCATCCGTACGTCGCCGGAGGTGGGTGACCAGTACTCCCAGACGATCTCGCCCTCAGGTGTCACTTCGAAGAATCGTCCCTGCGCGCCTGACGTGATCAGTGTGTGGCCGTCCGGAAGCCGGTGCGCGCCGGAGATGAACGGGCTGTGGAACGATGGCCGGTCTGGCGCCGCGTAGCTCCACGTCGTCGTCGTCGGGCCGAACGGCTCGGACCCGGGCAGCACGTATCGTCCGGCATCGTCGGTCGGCGGCGCGATCTCGAACACCTCCGAGTGGGGGGCCTCCGGTCCGGGAACGTTGTTGCTGAAGACGAGGAGGTGTCCTGCACCAGGCAGGTTCTCTGGGATCCACCGCACGTCATGCTGGCCGAACAGCCGTTGCTCCCCTTCTCCTCCACGCCCGTAGGCGCCCGGGTTCCCCCAGCGATAGAGCAGGTCCCCGCCGTGTCCCCAGCGCCCACCGGTGTGTCCCGTCGCCTCATCGGTTGTCGTGCTGTGGTCGAGGATCCAGATCTCGTTGTACGCATGAATGCTCACCGCGATCTGGTCGAGGGCGGCGTTGTACGCAATCCCGTTCGTGTGCATCACGTCCGACGACGGATCGTGCTCGCTGTCAGCCGGCACGTAGCCGACCTCCCGATAGCGGGCCAGCGCTTCCTCGGCCATCTCGTCCGGGGGTTGGCGTCCCCCGTTGATGTCGATCAGCTCGGGATGCGCAGACGGGTCGCCGTGGTGACCCAGGCTCGCATCGCGGTCCTGGATCAGGTGGTCCCACGCGTGCCACTCCCAGACGACGCGCGCGCCGTCGGGCGGCTGCGGCTCGAGCTCGACGATCATGTCCGGCCAGATCCCGACCTCGGGGGTCATCTCGGGCCGGAGCCCGACCTGCCGTGCCTCCTCACGGGACTTCGCCTCCCAGGCAATCGCGAGGATGTTGCCGTTGGGAAGCACCTCGACGTCGTGGTGCAGGAGGTGCGCCTCGCTGGCAAACTGATAGTCCCAGACCAGATCGCCTTCCCACGTGAATTCCTGAATCCGCCCACCCTGCCCACCGCCACTGAACACGGCGACGTCGGGCTCGCGTCCGCCCCGGAGCAGGTGTCCGTTGTCGAGCAGATAGACGAACCCCGAGGGCGCATATTCGCTGTCCCAGGTGTGGACGACTGCGCCGCCGACGGTCTCGACGAGGTAGGTCGTGTCGGAAATAAGAGGAGCAAAGACGACGTAGCCGGACTGGGCGGCCGGGGTGTTCAACAGAAGGCCACGCGGCCGACCATCCGCGGCGGCGACCGGCGCCGCGTCGGCGTCGGCGCCGCCATCGGAGACCGTGTCTGGCGGCGCTCCGCAACCGACCAGGCTCCCCCCAACGACCACCCCGAGAACGCTCGCGGTGAACCATGTCCAGCGCCTCCCCTGCTCGCGTCTCATAGACTCCCCCTCAGCTGGTGGCAGCCGCACGCTTGAAAGCGCGGTCGCCCGAAGTCTATCATCGGGTCATGTCCGGTCTCCTGAGTGCCCCGAGTCAGAAATTCGCGAACATCTCCCTGGTGTTCGGCATCGTTCTCGTCCTCATCGCGTCTGTCTCGCCGGCGTGGGGCCAGACCGACCCGCGCGACATCATCGAGCGGATCGATCGCTTGTTGCGCGGCGACTCGAGCCGCGCTGTCGCGACCATGGAGGTGGTGACCGAGCACTGGGAGCGTCAGATGACGATGGAGATGTGGTCGCTCGGAACCGACTACACGCTCATCAGGCTGCGTGCGCCCGCGAAGGAGGCCGGCACGGCGACCCTGATGGCCGGCGACAACATCTGGAACTACCTGCCGAAGGTCGATCGGACCATCAAGATCCCGTCGTCGATGATGGGCGGGTCGTGGATGGGGTCGCACTTCACGAACGACGACCTCGTTCAGGAAAGCCAGATGATCGATGTCTACGACGTGACCGTGTCGTTCGACGGCGAACGCGACGGCGTCATGGTCTGGGAGCTCCGGCTGACGCCGAAGCCGGAAGCGGCCGTCGTGTGGGGTCATCTCGAGTTTCTGGTCGGTCAGGACGACTACTTGCCGCTCTGGGCGAAGTACTACGACGAGGACGGCGAGCTGGCGCGCACCATGGAGTACAGCGAGTTCAGAGAGTTCGGTGGCCGGCTGGTGCCGGCCGTGATGAATATGCAGCCGGCGGCCAAGCCGGGTGAGCGGACGACCATCCGCTATGAAGAACTGGAATTCGACATCGACATCGACCCCTCCTTCTTTTCCCTCCGCACGTTGCAGAGCGGCCGGTAGACATGTCCAGCCCCCGCGTAGCGGGGCCATTGAGAGAAGCCTGCTAGCGATGCGAAGCCCCGCACCGGTCCGGACATTCGTCGGTTTGAGGCGGAGCCTCGCGAGATGAGCGAATCGCCCTGGCTGCGCATCGGCTGGCGCAATCTCGGCCGGAACCGCAAGCGCACCGTTCTCACCGCTCTCGGGCTCGCGGTCGGCTTCTTCGCTGTCGTGTTCATCGTCGGCTGGTCCCAGGGGATCATGGTCGAGATGGTCGAGAGCGCGACCTCCCTCGTCAACGGCCAGATTGAGATTCACGACGCCGAGTACCGGCCTGACCGGAGTCTCTACGACACCATCGGCGGGCGGGACGGCACGGACGTCGACGCGCTGCTTCGCGCGATCGACGCCGACGTTTCGGTGGTGGCGGCGGCCCCGCGCGTGTACGCGGGGGGGCTCATCAGCTCGGGGCAGGCGACGGTGGCCGGGATGTTCATGGGCATCGATCCGGTGCGCGAGCTGACCCTGAGCCGCTTTCTCGACCCACTCGCCGAGGGACGGTTGCCCGAGGCGGGCCGGAACGAGCTGGTCATCGGGGTGGAGATGGCGCGGCACCTCTCGGTGGGCCTCGACGACGAGATCGTGGTCGTGGCGCCCGCAGCGGATGGGTCGATGGCGAACGATCTCTACACGCTCGTCGGCATCTTTCGGACCGGCCTGGTGGAGCTCGACGCCACCTTCGCCGTCATGCCGATCGACACGCTCCAGACCCTGATGGTCTTGCCAGAGAACCGGATTCACGAAATCGCGGTGGCCACGACGGATCCCTGGATTGCCGAGACGACCGCTGCCCGGCTCGGCGACGTCCTGTCGGCGGGTGACCGCGCGGTCGAGGTCGTCCCGTGGACCACGCTGAATCCGGCCATGGTGGACTACGTCGCCTTGGGTGACGCGCTGTACTTCATCATCATCATCATCGTGTTCTCCATCGCCATCTTCGGCGTTGCGAACACGATGGTGATGGCGACCTACGAGCGTCGGCGAGAGTTCGCCGTCATGCTGGCGCTCGGGGCGACGCCACGTGCGGTGCGGGCGGTCGTGCTGCATGAAGCGGTAGCGCTGGGTGTGCTCAGCCTCGCCCTCGGTGCGGTGATGACGTTCCCGGTGATGGTGTGGTTCCACACCGCGCCGCCCGATATGAGCTGGGCGGTCGGCGACGTGACGCTGATGGGGGCGCTCTGGTCGCCGAGCCTACGAGTCGAGTACGACGTGCCGTTCTGGATCGTGAGTGCGATCGCGCTGTTCGTGACCGCGCTGCTGGCGTCGCTCCTTCCCGCGTGGCAGGCGGCCCGGGTGCCGCCGGCCGACACGCTCTCGGGTCTTTAAGGTCATGAACATTCGCGGCGTAGCCCTCCGGCTTCTCCTGCCTCCTGCCTCTTGTCTTTTGTCTCCTCGAAGCATGGTTTCTCCATGACGGCAACACCCACACGGCCACGCTCGATGCACGCCCGCACCATCGTCGTGCTGGCGATGCGCAACCTCCGTCGCCAGATGAGGCGGACTATGCTGACCGCCGCCGTGATGGTCATCGGTGGTGCGCTGCTGATCTTCGCGTTCGCCCTGAGCGACGGGACCCACGAGCAATGGATCGACTCGGGGATACGAACCTCGACCGGCCATGTCACCATCGAGCAACCGGAGTTTCGGACGAGCCGAAGGATTGAGAACCGGCTGGCGACCGACCTGCGCCGCAAGACCGAGCACGCGCTGGCATCGCCGGAGATCGCAGGGCAGGTCGTCGCCGTGTCGTCGCGGCTGAGCATCAGCGCGCTGGCGAGCTCGGCGGCCGGCGCCCGACCGGCACAAATTCTGGCAGTCGACCCGGTGGCCGAAGCCCGGTTCAGCACGCTCGACGACCAGCTGGTCGAAGGCCGGTATCTCGAGCCTGACGATCGGCTGGCCGCCTACATCGGTGTCGGCCTCGCGTCGAGCCTCGAGCTGCGGCTGGGCTCACGCCTCGTCGTACAGGCGGAGGACACGGAACATGAGATTGCCGCACAGCTGCTCCGGGTCGTCGGCATTTTTCGGAACGGTGTCCCGGAAGTGGACCAGGCGGTGGTCCATATCCCGCTCCAGACGGCCGGTGAATGGCTCGGGTCCCACCATGACGTCACCAACGTCGGTGTCGTGTTGACCGACAGCACGGCGGTTCCCGCCGTCACCGCGCACCTGGAACGCGCCCTCGCCGACCCGATCGCACGCGGCGACGCGCGTGTGATGGGGTGGCGCGAGGCGAACCCCGCGCTCGCCGCGGCTATCGCCATCGATAGTTTCGGGAACTATCTGATGTTCGGCATCCTCTTCATCATCATCGCGTTCGGTATCGTGAACACCATACTGATGTCGGTGCTCCATCGCCACCGCGAGTTCGGCGTGCTGCAGGCGCTCGGCCTGACACCGGGACAGACCGGCACGATCGTGCTGGTCGAGGGTCTCACGCTCACGGCCGTCAGTGGGTTCATCGGTGTCAGCCTCGGCTTGCTGGCGACCTGGTACTTTTTCGGAGACGGTCTCGACATGTCCGCGTTGATGGGCGAGGACATGACCTTTTCGGGCGTGGTCATCGACCCGGTCATGGTGCCGCAGTTCCGGTTGGTGCGGATCGCGCAGATCCTGACATTTATCCTCTGTATTGGCGCTGTCGCGTCGATCTACCCGGCGCTGAGTGCGGCGAAGATCGACATCGCCGAGTCGATGAAGTTCGAACGATAGGCTCGAAGGAGACAGGAGGCGGGCGGCAGGAGGCAGGAGAAGCTGGACGCCTTCGCCGCAGTTGCCAGCCTGTGTGTGAGTGCATGAGCGAGTCCAACACACCGGCGGTGCGCACCGAAGGCATCTGGAAGGTCTTTCAGCAGGAAGCCGAGGAGATACAGGCGGTCCGCGATGTCAGCCTGACGGTCGAGCGTGGCGAGTTCACCGCGATCGCCGGTCCGTCCGGCTCCGGCAAGACGACCCTGCTGAACCTGATCGGCGGTCTGACGCGGCCGACGCGCGGGCGGGTGTGGGTGGCCGGGCAGGAGGTGAGCGAGATGTCGAATCAACAGCTCGCCCAGCTGCGTCTCGACCAGGTCGGGTTCGTCTTTCAGGCCTTCAACCTGCTCCCGGTGTTGACCGCGATGGAAAACGCCGAGTTCCCGATGCTGCTACAGGGGGTCGCCGCCGACGAACGCGCCGCCCGTATCGACGAGCTGTTCAAGCGGACCGGCATGTCTGGGCTCGAGGACAGGCGCCCGGGTAAGCTCTCGGGTGGGCAACAGCAGCGGGTGGCGGTTGTCCGCGCGGTGGCGAGCCGCCCGGCGCTCGTTCTCGCCGACGAGCCGACCGCGAACCTCGATTCGGCCGCGAGCGAGGCGCTGCTCGACGTGATGCTCGAGCTGAACCGCGATCTCGGTGTCACCTTCGTCTTCGCCACCCACGATGCCCGCGTGATGGGTCGGTCGCGCCGACTGGTGCAGATGGTTGACGGCCGGATCGACTCCGACGAGACCCGCGCGTGACGACCCGGGCAATGCGCCTGGCGCTTGTCGGCGCCTGTCTCATCGCGCTTGGCCCCGTACCGGCGCAGGCGCAGTCGCGGTGGTTGACCGGCTACCTGCAGACGGTGCCGCTCTTCACTGACGCGACGCCGTTCACGCCAAGCAACGCCAGCAACTTCAACCGGATCCGACTGACGATCGAGCCGAGGTGGGGACCGCTCTCCCTCGAAGCATCCTACGAACACGTCCTCACCTTCCGCCAGCGCCGTCTCTCCGACGGCCTGGGTCCCGGGGGTGTGCCGAGCGGCGGCGAGTGGTTCGAGCTGGGGGGCACGATCACACGCGCCGACGAGGAGCATGTGCTGTGGCGACACCGCTTCGACCGGCTCAACGTGAGATTCAGCCCAGGCCAGGCGATGGACCTCAGCGTCGGCCGGCAGGCGGTCTCGTGGGGCACGACGCTCTTTCTGACTCCCGCCGACCCCTTCCTGCCGTTCAGCCCATCCGACCCGTTCCGACAGTTCCGAGGCGGCATCGACGCGGGCCGCATGCGTCTGTACCCGGGGCCGCTCAGCTCGCTCGATCTCGTGGTGCGGCCGACGAAGACGGCGCTGGGCGAAGAGATGACCGCGCTCTTGCGCGGCTTGACCACCTGGAAGAACTGGGAGCTGTCGGGCTGGGGCGGGACGCTCTACGGCGACCGGGCTGGCGCGCTTGCCGCGGCCGGGGGGCTCGGTGTCTGGGCGGTGCGCGTGGAGGCGGTGATGCGCGAGATCCGCGGCCGGGTCGTGGGCCGCGGGAGCATCGGGCTCGACCGGCTGCTCCAGGTCGGCGGCCGCGACGTGTTCGTCCTGCTGGAGTATCAGCGTGACGGCCTCGCCGCCGCCAGTCCCGAGGAGTATCTCGGCATCCTGCAGTCGCCCGAGTTCCTGCGGGGCGAGCTCCAGGTGCTCGGTCGCGACGAGGCGGTTCTCCAGGTGTCCTATCAACTCCACCCGCTCTGGAATGTGGCCGCGCTGTGGCTCGTGAACCTGAACGACCGGAGTGCGCTGATGGCGCCGAGCTTCGGCTACTCGGCGAGCGACAACGTATCGCTTGCAGGGGGGGTGTACTTCGGCGTCGGTGAGACCGCGACGACTCTCGAGCGCCCGCTACCCTCCGAGTACGGCCTCTCCGGCACCACCGGGTACGCGTCGATCAGCTGGTTCTTCTAGCAGTCGGTGGTGACAGTCCGGCTGTTCTACGACGGCCAGCCGTATCCGGCACGCGTTCGAGACGGCGTCTTCGTGGTGTTTCACAGCTCCTGGCATGAGCCCCGACGCCACGACACTCGCCGGACACCAGCTGCGCCCACAGTCACACCAGCAACTCGGCGAACGGCTCCAGCGAGGCCTCGATCTCGCGCATGGCTCTCCTCGGTCCACTAGTGGGACAATCCTACACACTAACCGCGGGATTTCGGTGTTGAGCCGCCGTCCCCAATCCACGGCGGGCGAGCAAAAGGAATCGTAACTGTTTACCGGATCCAGTTCTCGATGTTGAGTCCTTTGAACCGCGCGAAGTTCTTGGTGTTGGCAGTGACCAGCACCAGACGATTCACCTGCGCGACCGCCGCAATCTGACCGTCCACGTACGGCGCGGGTTTGCCGAGCGCCTCGAGACGTGCTCGTTCGTGGCCATGCCAGGCGGCCGCGACGTCGTCGTAGGGCAGGATGGGGAACGACCCGCGTACGACCTGCTCAACATAGGCTTCGAGCGCCACCCGTCGCTGGCCCCGAGGTAGCCGACGACACCCGAAGGTCAGTTCGTGCCAGACCGGGGCAGCGATCGCGCATTCCGGCCCATCGACGTCGAGCCGTTCCAGCAGTTGCGGATCGGGGGTTCGAGACACTGGGTTTGACACAATGCTCGTATCCAGCAGGTAACGCAGCGTCACAGCGACACCGTACGTCCGGCGGTGGCGTCCCGCACCGACGAGACTTGCTGTTCCAGATCGACCTCGTCTAGTGAATACTTGTCGAGAAAGCTGCTGTATGCATCGCGAAAACGGATGCGCTTGCCCCGCAGGCGCTCCAGTTCGCGGCACGAGAGGACGACGGCTACGGGCTTGCCTCGTCGGGTGAGCTCGACTTCAAGTCCCGCTTCGGCCTGGTCGACGATGGTCCGGAGGCGGGCGCGGGCTTCGGCGCAGTCTGCTGGCGACACTGGCGCTGTCGCAGGGGGTGCCGATGCTGTGCGCCGGCGACGAGATGGGTCGGACCCAGTCGGGCAACAACAACGCCTACTGTCAGGACAACGAGACCAGCTGGGTCGACTGGCGACTGTCCCCCGACGCCGAGCGTTTCCTCACCTTTGTGCGCGAGCTGGTCGCGTTCCGTGGCAAGCACCCCGTGCTGCGACAACGGCGGTTCCTGCGCGGGTGTCGCATCGGGGCGGCCCACGCCACGGATCTTGCCTGGTTCGACCCCGCGGGCGGCGAGATGACCGACAAAGCCTGGCACGCTGTCGCGGGGCGTTGTCTCGGGATGCGTCTGGACGGCGACGCCATGGATGGGGACGAGGTGGACGCGCAGGGGCGGCGGGTCCTGGACGACACCCTGTTGGTCCTATTCAATGCCGGCCGCGAACCCCTCGACTTCAGTCTGCCGGCCCCGGCTGGCGGCGGGTCGTGGCGTCTTGTCTTCGATACGGCCGACGAGACCCTCGTCGGGCAGACCGTGCACGAGGGACGCTATCGGCTGCGGGACCGTACCGTGGCGGTGCTGCTGACGCCCCGGGCGCTCCGAGAGCAATGACGACAGCGGGTTCCACGTTCACCACGCCATCCAGGACCACCGGGCGGCCGTCATCGTTGCACGAGCTCGCGCTGCTGTGTGGGCTCGAGACCTCCTTTACGGACGGGTGCAGCATCCATCGGCAGGCGTCCCAGCCCGCGATCATCGCGACGCTCCAGGCGTTGGCGGTGAAGCGCGAGGTCCTGACCGTGCTGGCCGGTTCGCTCGAGTCTCACCCCAATCGGCGGTCCCAGGACTTGGCTGACTGGGTGCGCCGGCATCCGCTGGCGGACACGCGAGCGTCCGGGCTGCGCGTGAACGGCGGGTGCCGGGCGCGGTGACGCGCCAGACCATCGACCCGGCCGGCGGCCGGGGCCAACCCCACGCGGCCCGGGCCGCCGCGCGGCGCTATCATCTGTCTGCGCAGTGGGTGGCGGCCCAGCAGGTCGAGCAGCTGGCGGCCCGTGTGCTGGTCAACCTCGAGGACCTCTGGCTGGAACCGGGGCCCCAGCATGTGCCGGGGACCGGACCGGAGCGGTCGAACTGGCGGCGCCGGGCCACGCATCGCCTCGAGGCGTTCACCGCCATGCCGGCGGTGAACGACACATTACGGTGGCTGGCCCGGGCACAAACGCCGAGCCCGCCGCGGCAGCTGCGTACGGGAGACGCCGCGTCGTCGGAGCGGTCGTCATGATCGACCTCGTCCTGACCGATCCGGTCCTGACGGACCACGACCTGCACCTGCTGCGGGAGGGGCGGCACACCCGCGCCTACGAGACGCTGGGCGCCCATCCGGCGCGTGTCGACGGCGTGCACGGGGTACGATTCGCCGTCGTCGCGCCCAACGCCGAGCGCGTGTCGGTCGTGGGCGACTTCAACGCCTGGAACGCGGAGGCGCACCCGATGTGCGCGACGGGAGACAGCGGCGTGTGGCAGGTGTTCGTGCCCGATGCCGAACCGGGGTCGCTCTACAAGTATCGGATCCGACCCCGCCACAAAGACGCGGACATCGACAAGGCGGACCCGTTCGCGTTCGCGGCCGAGCTCCGGCCACGGACAGCATCACGGGTCTGGGATCTGTCTGCGTACACCTGGAGTGACGCGGGGTGGATGAGCGACCGGGCCGGCCGGCACACGCCTGGGGCGCCGATCTCGATCTACGAGGTGCACCTCGGCTCGTGGCGGCGCGCTCCGGGCGACGGCCGCTGGCTGAGTTACCGGGAGCTGGCGGTCGAGCTGACCGAGTATCTGGTGACGATGGGGTTCACCCACCTGGAGATGCTGCCGATCGTGGAACACCCGTTCGACGGGTCGTGGGGGTATCAGGCGACAGGATATTTCGCGCCGACGAGCCGGTTCGGGACGCCGGACGACTTCCGCCATCTCATCGACACGCTACATCAGGCCGGGGTCGGGGTCATCCTCGACTGGGTGCCGGGGCACTTCCCAGACGATCCGCACGGGCTGGCTGCGTTCGACGGCACGCCCCTCTACGAGCTGGCCGACCCGCGGCAGGGCCGGCATCCTGAGTGGCACACGCTGGTATTCGATCTCGGCCGGCGCGAGGTGCGCAACTTTCTCCTCAGCAGTGCCCGGTTCTGGCTCGACCGCTACCACATCGACGGGTTGCGGGTGGACGCCGTGGCGTCGATGCTCTATCTCGACTACGCGCGGGCCGCGGGCGAGTGGGTGCCCAATACGCAGGGTGGTCGGGAGAACCCCGACGCCGTGCACTTTCTGCGCACCCTCAACGAGACGATCTACCGCGACTTTCCGGATGTGATGACCATCGCCGAGGAGTCCACGACCTGGCAAGGGGTGTCGCGGTCTACCGACACCGGCGGACTCGGGTTCGGGTTCAAGTGGAACATGGGCTGGATGCATGACGCGCTGTCGTTCGTGGCGGGGGACCCGACCCACCGGTCCTCTCACCTGGACGAGTTGACCCGGAGCTTGAGCTACGCGTTCTCGGAGAACTACGTGTTGCCGCTCTCGCACGACGAGGTCGTGCACGAGAAGCACGCAATCGTCGGCAAGATGTCTGGCGACGAGTGGCAGCAGCTGGCCAGCACGCGTGTGCTCTACGGGTATCTGTACGGACATCCCGGGAAGAAGTTGCTGTTCATGGGCAACGAGATCGGCCAGCGGCACGAATGGGACCACGACGGCAGCATCGACTGGCCCCTGACCGCCCGACCGCTTCACGGGGGGCTCCAGCGCTGGGTGCGGGACCTGAACGAGATCTACCGGTCGGACCCGCGCCTGCACGCGCTCGATGCCGACCCGAACGGTTTCGTCTGGGTCGACCACACCGGCCATGCCGAGCATGACGTCGGCGTCGTCAGCTTCCTGCGACGCGACCGGCGTGACCGCGGGCCTCTGCTCTTTATCTGCAACTTCGCCGCGGTCGCGCGACATCGGTATCGTGTCGGGGTGCCGGTCGGCGGCTGGTGGGCCGAGCGGCTGAACAGCGACGCCGCCTGCTACGGCGGCAGCGGGCAGGGCAACCTGGGCGGTCTCGAGGCGGACACGGTGCCCCGCCACGGGTACCCGCAATCGCTCGAGCTGATCGTGCCGCCGCTCTGCACCCTCGTGCTCGAGCCGACCGGGCGGCGGCGGGCGCCGTGATCAGCCAGTGCGTGGGTGGCGGCGGCCGAATGGCAAGCTATCTTGCGATCAGTGCACTAGACTGCTTGAACAACGTTTATCGTGACAACCGAGTCAAGGTGTGATCGTGTGCGTTTCGCTCTCACCACGACAGTGTCCGTTCACCGTGTGTAGCCCCCCCGTAGCGGGGCTGTGAGACACGCTCGGCTAGCGAGGCGGAGCCTCGCTAGACCGGCGCCCGGCTGAGTCGGTAGCCCACCCAGAGGCCGATCGCCGCCTTGATCATCTCGAGACTGGTATAGGCAGCGTGGAGGATGCCGAACGTGGCCAGGCTCGGCGGGGGCGGGTCGCGCGGCACGAAGTCGAGACCCCGACCGATCGCGATGATCGGGGGGGTCACGACGAAGGTCAGCAGGACCAGGATCGCGAGCATGACGCCCACCGGCCACTTGAGGCTGGCGCCGTCCGGGAGCCGGACGACGAGCCACATCGTGACGCCCCCGATCAGGAACTGCGCGTAGTTCCAGTACTGGAAGAACAGGCGGTTCAGCTCGGACGACACGTAGCGCAGGAAGTCGCGGGCCTCGACATCGCCGATCTGCTCGACCAGCTCGTCGAATCGCGGGTGACCGGCGTCGGCGAGCAATCGGTCGATCGTGTAGAAATTCTGCGTCGCGACGACGCTGACCGAGACGGTGCCCATCACCCAGAGACCCACACAGAACACCGCAACGCCGCGTGCCATGCAGTTGCTCCTATTGTTCACGAGCAGGGGACCACGGCCGGAAGCCGACACCACGGTATATCAGATCGGCTGTGCGGGGTTGACGATACAATCTACCGGCCGCCCGGAAGATGCTGTTCACATGGCCCAGATACTCCACTCGTGTGCTGAAGAGAGGTGTTCGATGAGAATCTTTGTTCGCATCGGTCTGGTTGGTGTGCTCGTCCTGCTCGGCGTCGGGCACCCCGTGGCCCAGACGGCGACCCTGTCCGATGACCTGCTGACCGACTGGCGACAGCAGAAACGGATGATGATCGGGATCGCCGAGGCGATGCCCGAGGAAACGTTCAGTTTCAAGCCGACAGAGGCGCAACGCACCTACGCCGAGCAGATCCTGCACATCGCGGGTGCCAACGTGTATCTCATGCAGCACCTTGGCGGTGTCGCCGCGGCGCCGGAGGTGGACACGACCGACTTCAAGGTCTTCGGGCTGTCGGCTACGTCCAAGGCGGTGGTGCTCGAGGCGCTCAGCGACGGGTATGACTACGGCATCGCCGTGCTGCAGGAGTTGTCCGACGAGCAGTTGCTGGAGACGATCGCCGGTCCAAGTTACATGGGCAACGTCACGCGCGTGAAAATGGCGTACTTCACCCTCAGCCATGCCATGGATATCTACGGCCAGATGGCGGTCTATCTGCGGCTCAACGACGTGATACCGCCCGCCAGTCGTCGTGGTGGCGTGTAGGGGAGGCGGTCATGACGAGAACGGCTCAGACGTGGTCGGGCGGCTGGTCGGGCTGGCTGGTCGTTGTGGGCTCGCTGATCCTTACGACGACTGACTTGGCGCAGGCACAGGGCGCCGCCACACCGGAACCGCTCACGCTCAGGGGCATTGCCCGCGACACCGAGGAGTGGGTCGGCTCGGCGCCGTCACAGATACGCTGGTCACAGGATGGCGAGTCGCTCTACTTCATGTGGAATCCGGAGGCGGCCGACATCCCCGACCTCTACGTGGTGTCGCGCGACGGCGGGACACCGCAGAAGGTGCCGTCCGACGAGCTCCGGAACGTCCCCCCGCGCGGCGCCATGCGGAACCGGGACGAGACCATGGCGGTCTACGCCGCGTATGGCGACCTCTTTCTCTTCACGATCGCCGACGGCACCGTGCGCCGGTTGACCGACACCGACATCAGCGAGCGCAATCCGCACTTCGTGCTCGACCAGCGGTCGGTCGCGTTCGAGCGCGATCAGAACCTGTTCATCGTCGAGCTCGACACCGGGGCGGTGCGCCAGGTCACCAATTTCCGGACCGGTCCCGACCCCGATGCCGACGCTGACCAGACCCAGCTGCAGGCGTATCTCGAGCGGCAACAGACCGAGCTCTTCGAGTACGTCCGCAAGACCGACCGGCTCGAGGAGGAACGAAACGAACGGAGGGACGCGGAGCGCGGGTTCCGGGTCGAGGCGCACTACCTGACAGCGGGGCAGCGCGTGTCCGACCTGCGCCTCGCCGAGGACGGCCGGTTCGTCACCTTCATCCTCGCGGACCGGCAGGAGTTTCAGGACGGACAGGTCGTGGAGATGCCGCGCTACGTCACGTCAAGCGGGTTTGTCGAGATGCGTCGCCTCGGCGGCGGTGGCGATGGAGGCGGAGGAGGTCGCGTCAAGGCCGGCGAGCCGGTGACGACCTATGCGCTGGGCGTGGTCGACCTGCGGGAGGACGAAATCCGTTGGATGGACCATGGCCAGGGCGAGCGCGCGGTCAGCTTCAGCTCGCCGGTCTGGTCTGACGACGGCGAGCACCTGATCGCCTGGGCCGGAGCGGTGGACCACAAGGACGCCTGGCTGCAGCTCCTGGATCTGGAGACGGGTGGGACGCGGACGATCGTGCACGAACACGACGACGCGTGGGTCCGTGGGTTCCGGACCGGGCGGCTGGCGAGGGGCGACGGGCTGGCGTACGGCTGGATGCCGGACGACGAGCGTGTGTACTTCTTGTCCGAGCGGGACGGGTACTTCCATTTGTATGTCGCCGGGCTCGACGGCGGTGAGCCGACGCAACTGACGCGCGGACGGTTCGGGCTGGTCGATCTCCGGCTGTCGAAGGACCACGAGCGCTGGTATTTCATCTCCAACGAGGGGCACCCGGCCGAGAACCAGCTCTACACGATGCCCCTCGAGGGTGGCGCGCGAGCGCGGCTGACGACCGAGAGCGGCTGGTACACCTACCAGCTGTCGCCAGACGAGACGCATGTGGCGCTGTCCTACTCGAACGCGACACAGCCGGGGGAGCTCTACGTGATGCCGACCCGTGCCGGCGCCGAGGCCAGCCAGCTGTTCACGGCCACCAAGGCGGAGTTCTCCCGTCACGACTGGCGCGAGAGCGAGATCGTGACCTTCGATGACGGCGAGGGGCACACCATCCACGCCGACGTCTGGGTGCCGGACCGGCCGTTACCGGGTCGGCCGGCGATCATCCGGGTGCACGGCGCCGGATGGGCGCAGGGGGTGTATCGCCGGTGGACCAACGCGCTGCCGTTCCTGCACTACCTGGTGCAGGAGGGCTACATCGTGTTGAACCTCGACTACCGCGGCAGTCGGGGATATGGGCGCGATTTCCGCACCGGGATCTACCGGCACATGGGAGAGACCGAGGTCCGGAGCGGTCTCGCCGCGGTCGAGTATCTGGTCACCGAGCAGGGTGTCGACCGGGAACGGATCGGGCTCTTCGGCGGCAGCTACGGCGGGTTCTTCACCTTGATGTCGATGTTCAAGCATCCCGGCGTGTTCAAGGCGGGGGCGGTGCGCGCCCCGGTGACCGACTGGGCGCACTACAACCATGGCT
>SMUZ01018738.1_pt1 | contig 27790 bp, 27 predicted proteins | sample 2456421 | NCBI WGS metagenome assembly SMUZ01 (sample SAMN11095932, study PRJNA526329) | marine sediment metagenome | biome: Marine sediment; feature: Surficial sediment; material: Deep marine sediment; isolation source: Hadal surficial sediment | place: Pacific Ocean | collected 2014-11 | depth... | reverse complement strand
GTCACGAGCCGCTCGTCTGGCAGGCGAGGGAATGCAGGTCGCATCTGCAGGAAATAGTTTCGAACTGCGTCGGCGACGCAGACGATCCGGTCGATTCTAGGATTCAGGAAACGCTTCCATGAGATCGGATCGAGAAAACTGACGTTGCCGACGATGCCCCGATACGCGACGATCCGAATGTCGGTGCCCCGGCTGGCCACGAGGCCATTCTGCAGTCCCTTGTTGCTGAAGGCGTGCAGGATGTCGTACTGCCCGCGCCGAAGCTCGTCGCGCAGCTGGCGAGTGCCGGCGGAGTCGATGCGGCTGCGCAGCTCGATATCCAGAATCGGCACATCCGCTTCCGTCAACTCGGCGTTGCTTTTACTCGCACGCGGACACACGACCGTTAGATCGATTCCCGCGCGATGCATGCCGATGAAGGTCGCGACGGTCGAGCGATCCGCGTCTTCGATAACGCACAAGACCTTGATCGTCATCACCGTGACAGTCGTCCGGACCGATCGTCGTCGACCACGGACCGGTAGAGGTCAAGATAGCGTCGGCCCATGACCTCGGCCGTGTAGCTTCGCGCGATCCGTTCGCCGTTGATGCCTAATTCGCGTCTGAGTTCGGGCTGGTCATACAGGCGCAACAGGGCTGCCTTCAACTGATCGGGCCGCGCCGGATCGATCAGGATCCCGTTGTCACCGTCGTGGACGATTTCGGGAACGCCACCGACCCTGCTCGCGACGATGGGTAGACGCTGCTCCATCGCGTCGAGCAGTATGCTGCCGATGCCCTCTTTATAGGAGGGCAGAATAAAGACATCGAACGCGGCCAGGTAGTCGCCGACATTATCGACGAAACCGGCGAAGGCCAGATTGTGCAGGCCCTTGGCCGATCTCCGGAGCGCCGCTGCATCCTCTCCACCACCGACGAGCAGGAATCGAATGTCCGGGTGTGTCTCCTGCAACTCTCTAGCTACCTGAATGATGATCTCCTGTCCCTTCTGCTTGTTGTCGAGCGCCCCGACGTGGCCGACGAGCAGCTTCCCCGGGGCAGCCCCTCTGATTGCGGCTGACCGGGCATCGTCGACACTCAACCCACTGCTGGCACTGTGAATGACCCGCGACCGAATCGCCGGGTCGAAGGCCAGCACGACCTCGGCAACTTGGGGCGCAACCGCGACGACGTACGCGGCACACCGATAAGCCCGGTGCGCCAACCAGTGATCGTGAATCGGGTTATTGACCCGGCGCGTGAGGATATACGGGGTCTGCGAGAGTAGTGCCCGCAGATACGCCGAGTAGACACTACGGCCTTCATGGACGTGCACGAGATCAACCTCCCGGATAGCCCTCGTCACCGCGAGTCGGCTGCCCGAGACCGTCCGTACTTCGACGTCTGCGTCTTCGACTCGATCGGCCAACGGCCCATACCGGCGCGCGACCAGAATTTGCCGAATATCGGCACGTGCCAGTTCACGGATCAGCAACTCGGTTTGCCTCTCCCCGCCCCGGTAGCCGCGGGCGAGATTGACATGGGCGACAGTGAACGTCATCGGCGTGAGGGAACTCTATCCGCGTCCGTAGGCAGATAGTGTAGCGTAAGCCCATACTACCGCTGGGGAGGCCGCTGGCCCGGCCTACGGCCGCGCAGCGCCGCAATTGCGGCATCGCGATGAACCGCATAGAGTGCTTTCTTTACAACCATCGCTACGATGCATGAGGGCGAGCGACAGTGTGTGGCTTCATCGGCGGAACCGAGCCGTCATGGCATTATCAGAAAGCGTTGAACTCCATCGCGCACCGGGGACCGGACGCGAGCAAGTTGTGCCTGGACGGCGTCATCAACGTAGGGTTCCGACGGCTAGCGATCATCGATCTTCGCGACGAAGCGAATCAACCCATGTTCGCGGCGGACGACGCTACCTGGCTCGTATTCAACGGCGAGATCTACGGTTACCAGACCGTGCGGAAAGATCTCGAAAAGCGCGGTCACGTCTTTCGCACGACTTCGGACACGGAGGTCGTGCTGAACTCTTATTTACAATGGGGCGATAGCTTCGTCGATCACATCGACGGCATGTTCGCTATCGCCATCTGGGACGAGAGATCTCAACGGCTGAAGCTCTACCGCGACCGGGCGGGAATCAAGCCACTCTACTATTATCACAAAGGCAAGAACTTCGCTTTCGCTTCCGAACTCAAAGCGATAGAAATCGCATGTTCGGCCGAAGCGCTGCAAATCGATAAGACCGCGCTCTACGATTTCCTCGGTTACCGCTATGTCCCGGCGCCGAAGACCCTCTACGAAAACTGCTACAAATTGCCTCCGGCACACTGGCTCGTGTTCGACCCCGCCACAGGCGCAATACAGGGACCGCGGCCGTACTGGCGCATCGAGATACCCGATGAACCGCGCCGCCTCTCGCTCGATCAGGCTTGTGAGGAGTTGCGATCGTTGATCGACACGTCGGTCCGAGAGCAGATGATTGCGGATGTGCCGTTGGGCTTCTTTCTGTCGGGCGGTGTCGACTCCAGCGTCGTAGTGGCGTCGGCGTCGAAAACCGGCAGAAACGTCTCTACATTCTCGATCGGCTTCGACTCGGACGCGGTATCGGAAACACCGTTCGCTCGCGTCGTGGCTGAATTATTCGGCACCGATCACCGTGAACGGATGCTGTCACAGGCTGACGCTCACGAGCTGCTGCCGTTGTTGAAGGTCTGGTTCGACGAGCCGTTCGCCGACGAATCCGCGATGCCGACGTTTTTGGTTTCCAGGGTCGCGCGCGAGTCAGTCAAGGTCGTGCTCACCGGAGACGGCGGCGACGAAGTGTTCGGCGGATACCGGACGTATCCACGCTTCGCGCGCTATGACCGGTGGCCATCCTGGCCGCGATTCATGGACGGCGTCGCATACCAGCTACGCAGACCGTTTCATCGGCGCAGCGCCGCCACGCGCATACTGACTCTGCTCGAGATGGCGTTCAGCGGGGGGACGAGACTCTGGGCGAAGATCATGGCGGGAATGCCGGAAGCGGCGAAACGATCGTATAGGGTGGAGTTCGGGCTTCCTCGTGACTACGACGACTGGTGGCACTATCGGCAGTTCTGGCGAGACGATCTGCCGGTGCGTACGCGCCTCCAGCTGGTCGACTTCCACACGTTCATGCCGGGCATGGTGCTCACCAAGGTAGACCGTACGAGCATGGCGGTCTCGCTCGAAGCACGCGTACCATTGTTGAGCCGCGCTATCATCGAGTTCTCGTTTTCTCTTCCCGAAGAGCTTCGTTATTACGGCGATGAGCCGAAGGGCCTGCTCCGACATGCGTACCGGAACGTACTACCGGACCATATCCTCGATAGACGCAAGAAAGGGTTTGGGATTCCGCGGTACTATCTGAAGGATATCGGCGGCAGAAAATCGATCCAACAGCACGTGTTGGATAGCCTGTTCTTATCGACATCATCGGCATAACCGAGCGAAACTGCTAGGCGTCGTTATGGGTTTCGAAGCGCTCGCGAATCGACTGAACAAGAGGCTGTATCGCCGCAAACAGCGGGAAATGGTCAAGAGGTGGTGGGACGACGGCGGCGACCGCCGCTTTCGGTATAGCTACCCGCTGGATCGAAGCTCGTTCGTCATGGACCTGGGTGGCTACCAAGGCCAATGGGCGAGCGACCTCTATTCGAGGTACCGCTGCCGGATCTGGGTTTTCGAGCCCGTCCGGCGATTCGCGGAGGCGATCGGCGAGAGATTCGAGCAGAACGAAGACATAGAAGTCTTCCGTTTCGGTCTGGGAGCAGTATCCAAATCGGAGAAGATCTACATTCGCGGAGCGGGCAGTTCGACGTATCGAAAACGGGCCGAAGCCGAAGAGATCCGGATCGTCGATGCCAAGCAGTGGTTCGACGAAAACGGCATCCAGTCGGTCGCGTTGATGAAGATCAACATCGAGGGCGGAGAGTACGACTTGCTCGACAGGCTAATTCAGACCGGGCTGGTCGAGTCGATAGAGAATATCCAGATACAGTTTCATAACTTCACGATCGATGCGACCCGCCGGATGGAGCACATACAGAAGGACTTAAAACGGACGCATACGCCGACCTACCAGTACAAATTCGTCTGGGAGAACTGGGCGAGGAACGGCGATGCGTGACAAGCCGATCAAGGATGCATTGCTCAGGATCGTCGGGGGACTGGGTATCGACGTCGTCGACCGGACCGGTTACTCCGAACTCGAAGGGTTGATACGCTCGCTGAGGCCACTGGACAGCGGCGTCGAGTTGATTCGGCTAGGGCCGGATGGCGATGGCGGCTATCTGCTCCCGGACGACCTGGGCGGCATCGAGTACGCTTTCTCTCCCGGGGTCTCGACCGAGTCGGGCTTCGAAGCCGATTTGGCGGACGCAGGCCTGCGGGTGTTTCTCGCCGATTACTCGGTCGACGGGCCGGCGGAAATAAACACGAACTTCAGTTTCGACAAAAAATTCGTCGGCTGCCTGTCGGGCGAGACGTCTATGACGCTCGATGAATGGAAGAACGCGACCATACCCGGCTATCACGACGATCTACTGTTGCAGATGGATATCGAGGGCGCCGAGTTCGAGGCGCTGTTCAGCGTGTCGGCCGAACTGCTGTTGCAGTTCCGGATCATGATCATCGAGTTTCATTACCTCCAGGAGTTACTGAATAAACCCTATTTCACACTATCTTCTCGAGTGTTTCAGAAGCTATTGCAGACCCACAGCGTCGTGCATATCCACCCCAACAACTGCTGTGGTTCCGTCAAAAGCAGGGGACTCGAGATACCGAGGGTGGCCGAATTCACGTTCTACCGTAACGACAGGTTGAAAGGGAAAGCCTATAGCCAATCCTTTCCGCATCCGCTCGACCGTGACAACACGGCGAAACGATCGTTGCTGCTGCCGGAATGCTGGTATCGCTAAAATACCCGAACGCGAGCCTTAGCTCCCCCTAACCACCAGGCCGTTTCACTGAACGTGCTCAGGTAACTGACGAACAGGCTGCGTGTCCGCGACAATAGCAGCATGTCTATCAGGTCTTCGGTGGTTCCATCAACTGACTGCCGACTGGAGTTCCGCGCGGTCCGTCGTGGATAGTGAAGCACGCGACTATTCCCGTATTGTTGCTGCAGACTCGGCACGATTTCGTCACTATCGCTGACGACGAAAAACCGGGTATCGGCTTCGGCGTCATGCATCAGCCGGGCCAGACGCTTCACGGAGGGCTTGTAGTATTTGTTGTGACGATGCGCATAATCTCGCCACGTGCGAACCTGCACACCGATGACATCGTCATCCAGGTTGTCCCTCGCCCACTCGTCGACTTGCCGGGCGATCTCCGGTCGCACGATCATCCGTTCGAATAGCGGGCCATAGACGTGGCGAAAGTGCTCAGGGATGCGCCCGTACTCCATATCGATATGCCGTGCGTCTGCACGCGTTCCGCGCCTCGAGTGCGTTTTCGGAAAGACCATATAGCGGTAGCGATCGGAGCGCCGGCCCGTCAAGACCCACCAGGCTTTCCCAAGACCGCGGATCACCGGATGGGCGCCGGCTCCAACCGTCGCGAATCCGGCCGGCAGATGGGGTTCGTCCTCGGGCAGGATCACCAGGCGCCAAGACTTATAGATGGCCGCGTCAGCAGGAATCGAATCGATACCGCAACCGTTCGCAAATAAGTCCGAGAAACTCGCGGGCATCGCGTCGTTAACTTCCCAGTTTACGTGGACGTCGGAATCCAGCCGCATGGCCGACGCCCACGACTTGAGCCGGTTGCCAAGTCCGGCCGTTTCTGCCGAGACTATCATCGCGCCGTCGAGACAAGATCGCTCGAATTCTCGAGCGCCTCAAGTGTGCTCATCGCGATAAAGGAGCATCCGTCCCCTCGGCTTCTTCGGTTGGCGGCACGATGGTAATTTGAACGCGCTCGCCGCAATCCGACGAGCCAAAGGTGACTGTTTCCTGCTCGAAGTCGTAAGTCAACGCACAGCCTTTGATCTCGTTCGGGCCCTCGTTGAACCAAGCGCCGCCCGACATCAGCAGCGTCCGGGCGACGTTATCGTAGTAGAGGCGGTTTGCGCCTCCCCGAACAGGCTCGCCACGAGAGACGTTAAAGTCCTCGAAGACCGCTGGGTTACCACGCAACTCGGCCAGCAACAATTCGTGCCCTTCGAAGCGGACTTCGGCCGTGTCGGCGTCGATGGTCGCCGAGCCGATGGTAATACGCACGTTGCCGCTGAAGCGCCACTCGCTCAGCTCGAAATCCAAGCCACTGGCCAGTGCCTCATTTGCCTCGATCCCCAGGTCCCCCTGCGTAATGGTCAGACCGCGAAACGTCACGCTGTCCGTCTGCCGGTCGAACGATGACGACTCAGCGTCCAAGGAAATCGGAAGCGGCTGGGCGTCATCCTCGGCGGTAACGAGCCACGGGAGACACGCCAGGAACAGCGGGAGCAACCTGAGATTGGGGACGAAACTGGCCATGTAGGCTGGATTCTAGCGCATGCCGAGCGGCGTGCGCGTCCAAGCTAGCCGAAAACGCGAGTCTGACCCCGAATTTTCAGCGCTTTGCCTGCCCGATACTCCGGTTTTGATTAATCAGAAATTGACGGCGAACCCGAGCGAAATGACCGGATAGACCTTGAAGTCTTCGAGTGCGTTTTCGAGATCCTGGCGCTCCATTTCGAGTGCCGCATCAAAGGTCGGGTCGCCCGACAACGTGCCATCCGACGTCAGTGTTACGATCGGCGAATCCTGCCAGAGGAAGCCGATATCCAGGTTGATTCCAACTTTGTTGAATGCCCGAAAATCAAACCCGATGCCGAGGTAGGGCGCGGTCGATTCGAACGACGTCGTGCTGCGCAGTGTGCCTATCTCGCTGGGCAGATAGGTAGCCCCGCCGATGTTGCTGATTGCTCCCTGACTGACCATAGAGAGTTCGTTGCCGTTGGAGAATACGCCGACTGTAAAACGGAGCGGGTTCAATGGGACGCGAAAGTTAGCCGTGACATACATGGAGTCGAGTTTCAGATCGGAATTGTAATCGATGCCGCCCTGCGATCCGCTGACATCGTAGTCGAACTTGTTGAGACCGGCGCGGAAATCGAGATAGGGTATAGGGCGCCAGGTCGCTTCGAGACCGAGCCCCAGTGTTCCAGCCTTGACCCCGAACCATAGATTATCTTCGGCGATCGCGCTTTGAGAAAAGAGTGCGCCCAACGCAACTACGACGACATGGAAACGAAGTTTGTTCATAAGGATCCCCTGGACCGCCACGGCGGACTAATTTCAAATGCGTGTGCAGACTAAACGCCGTGAGCGTCGGGATCTGTGCATTAGGTCACAGGCTGTGCATCGAGGGACGCAGGGACGTGCGCAATTGAGACGGCATGCCGTACGTCTTTACATAAGTCAGGACCGGTCGTTCTTTCCCGTCCATCTGTCTTTACCTCGCCGTCTTTTTTTTCTCCGGCTGCAACTCCCCAGCAGGAACTCCGTGATTTTCTGCACTTCTTCGTCCATCAGGTACGCATCCGACACGCGCCAGCCGACAAGCATGACACAGCTTCTCTCATTGACGACGAGATCCTGATCCGAACCGGCGGGTAGGACCTGGCATCCGGGAACCCCAATCACGGACAGTACCTTCACCGGGTGACCGACCACCGGCGTCAGTTCCCGAACCAGTGATGCGATCTTCTTGCGATGTTCGGCCAAGCTGACCGAATTTTGACCCGGCTCGAAGTGAAGTTGGCCTTTCTTCAGTCGAACTGTTTTTGCCATCCGCTTGGGTGCGGCGATGACGGTTACCGCATAGACACCATTGGCCCCGATCACAACGTTGTCGATGACATCACCGCCCACCGGTACGCTGTGGAACACCCGGTTACCTCGCGCAATGCTGTGTAGCAGACCATGCGAGAGGGCTATATTCGCGTCTCTGAGATAGGCGAGATGCAGCCGACGGCGAATCGTCAGGAAGAAACTTAGCAAGTAATAGGCTACGGCTCCGGTGAGCGCGAGCCCTAAGACAGTCCAGTTCGTAGGAGGAAGTCCGGCCCACCAGTCCCGGCGGCCTAGCACCAGTATCGTCAGAAAACACGCGGCAAATACCAGTATTACCGTGGTCTGCCGGTGACATAGGGCGTCAGCCCGGCGAACCTGCCGCCGCAACTCCTCACCGGCCTCGAATAGAATCCGACCCCGGAAACGCTGCCGAAATTTGACGTACGACGAGACGACGGCCCATAGCTTCAACAGCAACAAGATCGATGCAGATAGCACAAAGGCCACGGCTGCCGCGCTGACGATGGCGGCGAGGTCAATCGTTGTTGCCATAACGCCTCAATGACGTCTATCTCTTAAAGTGCTGGAGAATTGTAGGGGCGAGTCCCAAATTTATCCGTGAAGTACTTCCGGATGTAAGAGATCGCAGGCAGGCGCTCTTAACTGCCCTAGTAGGCTGTTGAATAAAGCTCAGATTTAAAACCTGATGCTGAAGCCGATATGCGCACCATCATCGATGAGAAGTTCTGGCGCAGCATCGAAGTTACCCTTGATATAGCGCAGACCCAGGTAGATCTCGGCGTCCCGCATGATCTGATACCCGAGCCTGGCGGTGTAATCCTGGTATTTCTTCAGGCCGCTTCCCGTTAGGACGTCGGGAGCGAAGTACGCTGCACCGGTCAAAGTGATGCGGTTAAATCTGGTCAAGGTATAGCTCAGAAATCCGCCCATGCCGAGTCCGTAGCCGTTCTGATCGGGCAGGTCACCGTCGACGACGGCGAGCCGCCCGCCCACGCCCGCGCGAATCGGATTGGCGCCTCCGCTTGCGAATCCTCGTAGGGTTAAGCCGATGTGCAACGCACTACCGTAATCGCCGTTATTTAGCCAGCCGCCCTCGACGTTCAGCCTGCTGTTCGTTAGATCATGAAGGTAGACTACGCGCAGCGCATCGTTACTGAAGCTAAGGTCGATTTCGTCAGCCGTTGCCTGCGCGCACAACAGACCACCGACCAGCAGCGCTAAGACGAATCTCATGCCGGCACTCCTCGACAACAACCTTGCCATGATACCGGCATTCCACGGGATCACCTAGCGTCCTGTCCCACAGCCGTAGAACACCGCTCAGCGATTTATTGCATGGATCGCCCGCCGGGAGTGCGGCGAGCTACTACACGCGGCGTGCAGAAAAATCTAGGCTAAAGCAGCCGCTCCAAACGATCCAAGTCGTTGATCACGCGCCAGGAGCCACCCTCCGCCTCCACGCGAGCTTTCCACATGTCGAGACGATCGAGGTACTCCCGAGGGTCGATATTATCGCTTGAGAGCTTGGTCACGTTCAGCGCAACGACCTCGAAATTCTCCAGGGGAATCGGAAAGTCCCGCACGTACCCCGCCAGGAGATCTTCCTTCAGATCCGAGAATATGAATATGATCTTTCGGCCGGGGGCCTTCTCCGTCAGAAACTCAACAGCCTGCAATAGCCCGCCCGTGATATCTGTATGAGTGGCAGGCGTAACATCACTCAGAAACTCATGAATAGTCTCGGAGAACAACCGTTTTTGGCTATTCGCAGCGCTCGGGCGATCGTCGAGCGTGACCTTAGCGATGATATCCCTTTCACTGAAGCTCCCTGTATCGATCCGTGCAACCGCGAACGAATCCAGACCATTCAACCGCGTCAACGTATAATTGATAATCTGCTCCGCCTTGTCCAGTTGCTCGGCATAAGTCCCGGACGTATCCAACAAAAGATACACGCCGATGTTCCGCGGGCCAGGATCCGAACAAGCCCCCACGAACAACACTAATACTGTCATAGAAATTAGCCGTTTCATGATGACACCTCCGAATAACTTTGTGCGCCGGATTTCGACGGCTTCTTAGTCTTGCGTCTCGTCTCAATCCAAAGAGGCAAGAATATGAGAACGTCATAGAGCCTGATCAGCACCGTGCCCATGAGTCGGACCGCGCCTCCGGCAATGCGCAGCGACAACGAAGCTAGGTGCAGTGTTCCAGCAATAAGCATCCCTATGATCGTGCGGAGAGAATGCACTAATGTCTCCAAGGGTATCGCCACGAATATCAAAGCGAACGGCAGCATGAATCCCAGACCCATTTGTGCTGCGGTTGTGATCCAGCCGAAATCGTTCTGGACCACAATACCACCCCGCAGGATCGCACTGGTCGCCAACTCATCCTGCATCAGGATCTCTCTCATATAGGCAAGCCCAGCCTCGACTGACGCGAGGGACAACAAGATTCCGAAGGTTATCCAACCCATGTAGATTCTGGTCTTGTCCGGTAAAGCACCGATCACGGGAAACAAACGCGTGATCCGCAAGGACTCCATCAAAAATAAACCCATGGAGATTTCCACTAAAATAATTACAAGCGCGGCAATATCGGCGGTCTTGAACCCGCCGATAAAGCTCGTGCCACCCACCATCTCGGCCATTGGCCGGGCGATGAGGGAGAAATTAATCGCAGCGCCGCCCACGGCTATGCTGAGCACGAACGCGGATACAAAGAACTGCACCAGAGAGGAGGAGGACAGCACCTGGAGTGCGCGATCGGTACCTCTCACGATTTCCTCATACTCTTGCATATGCCGATCGATCGGCTGACATCGTTTAAGCAGGCTCTCTACGTTCTTGTTGACGTGGGTCAGATTTTTCTGAATGGTCCGCCAACCCGGCACCATCCGTCGCAATAGATCGTGTCGTTTCCGACTGGCTCCGCGATACTCCTCCAGCGCCTGCTCGTGGGCCCTCACCAGCGACTTGTGAATGTCACCTAGGATGGTCCCCACCATGTTGTCGCTACGAGCGTCAATTTTGGCTACTGCGTCCACCGCCTTGACCCAGCCTGGAGGATCCGGCGGCACGTCCATTGTCTTTTGATAATCTTCTTCTATGCGGACGATGACATCACTGAGATTCCGCTGAAATTGGGGGTACGATCCCAGATCCGTTTCGACGGCGGCGGCGACTCGATCGAACTCTCGCTCAATGATGCGCTCTTTCGCTTCCCGTCCAGCCGCCAGAAGTACTTCCCGGTTGCGAGCCCTGAGGGCCCGCTCTGCGTTCGCGAGAGCATGCGAGCCCAGGCGCATGGCATCGTGGAGCGTCCGGCTGAACGTCAAGACCAACTTATGACCCGAGCTCCGCGCGAAATAGAGCAACGTGATCAAGAGCACCACCCAGATGCTGGCCGAGGCCACCGGATTCGGCGTAATTCCAAGCAGATCGCTGAAAGCCATTGTTACATCCTCTCTCCACGTAACGATTCCACCGCTAGGAGTACGCTAATGGCCGAGGGGATTGATTGAGAAGCAATAGCCGAATGGCTAACGCGACTGGCAACCCCGCTGTCTTAGACTGTCCCGTAGACCGGTGGCTTTGCGACCCCTTCTTTCGAAGGGTGTGCCTTTTCACAAGCCACAGGATGCTCATATTGAGACGGCGTGTCCAGAGACTTGCGTCTCAATTTCCGACTCCGCTTGGGTATGGGATCTATCCGGCTCGGCAGCGGGATACGGCCGAGCTGCTTAAAATGGCCACGGCCGCTCTCAATAGCGGATCAGACTTGCTCCCCAGGTCAATCCGCCGCCAAAAGCCTCCAGGAGCAGTAGGTCGCCACGTTTTATGCGCCCGTCCCGGACTGCAGTGTCCAGCGCCATCGGGACCGAGGCGGCTGAAGTATTGCCATGCTCTGCGACCGTTAAGACCACCCGCTCCATGGGTATCTTCAGTCGCCTGGCCGTGGCCGTGATGATTCGAAGATTCGCCTGATGGGGTACGAACCAGTCGATATCATCTTGCTGAAGATTATTTTTCTCGACGACTTCGTCGACCATTCGCTCTAACGTCCGAACGGCCACCTTGAATACCTCGTTGCCCTTCATTCGTATGAGGGAGGTGTCATGCGCGAATGACTTCTTGGAGACGCCCGTGTCGGCGTATAACAGGCTCTTATATTTCCCGTCCGCGCCCAGGCTGGAGTAGATCACTCCGGGCTCGTCGGCCGCCTCGATGACGATGGCACCCGCGCCGTCGCCGAACAGAACGCACGTCTCCCGATCTGTCCAGTCCACGATGCGCGACATGGTCTCGGCGCCGACTACTAGCGCTCGCCGGATACTACCGGTACGCATGAACTGATCCGCAATCGTAAGAGCGTACATGAACCCGCTACAGGCTGCCTCTACACTGAATGCAGGTCCGCCGCCGATACCGAGGCGTCTCTGCAACAGACAGCCCACATTCGGAAAGACGAGATCGGGCGTGCAGGTGCCCACGACGATCATGTCGATATCCTGTGGGCTCACGCCTGCCATCTCCATCGCAGCCAGCGAGGCATGATAAGCCAGATCACTGGTCGTCTCATCATCCGCAGCGATGCGCCGTTGCTCGATGCCGGTACGTGACCGAATCCATTCAGCGGAAGTGTCCACCATCGTCTCGAGATCGAGATTGGTCAGAATTCGCTCGGGAAGGTAGCTGCCCGTTCCGGTTATTCGCGAATACATGCTGCTGACTGCTCCTCCACCAATTTCCCAATCTGCACGGGCACTCCCTTTCTCGCCTCGACAATCGCCGTATGGACAGCGGTCTCAAAAGCAAGTTTGTCGGCACCACCATGGCTCTTTATCACGACGCCGTTGAGTCCGACCAGACTCGCCCCATTATATCGACGAGCATCCAACCGGTCGCGAAGCGCGTGGAGGGCGGGACTTGCTGCCAAGCCTTGAATCTTGCGCAACAGGTTCTTGTCGAATTCCTCGCGGAGATAGGATGCGATCAAGCTCGCGACACCTTCCATCGTCTTGAGCGCGACGTTACCAACGAAACCATCGCTTACGATCACGTTCGCTTTGCCGCTAAAAATACCATTACCTTCCACGAAACCGATGTAGTTCAGACTACTTCGAGCCAGCAGTTCCCCGGCTTCACGGACGACGTCGTTACCCTTGATATCCTCTTCGCCGATATTCAACAGGCCGATACTAGCCCGCTCGATATTGAGAATGTCCTCAGCAACGACTGAGCCCATGAGCGCGAATTGCAGTAAGTTCTTGGCGCTGCACCCGACGTTGGCGCCGAGGTCTAACATGAAGGACGGGCCGTTCAGTCCGGGTACGGCCGAAATGATCGCCGGCCGATCGATTCCCGGTAATGTTTTCAAGATGTACCGGGCGGTGGCCGTCAGCGCACCCGTATTACCCGCAGTCACACAAGCATCGGCCGTCCCGTCCTTTACCTCCTGGATGGCAAGACGCAACGAAGATTTCTTCTTTCGGCGAAGTGCATCAGCAGGACGCTCATGCATCTCCACGACTTCTGAGGCGATAACGTAACGGATCCGGCCGTCGTATCGTCCACCGGCGGAGCGCCGAGCGTCCTCTAGCGTCTCAGGCAACCCGACCAGTGACAGATCGACCGACTCGTCGCGTTCCAAAACGGCGAACGCGGCAGGCACGACGGTCTCGGGGCCACGGTCACCGCCCATGACGTCAAGCGCAATTGAGACCTTGCGAGTCATTGGAGTAGCTTTGGGAAGAGAACAGAGTCTAGATCAGTGCTAGACGAACTGGCTCCTAATCGCCCTGCTCGTCGACTGGAACTGGAATTTCTAGTACCTTGCGGCCGCGGTAGAATCCTTCGGCCGTGACATGATGGCGCTGGTGCGTCTCCCCGGTATTCGGATCCACAGAGAGCGTCGGGCCAGTCAGCCTATCGTGCGATCGGCGCATATCTCGTCTGGACGAAGTTTTTCGCCTTTTCTGAACGGCCATTCTTCTTGTCTCCTCAGTGACTTCTGAGAGGCGGATCGGCTATTCCAGGCCGCTTCTCAGGCGCTAGCGCCTGAAGAACCTGAGCCATGTCTCCGCACTCATCGATTTCTGTGTGCCGTGGACTTATGGGCAACGACAAAATCAGTTCATCCTCTAGCAACGCAGCGGGATTGAATTTTCCGTCCGTCAAGACCACCGCTTCGTCCTCATTCGCAACTTCGCCACCCATCGACCCCGACTCCAGCAACGTCAGCGACAATCGTTCGGAGACGTCTTGCACAAACGGCTCCAAGCAGCGCTGGCAAGTCAACTCCAAGACCGTATCGAACGTCAGGTCCACCACAATGGAACTATTCGCCTGCCGATGAAACTTCAGGCTTGTCTGGATGGTCCCTTGAGCCGAGTGTACACAAGCACGAAGCTGGGTAAGCTGCCGCAGCTCGATCTCGCCACTCAAAACAGCCTCGCGATCCGCAAGGACGTCAAGGTCGTACAGACTGTACCAAGCGTGCAACGAGCCAGGCATAATCGATCTATGATAGGTATAAGGGTTTCCACTGTCAAAACCGAGGGTTACGGAATCGTCTCCCACCACGTACGATGCCCCGGCTGATCCTCGCATCCGCTTCACCCTACCGACGAGGACTGTTGGAACGGTTAGGTCTTCCTTTCGAGGTGCGTCCCGCTACCGCGGACGAGAGCGCCCTACCGGGTGAGGATGCACCCACCCTCGCGGCGCGGCTTGCGACTGCCAAGGCGCGGAGCGTCGAGATCTTAGGCCATGCCGCCGACGCGATCATTCTCGGGGCTGATCAGGTCGCGGCCCTGAATGGCGAACTGCTTAGAAAACCCGGTGACCACCGCACCGCTCTGCGTCAACTCAGTGCGTGCCAAGGTGAGACCGTCGTGTTCAGTACGGCAACAACGGTCATCGACTGCAGCTCCGGCAGGCAATGGTACGGCCTGGACAGTACGGCGGTCGTGTTCCTTAAACTTTCGCAAGCTCACCTGAACCGCTACCTTGAGGTCGAACGACCCTATGACTGCGCGGGTGGCTTCAAGGCAGAAGGACTGGGGATCTCGCTCTTCCGGACCATTCGTTCTGAGGACCCCACGGCGCTGCTGGGGTTGCCCCTGATCTGGCTAACTCAGATCCTTCGGGATCTCGATCTCGATCCGCTGGATTCGAGCCGTCTCTGAACCTTTCTGAGGTCCTCCGGTAACGGCGAGCTGATCATGAACTCTTCATCACTGTCCGGCCAGACGAATTCGACCGCGTGGGCGTGCAGGAAGATCCGGCGAAGACCGAGTTTGCGTAGCTCCGCATTGAAGTCTGCGTCCCCATAACGATCATCTCCAGCTACGGGGTGGCCCATGTAGGCCGCGTGCGCCCGGATCTGATGGGTTCTACCCGTCGCGATCGAGACCTCCATCAGAGTTGCTCGAGCGCCATAATTCTCGACGACGCGAAACTGACTCAGCGCGGACTTACCCGACTCATTCACACTGACGAAGCTCTCGCCGTTACGCTGCCGCTGCGTCAGGAGTGGAGCATCGACATTCACGCGACCGTGTTGCCAGGATCCCTTCAGCAACGTCAGATAACGCTTCTTCATCCCACCATCGCGAAGCAAACGATGAAGCCTGCGCAACGCGCTCCGCCGCTTGGCAACCAACAGGCAGCCCGAGGTCCCGCGATCGAGGCGGTGGACCAGATCTAGCGCCCGAAGACCCGGTCGAAGGCTACGAAGCGCTTCTATACAACCGAAGTCGATACCCGTACCGGCGTGAACTGCCATGCCGGGTGGCTTATCGAGCACAAGCAGTCTCGAGTCTTCGGCTAGAATTCGATCCTCGAGCCACTGGAGCCCACCCTCCGGAATTCTAGGTCTACTCGCAGGTCGCCGCGAGACCGGCGGCACTCTGACACGGTCGCCAACCTTAAGCCGGTAGCTCACGCGAACGCGGCCGCTGTTGACCCTAACCTGACCAGAGCGGATTAACCGGTACACGTGACTTCGTGGCACCCCCTTCAACTGGCCCAACAGAAAATTATCCAAGCGCTGGCCGACGCGTTCCGAATCGATGTCCTGATAGTAGGTTGACCGGATTTCGGATACGTGTGATGGAGTCGACATTCTCGAAAGCGCTGAATTGAGCCGCTAGATGGCTGTGCTATAGTACGCGAGTGGGCTTTTCAGTGCCGAAAGGTCGGCTTGAAGCCAATAGACAACGGGGCGGCCTCTAGAGATCAGGCCGTCGGTGCAGGTTTTTTTACAGTCGGCGGATCCGTAGTTCGGACAGCCGCGATCAGGACCAGGCGATTGCTCTCTGTCTTTGAATCCACTGAGATTCAGGACGAATTGACAGTGACAGATTGAGCATTCGGTGCGTTGGGCGAGATTTATGCTACAGCCAGTCATTAATCAGCTTCTCTGCTGTTCTGCCTCGCAGATCGCGTTGGTCGGTCCCGAACCCGGGCTCGCCGCCAATGGACTAAAAAATTATGAAACGAATGCTTGTCAATGCAACTCAGCAAGAGGAGTTGCGCGTGGCCATAGTCGATGGCCAGAGACTCTACGATCTTGATATTGAGGTCCCTTCTCGAGAACAGAGAAAAGCAAATATCTACAAAGCGCGCATTACGCGGATAGAGCCCAGCCTCGAAGCCGCGTTTGTAGACTACGGCGCCAGTCGCCACGGCTTTCTTCCCCTGAAGGAAATTTCCAGCGAATACTTCGTCCGCGAACCGGAGGAAGGCGCGCGACCCCAGATCAAAGAAGTCCTGAATGAGGGGCAAGAGATCGTCGTCCAGGTGGAGAAAGACGAGCGCGGCAACAAGGGCGCCGCGTTAACGACTTTCGTAAGTTTGGCGGGCCGATTTCTTGTCCTGATGCCCAACAATCCTCGGGCGGGTGGAGTCTCCAGGCGCATAACCGGGGAAGATCGAGATATCGTTCGTCAATCGCTCGAGGAACTCGCGCCACCGGAAGGGATGGGTTGCATCGTCCGCACCGCCGGAGTGGGGCGCAGCATCGACGAACTACGCTGGGACATCGACTATCTTCTCAGTATCTGGGAAGCCATCAAAGGGGCCGTCGTCCAGCGTCCTGCTCCGTTCCTCATCTACCAGGAAGGCAACGCGATTGTTCGCGCCGTGCGTGATCACTTCTCGAACGAGATTGGCGAGATCCTGATAGACGGTGAGCAGATCTACTTAGAGGCCAAAGAGTTTATGGAGCGGGTGATGCCCCACAATCTTCATAAGCTCAAACTTTACGATGACACGGTTCCATTGTTCACGCGATTTCAGATCGAAAACCAGATCGAGTCCGCGTTCTCTCACTCGGTCTCCTTGCCCGCCGGCGGGAGCATCGTAGTCGATCACACCGAGGCACTGACCGCTATCGACATAAATTCGGCAAGAGCGACCAAAGGCGACGACATCGAGGAAACCGCGCTGAATACGAATCTCGAAGCCGCCGAAGAGATCGCACGACAACTGAGAATTCGAGACCTCGGTGGGTTAATCGTCATCGATTTTATCGACATGGGGCCGAACCGTAATCAGAGGGACGTCGAGAACAAGCTGCGCGACGCGGTGCGGCAGGATCGGGCCCGAATCCAGATCGGACGTATCTCCCGATTCGGTTTACTGGAAATGTCTCGGCAGCGCGTACGACCCTCGCTGGGTGAATCGACCCAATCGGTCTGTCCGCGCTGTAACGGCATTGGCAACGTTCGCAGTGTCGAGTCTCTCGCGCTGGCGATTCTCCGGTTAGTCGGCGAGGAAGCGCGAAAGGACCGGACCTCCAAGGTCATCGTTCAACTGCCGGTCGACGTCAGTAACTACATTCTCAACGAGAAGCGCGGTTGGGCTCAGTCGATTCAGGAAGAGAACGACGTCGCCATCGTTCTGGTTGGCAACCCAGATCTGGAAACGCCCAATTACTCCGTCAGACGTGTTCGTGATGACGAGTTAGAGCTGCCTGAGAATAGAGCTACCAGCTACAAGCTGGTCGAACCGAAGAAAGATGCCGGCGAAGTGTTCCTCGCAGAACGCAAGCAAACCGAGCCAGAGCAACCCGCCGTAGCGGGAGTTGTTCCGCAGACGCCGGCACCGAAACCGATGGAGCAGAAATCCCGGTCGCGAGGATCGACAGGTAAGCCCTGGTGGCGACGACTGTTCGGCTGGCTGTCGCCAGCACCGAAGAAGGCGGGCGCACCTGCCGAGCGACGCTCGAGGCGAGGCCGCAGTAGATCTGCGAGTCGTGGCACGAGTCGTCGATCTCAGGGCGAACGCGGCCAGCGAGATCGTGGTCAGAGCCGCGGATCGGGTCGCTCTCGTAGTAGTGGCGGCGGTTCACGTGGATCGAAGCAAAGCCGGGATCGAAGCTCCGATGGCAACAGCGGCGGTGGCGACTCGCGCGGCCGTCGCTCACGGCGCCGGCGAGGATCGGGATCGGGATCGGGAGGAGCTCAAACCCAGGGCCAGAACGCCGACAAGACCGACGCCGAGAGCAAGAGCGGTGGGCGTCCTGCAGACAACCAGAGCGGCAACCGCAAGGGACGTGCGCGCAACCAACCCAAGGGCGAGCGCGAGAGCGACACTCGAAAACAGGCCAAGGCGGCAGACGGGCAAGATCGTAAGAGCGAAGTGCGCAGCGCCGACTCCGAACCGGTCGTCGAGTCACAGGTACGATCTCCGGCGGTGGAGCCGGCGCCGGCTCCAAGTGCCGAGCCCGTACAGAGTACGCCGACGGAGACCGCTCAATCGCAGGCTTCCGATCCAACACCCGCTGCTAAGCCGATACCGGCGACCGAGACCGCGCCGACATCGGCTGAGAGCACTCCGCCTCAGGCTGTGGCGCCGGAGCAGCCGGCTCCTTCGGAGACGAGGCCTAGCGATAGCCGCGGTTCGGACGACGCAGCCCAACAGGGCGTGGAGAAGCCAGAGCCGGAGTAGGTGCGAGGCGCCCTCGATGCCGAGCTAGCGGTGGCCTGCTCGTGTCTTGCGCAGCTGATCCAATAGTCCAGCCGAGGCTTCCTCGATCAGATCGAGGACTAACTCGAAGCCGTTCGTGCCGCCATAGTACGGGTCGGGAACATCACTTCGGCCAAGATGCGGCGCGAACTCCAGAAAGAGTTTAATTCGATCATGATACTCGGGCGGACTTGATTCGCGGAGCAGCTCGATGTTGAGTTCATCCATCGCGAGGACCAGATCGAAGTTCGCGAAATCCTCTTGCGTAATTTTGCGGGCCCTCTGCTGACTGAGATCGATCCCACGCCGCGAAGCGGCGAGCTGGGCACGATGATCGGGCGCGCCGCCAACGTGGTAAGCATGGGTACCCGCGGAATCCACGTGCACCGACAGTTCGGGCGCCCGTTCGTCTAACACCCGCCTGAAGGCGCCTTCCGCGGTAGGCGAACGACAAATATTGCCCATGCACACAAAGAGGATTTTGTATGAAGGAGTTACGTCCGTAGCCTCCTGACCCGAGAGATCATTAAACTTCCTGACGGTCCGCCAAAATTTCTCTAGGAACGTTCAAGTTGTATCCGAGAATGTGTACAAATGGCAAACGACGTTAAATTTTTCAATAGTCTCGTCGTCAGTCGGTGTGGATATTAGCTTTGATGAACCCTGCGATAGCTGCGACTACCTGGTTCTGGATGCCATTGAAGGTGTGGTGAGATCCTGGCGTGCAAGGATTCCCTCCCTCGGTGAAGCCGCCCGAGAACAGCTCGGCCACGGCATTCGGCGAGTTGATGAGCCTGGCAACGATCTGATCCGCGCCGCCTGGCGGAGTCCCTTGGCAGCCATCGTTTTCGTGGGCGACGACGAGCGCCGGCACGCCGACCCTATCAAGCCCCACATCGACTACGTTGATCGTTTGTGCTTCAGGTGGAATATTAGTGACGCTTGAAAGCAGAACTATTCCGTCGATGCCCACGTCGGTATTCACGGCGATATGCGCGACCGAAAGCGTACTGCGGCTGATTCCCAGCATCCACACCGGGAGGCCGGTGGCTTGTTTGACACGCGTGATGACCGCATCGATTTCGTTCAGATGCGCCGCGGTCTGCCGGTAGTTGGGCGACAGACCGTCCGCATGATCCGACGCTGCGTCAACCACCGCAACCGCAATGCCCCGGGCGGCAAACGCTTCGGCTGTCACCGTTACGAAGTCCCTGCGATTCCCGATATTGATGCCTGATATCTCCGCCAGTCCGGGCCCGCCCGGTAGAAGCAACAACGCGACGACCGGCTGGCGTGGCGTGAGCAAGACCATGTCAACCGAGACGCCGGGCCGCGGATTGATCGAGATGCCGGTCCTTGTTATCCCGTCGAACGCTTCGTCCACGATCGCCGCAAGAGGTTCTCGGTTTTCATGCAGGCAGCCTGCTTCGCCCAACAACGCCAACGTAAGAACGAAAGTCCACAGGCGGCAAACCAGGAATTCGTGTCTCATGCCGGCCACCCTACGCGCAAACAAACCTGTCTATGTGGGAGCCGCATCGTTCGGCTCGTCACCGGAGTGTCCTTCTGTCTACGTAATCTTTGAGCTGGTAAACGCGCCAGAAGTCTCAAGCGGTGTTGACCTGCAGCGGACTGTGAGACTGTTGTCGTCCCGCAGCGGCATTCACGATCATGTCCGGCACCACGGGGCAGCGATTGAAGTAGTGTCCACCCAGCGCGTCCGAGATCGCGCATAGCAATGCGGCCGTGGCACAGCCCTGGACCGGCTCACCGATCCCCTTCGCGCCTATCGGGTTCTGCGGATCCGCTATGTCGACCGCGGCCCACTGCATCTCGGCCGGCACATCAAGATAGGATGGCGGCTTACTCTGGTAGAAGCCCACGTTGGCCGGCAGGCCGTTCTGCGGATCGTACAGGTGACGTTCCAGGACGGCCATCCCGATGCCCATGACCGCACCGCCCTTAATCTGGGTGGCGAGACTCTGGGGATGGAGTACCGTACCGCAGTCCGCGACGCCGACATAATCCAGAATCTCAAACTTGCCCGTCTCCAGGTCTAGCTCGATCTCCATAAATCCCACCGCGATCGCGGGCACCGTTCCCTCGTGCCGCAGCGTGTCCTTGGCAACACCGATAAGCCCCGACCCTGCCAGGCCGGCGACGGCTCGTCTAGTGACGTCGTGAATGTCCGGGGGAGCCTCCTCGCCGGAATATTCTCCGCCGAGCTCGATCGCTCGCTGAGCCGCCTCGGCATAGGTGATGCGTGTGGTCTCGTCAGCCTTGAGATACACCGCTTCACCGGCGATCGCGTAATCGTCCGGCGAGCCGCCCAACTCCATGGCCGCGATCTCCTTCAGTTTCCGCAATGCATCCAGGGCGGCTACGTAGTTAGTACGCGTCATCGTGAACGACGTATTGCTTCCGGTCTGGGTCGGGCTCCAGGGCAGATGCTTACGACTGTCGCCACGATGGATTACGCAGTGCTCCCAGGCGCACTTCAGCACTTCGGCGGCCACCCGAGAGGTGGCACCATACGAGTACGTGCCGAGGTTACCGGCGCCATTGTGGATGTGTAGCTTGCCGTCCGGGGTGAGGCGTATCAGCCCGTCATAACCACTCCGGCCCGCCGAGTGGAATGCTTGGCCGACACCGATTCCGATGACTCTGGATCCCCGCCGCTGCCCGCTACGTGCGTGTTTCTCCTCCCAGTTGAACGCCTCGGCACCCTGGTCGAGCGCCTCACGCTGATACGCGCTGGTAACCGGACCCTGGTCGCCGTTGTACTTCCCGTGGTTGTCAGCAGCGTTGATACGCCTGATCGCGAGCTGGTCGAGTCCGAGCTCGCGAGCTGCCTTATCCAGGAGTGGTTCGACCGCGGCTGCGATCTGGTTTTGCCCGGGGCCGCGTTGAGGTCCCCGAGGAGGCGTATTGGTCTGTACGGTAATTCCCCGGTAGCGCATCGCGAGCGGCTGATAGAGGATGCTGATCGAACCTGCCGCGGATCCAAGATCGCTCCAGCCCGTGTGTGGGCCGTTCTCTTGAACGATAAACAGATCCACGGCCGTGACCCGGCCATCGTCCCGGAACCCGATCCGCAAGCGACCCTGGAATCCAGCTCGAGCCGTGCCGATCCCGTATTCCTCGGCGCGACTGATACGCAACATGACCGGTCGCCCCGTCTGCCGACTCATGAGCACGGGAATCGCCATGACCGGATAGGGACCACCCTTCGACCCGAAGCCACCGCCGCAATATTCGGCGATGTAGACCAGATTCTCGGGCTCAATCGCGAGCAGCCGTGCTAAACCCGGCATCATGGAAGCCTGACTCTGAGAGGATCCATGCAAATGACATTTTCCATTCTCCCAGTAAGCCATCGCAGTACGCGGCTCCATACACTGATGCGACAGACCCGCCGTCACGAACGACTCATCCAGTACCAATGCCGCGGCATCGAAACCCGCTTCCAGATCTCCATAGAGCCACTCTTCGGTCGGCTGCCCCATCGGCAGCACGCCTTCTGCTTCGGCGGCAAAGTCACGGGCCGTCCACTTGACGGTCCGCGGCAACATCCTCCGACCCGCCACGTTACCGTCGCTACGCGCATTCGGCCCACCCGGATAGAGGCTCTCGAGGGGGTCGACCGTGAATGGCAGAGACTCGAACTCGATGGAAATTCGGTCGATGGCGTCCTGCGCAGTGACTTCATCGACGGCGGCCACCGCGAGAATCGGCTCACCGACGAAATGTGGCTCATTGGTTAGGATCGGCGTTGCCGGCGCGGGAGTGGACGGTACGTCGTCCGCCGTCAGCACCGCGACGACGCCTGCCATCGCAAGCGCCTCTGACGTATCGATACTGACCACACGGGCGTGCGGCATCGGGCTCCCCAGCAATCGGCAGAACAACATGCCCTCGGCGCGAAAGTCCTCCGCGTACTTCGCCCGTCCAGTCACCTTCCCTCTCAGGTCGGGTGGAATGAAGTCATTGCCAAGCAGTGCATACGCCATATCGTGCCCCCTGCGTCTAAGTTGTATTCAGGCCCGGTGTTCCGATCTCAGCCGATGTCACAGCTTAAACCGAATCGGGCAGAATTTGAACGAGGGTTCGGCGTGTCAGGCGTTCACGAGTTGCTGTCTGGCGGCATCGAGGTCCGCCTCCGTGTCCACACCCCGAGGCGGCACCTCGCAGGCTTCCGCGACGATTATTTTCATGCCCAACCACAGTGCCCTGAGCTGCTCCAGCCGCTCCAGCCGCTCCAGTTCACACGGCGGTGTCGCCGCGATCTTCATGAGCGCGTGGACCCGATAGGCATAGAGGCCGACGTGGCGCAGCGCCGGCGGCGTACCGCCGTCACGCGGCCAGGGGATCGGCGCGCGGCTGAAGTACAGCGCCCGGCCGTTACGATCGACGATCACCCGGGCCAGATTCTCGTCCTGCCATTCCTCGTGCGATTGAATGGGCGTCGCCAACGTCGCCAACGCGGCATCCGGATCCTGGCTCAGCATCCCCGCTACCTGCGATATCAAGCTAGGCGGCAAGAGCGGCTCATCGCCCTGCAAATTCACGACGATCTGATCCTCCGCCCACCCGAACCGTTCGGCGACTTCGGCAATTCGGTCGGTACCGCTCTCATGGTGTGCGGCCGTGAGTTCTACCGGTGCATGGAAGTCTCGGCAGGCCGCAACAATACGCTCGTCGTCCGTAGCGATGAGGACGCGATCGGCGCCACTTTGAAGCGCCTTCTCATAGACCCACGCCACCATGGGCCGCCCGCCGATGTCGGCCAACGGTTTGCCCGGCAGGCGGCTCGAGCCGAAACGCGCGGGTATGACCACGATAAACTGTTCAGCCACTACTAGAGCCTCTCCAACACACGCTCCATCAGACGTTCGCCGTGATCAGCCTCGAACTTCATCGCGACGGCAACGCACCAGACTTTTTCCGTGGCGAACGACTCGCACTTCACCGCGTCCTTCTCTGTAATCAATACAAGCATCTGGTCCCTAAACTCCAGGTTTGACGGTTTCAGGTGCGCATGGTCCAGGAGCGAATGTGCCTTTACGATCACGCCTGCCTCCGTCAACAGATCGAAGAACCGCTGCGGGTTCCCTATCCCGGTCACCGCATGTACATGCTCGCCGCGAAAATCCTCTAAGGATCGTTCCGCAGTTCCGGCCAACTGGTAGACGCGTTGTGGCACCATCGAAACCCGCAGGACACCCGTGTAGTACCAAGTGCCGCCGTTCACGAGCACGGCATCGACGGTTCGCAGGCGTGTCGCCTGTTCGCGTAACGGACCGGCGGGCAGGCAGAATCCATTGCCTAGGCCGCGAAGCCCATCGACGACCGCAATCTCCATATCTCGACCTAACGCATGATGCTGCAGCCCATCATCGGACAGCAACACATCCACCTCCGTGTGATCGAGTAGGCTCCGCGCCGCCGCGACACGATTCGGCCCAACGACCACGCGGCAACCGGTCGCTCGGGCGATAAGAACCGGCTCGTCCCCGATCATCGCCGGGTCGCTGCCCGGTTCGACTCGCTGCGGCCAGATCGAGTCTCTACCGCCGTAACCGCGGCTGACGACGCCGACTCGAATGCCGCGCGCCATCAGCTCCCGAGCAAGCCAGATCACACAGGGTGTCTTTCCCGTACCGCCGACAGTGATGTTGCCGACGATAATGACGGGAACCGGCAATCTCGTCACCGACTTCAAACCGACGCGATAGCTTACCTGGCGCACTCGCACAACGGCCCGATAGACCAAGCTCAGAGGCCACAGTAGCCATTTCAGAGGGTTTCGACGGTACCAGATCCACCCGAGAAAACGAGTGAGTAACCAACGCACTCCGGCGGCCCTCAGACCGCGAACTGCATACGATGCAGCCCGCCATAGTAACCGTCGAGCGATAGCAGCTCTTCGTGAGTGCCTTGCTCGATTACGGCGCCATCTTTCAGAACGATGATGCAGTCCGCGCCCTCTACCGTAGACAAACGGTGCGCTATCACCAAGGTCGTTCGGCCGCGCATCAGCGTCGACAGCGCCCCCTGGATCCGGCGTTCCGCCTCTGTATCCAACGCCGAGGTTGCCTCATCGAGAATCAATATGGGGGCATCCTTCAACAGTGCCCTGGCGATCGCAATCCTCTGCCTCTGCCCGCCGGACAGCAGAACTCCGCGCTCACCGACGTTCGTCTCCAAACCCTCAGGCAGCTTCTCGGTGAATTCCGTGACGTGGGCCATCTCAGCCGCCTGCTCGATATCAGCCCTGGAAGCAGACACGAGACCGCCATAGGCAATATTGTTCGCGATCGTGTCATTGAACAACACGACGTCCTGACTGACCAGACTGATTTGCCGGCGCAGGTCCTTCAGCCGATACCTGCGAATATCGGTACCGTCCAGCAGTACGCTGCCACCTTCGATTTCATAGAGCCGCGGCAACAGGCCCACGAGGGTTGTCTTGCCGCTGCCGGAACGGCCAACGATCGCGATCGTGCTTCCGGACGGCGCTCGAAGTGACACATCGTTCAGCACCCACCCCTTGGTCGAATCATAGGTGAAGGACACGCGACGAAATTCCACGTCACCGCGAGATCGTGTCAGCGTCTTGACGCCGGTATCGTGCTCGGTGGGCTCGTCCAGGATTTCGAATAGACTCTCACCGGCTGCGATCCCTTTCTGCAGGCCGACGTTGACGTTGACGACTCGCTTTAATGGCGCCATCAGCAGGCCCATGGCCGTAAGAAACCCCATGAATGTCGGCGCATCCAAGTCGGCCGCAAGCCGCTCGGAAAAAGCGACCCAGACAACTGCGGCAAGACCGATCGCAAGCGTGTACTGCGTTACTGCGTCGCCTGCGGCGCGTGTGGCAACCAATTTGAGATTGATCTTGTAATTGCTGCGATTGACTTCGTTGAACTGGCGCAGCTCGTAGTCCTGCCCCTCGAACACCTTGACGATCTGGTGGCCTGTTAATACCTCTTCCGTGATGCGGGTAGCATCACCCATGGACGCTTGGATGCGCGTGCTGTAGCGCCTGAATGCTTTGCTCATCGTACCAACGAAGAAACCGATGACGGGTACCGTGATGGCGACGAGTGCTGTCAATGTCGGGCTGAAATAGATCATCGCACCGACGAGCCCAACCATCGTTAGCGTATCTCTGACGGTGACTACCATAACGTTGGAAATCGCGTCCGCTACCTGTTCGGTGTTGTACGTCAACTTGGAGATCAGCACGCCTGTCGAACCCTGATCGAAATAACGCGCCGGTAACTCCGTGTACTGCTGAAACAGCTCGCTGCGCAGGTCTCGAATGACGCGCCGGCCTAACCAACCCAGACCGTATACGGCAGTGAAGTCCGTAGTCCCGCGGACCGCAGCTGTGACCAGTAAGATCAGCGGTAGATAGGCTCCGCCGCTCCGATCGGCATCACCCAACGTCGCGATCACATCCTGAATGATAAAGGGCACGTAGGCATTCGCGCCGGAATACAGAACCATCGCCGTCACTGCGACAGCGATTACCTTCCAGTGCGGCGTGACATAGGTGAACAACCGCCGGTAGACAGAAACGGCGCCAGAGTTCAGAAGCAATACCATGGCGATCAAGCCTCCGGTGGCGTCACCGTCGCAAGATTTATTTGCACGAAGCCTAACTGTCCGACGACATCCATCGCCGTAACCACCGCCTGGTGTGTGGCCTGAGCGTCTGCTCGAATGACCACCGGCAGATCCCGTGTGTCACCAATCAGCCTCTCGATGGCGGCTCGTAGCGTCCGCCGCTCACTGTTGACGAGTGGGCGTCCGTTCACGATATAGCTGCCTGTCTGTGTAATGGTAATGTCCAAGACCTCATCCAGAGAGGTCGGCGCGGTCGAAGCCTCCGCCTGGGGCAGGCGCAAACTTATCTCGGATTCACGAACGAAACTCGTGGACACCATAAAGAAAACTAGCAGCAGGAGGACGACGTCAATCAGAGACGTCATATTGATCTCAGGCGCTTCGCTTGAGCGGCTCTGAAGCTTCATTTTCCACGACTTCCGCGTTCTGATGCTGCACTAAGACCTGTAAGAACGTCATCGCCTCCTTCTCCATCTGCACGACGAGATTGTCGACTTTGCCGCGGAGATACCGATACCCGATCAGAGAAGGGATAGCGACGGTCAGACCCGCGGCGGTCGTAATCAGCGCTTCGGAGATGCCCCCAGCCAACACGCCAGGGTTACCGACACCGTAAATAGTAATGGCAGCAAAGACCTTTACCATTCCGATCACAGTACCCAACAGACCGAGCAACGGCGTTATCGATGCAATGGTCCCGAGAGGATTCAGGTAACGTTCGAGTTCGTAGATAACATGGCGTCCGGTATCCTGTATGTTCTCTTTGGCTATCTCGCGGCCCAGGTGCCCGCTCGATAGTCCGGCCGCGAGAATCTGCCCCAAAGGCGAACCCTGATGGAGGGACTGAATGCGCTGACGATCGAGCTGACGGCTCTTGACCCACTGCCAGACTTCGGTCGTGAGGCCCGTTGGCAATACTCGGGATCGTTGCAGAGTCCACAACCGCTCCAGTATGATCGCAACCGCCACGATGGAGCACGTAATTATCGGCAGCATCAACCAACCGCCGGCCTGCACAATCTCCAGCATGAAGAACCCGTAAGTCCCCGAGAAGTTCGACCGAACTATAACGCGCCAACGCCGGTTTAACCAGAACTCCCCCGGGGTACCCCGTGCCAATAGCGCCGACGCCGATCGCGGCGAAACGTCAACCGCGGCTCACCAGATGAGCCGAGCGCTATCGTGATCGCGCCACTGGCACCGGTCGTAACCACCTTGGCCCCGGACGCCTCCCAACGTGCCCGCACCTCCGGCCTCGGGAAGCCCCACTGATTCGTGTATCCGGTGGAGACAACGGCGTATTGGGCGTTCATCGCGTCAACCAATGCCGGCGTCGAAGACGTTGCACTGCCGTGATGGGGCACG
>SMUZ01071956.1_pt1 | contig 28225 bp, 29 predicted proteins | sample 2456421 | NCBI WGS metagenome assembly SMUZ01 (sample SAMN11095932, study PRJNA526329) | marine sediment metagenome | biome: Marine sediment; feature: Surficial sediment; material: Deep marine sediment; isolation source: Hadal surficial sediment | place: Pacific Ocean | collected 2014-11 | depth... | reverse complement strand
GTACTCGACCGAAGCGAAGGCATCGGAAGGTGAATAGCTCATCGTGAGCCAGATTCCGGTGAGCAACTGCATCACCAAGACAAACATCGAAAGAATGCCGAAGAAGTACCAGAAGTTGAAGTTCTTCGGCGCGTAACACTTGGACATGTGGTATTCGAAGGTTTCCGTCAAAGGGAAACGTTCGTCTACCCACCCTATGAAGTTCGACCACGCCTGTGCCATCTTTCCCTGTGGCTGCTCCATCAGGCGGTGTCCTCGTCCACACCGATGATCACTACCTTATCGCTGACGAACTGGTAGGGCGGCACCTTGAGGTTATCGGGAGCAGGCACTCCCTTGACTACCCGACCAGCTAAATCAAATCGAGAACCGTGGCACGGGCAGAAAAACCCCCCCTGCCAGTTCTCATCGAACGGCTCCGGTTGAACCTCACCATAATACTTCGGCGAACAGCCGAGGTGGGTACATATCCCGAGATAAATGCCTATCTCCGGGCGCTTGGAACGCCACGGATTCTTGGCGTATTCAGGCTGCATGTCCGGATTGTCCGAGTCTGGGTCAGCGAGATTCGGACTTTCGCGTCCGATCTGCGCCAGCGCTGCGGGATTCCGATAGACGACGAACAGCGGTTGTCCACGCCACGCGGGCATTGGACCCAGGATCTCCCCGGGTTTGAGTTTACTGAAGTCGATGGTAATCGGGGCACCCATCGCTCTTGCTTTTGCGCTTGGGTTCCACGATTTGACAAACGGTACGGCAACACCGATCGCACCCACCCCAGCCACCGTCAAAGAGGCACCAATAAGAAAGTAACGACGTTGTTTATTGATTCTGCTCGGGTCCAGCGCACTCGCGATGGGCGCCGCCGAGGTTGATTCTGACGGACCCATTTCCGTTACTTCGCCATCGCTCACAGAAATGCTCCCCCGTTCCCGGTGCTCCAACAACTCAAAAAATTAACGATCAAATGCCTGGTTACGTACGGTGTTTTGTCTATCGATTTTAGCACACGCGTCAAGACCAGCATTTTTGCGACAGGTAAGCGCACCTACCTGGCGAGGCCGGTGTTGGTTGGTCGTTAGCGTTTCGAGTACTGAGGCCGTTTGCGGGCTTTGCGCAAACCGACTTTCTTGCGTTCCACTTCTCGTGCATCACGCGTCAGGAATCCGGCCTTGCGCATCGGGACGCGCAACGCTTCGTCATACTCGACCAGCGCGCGAGCAATGCCATGGCGGATCGCTCCCGCCTGTCCGGAATTACCACCGCCGCGCACCGTTACCCACACGTCCAGCTTGTCGCCTAGCTCCGCTACCTCTAACGGTTGACGCACGATCATGCGCGCGGTCTCTCGTCCAAAGTATTTGTCGAGCGGATTCGAATTGACAGAGATAGTGCCGTTACCTGTCTTGATAAATACCCGCGCTGCTGAGGTCTTGCGGCGCCCGGTACCGTAATGAGAAGTAGCTGCCACCTATAGCTCCAAAGGTTCTGGTTGTTGGGCGGCGTGCGGATGTTCGGATCCGGCATACACCTTGAGTTTCTTATACATAGCACGACCGAGTGGGTTGCGTGGCAACATTCCCTTTACCGCTTTCTCCACGATGCGCTCGGGATGCGACTCCTGGAGGTGTTTAAAACTTGTCGCCTTGATGCCACCGGGATAGCCACTGTGGCGGTAATAAATCTTGTCCGTGAATTTCTTGCCCGTCACGCGCACCTTTTCGGCATTAACCACGATGATATAGTCACCAGTATCCACATGGGGCGTGTAAATGGGTTTGTGCTTACCACGCAGGCGCCGCGCCACTTCTGTAGCTAAACGACCCAGCGTTTTGTTCTCGGCGTCTACAACGAACCAAGTGCGCTGCACATCTTCCGCGCGCATGCTTACGGTTTTCATACGGGTTAACGTTGACCGGATTTTCAGGACGGCGAATATTAGCGGAGGGCTTCGTCATTTACAACGCCCGATCCGGGGGATTTACAGGTGCTTGGGGTGTCGGGTCGCGAACAGCCGGTCCCGCCTGGAGTTCCGCGCCACAAGAATCACGCGCGGTGGGTGCGGGCCAGATACTCATGAGATTGCATCTCCAACAACCGACTCTCCGTACGGTGGAATTCGAAGCGGTGGTGCCCACCACCGTACAATTCCGTGGGGGTCGTTTCGGCGGAGATGATGAGTTTGACGTTGTGGTCGTAGAACTCATCAACCAGGCTGATGAAACGCCGGGCGGCATCCTCGTTGCGTGGGCTAAATCGCGGCACGTTGCTGAGCAACACGGCATGGTAGATGCGTGAGAGTTCGATGTAGTCGTTCTGGCTGCGGGGACCTTCGCAAATTGCGGAGAAATCGAACCAGACCACGTCGTCGGCTACACATCGAGCAACAATGGGGCGTCCCTCAATCTCCAGGGTAACGTCATACTCGGTTTTGTCGGGGGCAAGCGCTGCAAAGCTGCGCGCCAGACTATTTTCGGCGTCCCCATCGAGGGGGGCGTGGTAGATTTCTGCACGCTCGAGCACTCGCAAGCGGTGGTCCGTATCGCCATACACTTCAAACACCCGGGTATGCGTCTCGATCAGCTCGATGACGGGAAGGAAGCGGCTGCGTTGCAGTCCGTTTTCGTACAGTTTGTTGGGTTCCACGTTCGAGGTAGCCACCAGGGTGACGCCGCGCTCGAACAACGCCTGCAGCAACTCTCCCAAAATCATTGCATCGCCAATATCTGAGACGAAAAACTCGTCAAAACACAAAATGTTCCCCTCCCGTTCAAGGCGGTCGGCCACGAGCTGTAGCGGATCAGGTGTTCCGGCGAGATCTTTGAGCTCGTGATGTACCCGCTGCATGAAACGGTGAAAGTGCATTCGCATCCGCTGTGACTCCGGGAGACACTCGTAGAAGAGATCCATGAGCATCGTTTTACCCCGGCCGACCCCACCCCACAGATAAAGCCCTTTGAGAGGTGTCGAGGACCCTGGCCGTAACCATTTCAACAAGCGCGAGAAGTGGCCTCGATCGCGCGCAAGCGATCGTTTGAGCAATTCATGGTAGAGCCCATCGAGGAGCTCGGTAACGGCTCGCTGCGCGGGATCTCTGGAGAAGCCTGGCCGGAGGAGCAGTTCCTGGTATCGTTCAAGTGGCGACATGGGGGCGCACTGTAGCGCCTTGCAGCAAATACGTGCAACGGGCTTTGGCGGTGGGGTGTTTTTCGCCGGATCGAGCTGGTAACGTCCTCGCTATGCGGGAATTCGTCAGATACGTCCTCATTCCGGCAACTGTCGGGGGCCTGGTGGGCTTTGCGGTCATGCTCGTCATGCACTTCGACACCACGTCCAGCAAGCCCGGTTATGCTACGGCGGTTAAGCGAGCCGCACCGAGTGTCGTGAACATCTCCACTAGCAAACTCGTTGCGCCACCCATCTGCCAGCTGCCCCGTTTTCGCGACTGGTGCAGCCGGTTCTCTACCGATGGCAGCAGGCGCATGAATAATTCGCTGGGCTCCGGTGTCATCGTAAGCGAAGACGGCTACATTCTGACTAACAACCACGTCATCGCAGGCGCCGATGAGATTCTCGTGGGCTTCTCCAATGGGCAGGTCACCACCGCAACGCTTGTCGGCAGCGACCCCGAAACCGACCTGGCGGTGATTCGCGTCCAAGCGAGCGGTCTGACACCCATTCGTGTCGGATCTTCAGATGAAGTCGAGGTGGGCGATGTTGCCCTCGCCATCGGCAATCCCTTTGGTATCGGACAAGCCGTGTCGTCTGGAATCATCAGCGCCAAGGGCCGGGCCGGGGTCAGCCCGAGCCCCTATGACGACTTCATCCAAACAGACGCGGCGATTAATCCGGGTAACTCGGGCGGGGCGTTAATTGACGCCGAAGGCAACCTGATCGGCATCAACACCATGATCGTCTCTCGTTCCGGGGGTTCGGAGGGTATTGGCTTTGCCATTCCGGTCCGGCTCGCCATGAGCATCCTGAATGAGATCGTGCAGAACGGCCGGGTAACTCGTGGCTGGCTGGGTGTGATACTTGCCAACGCGCCACCCGCGGGGGCCGGTGTTGGTCTCGAAATTTTAAAGGTCGTGCGCGATTCGCCCGCAGATGCCGCGGGATTGAGGGTTGGTGACTACATCCTCGCCATCAATGAACGTCCAGCAGTAAATTCGCTGGTGGTTACCCGGCAGATAGCCCACGCAGAGCCGGGAAGCGATCTGGAACTCGACGTGATGCGCCGGGGTCAACAACTCTCCCTTACAGCCGAATCCGGTGTGCGTCCTTAATTTGCGGTCAGGGTATTTTACTTAACCACCATTGTGATCGATTTCGCGCAACCGCAACTCCGCAGCACGGGCGTGTGCTTCTAAGCCTTCCCCATTGGCCAGTGTCACCGCTACGCGTGCCAGCATCTGCGAGCCTTCGACGCTCAAACGAACGACAGAGCTGCGTTTCTGGAAATCACTTACGCCGAGCGGCGACGAGAACCGGGCGGTTCCAAACGTGGGTAACACATGACTCGGTCCTGCGACATAGTCACCCATTACCTCAGGGGAGTGGGCGCCCATAAAAATTGCACCCGCATGGCGTATCTCCCCGAGGAGCGCATCCGGATCGGCCACGGCTAGCTCGAGGTGTTCCGGGGCGATGCGATTAGCAATCTCAGTAGCCTCGATTAGATCGCGGGTTTTGATCAGCGCCCCACGCGCAGACAACGATGCACTTATCGTTTCCGCGCGCAGGCGTTCGGGCAGCAAACGTACCATGGCGGCCTCGACGGCTTTGAGATAGGCCGAATCCGGGCACAACAAAATGGCTTGCGCAGAGGCGTCGTGTTCGGCTTGAGAAAAAAGGTCCATCACCACCCACTCAACAGGCCCGGTTCCGTCGGCGATCACCAGGACTTCGCTGGGGCCGGCAATCATGTCGATGCCCACATCGCCGAATACCAGGCGCTTCGCGGCCGCAACATAAGCACCACCGGGACCTGCGATCTTGTCCACCTTTGGTACGGTTTCGGTACCATACGCCAGCGCGGCAATCGCTTGTGCGCCACCGATAGTGAATGCAGCATCGATCTGCCCTACATGGGCAGCCGCCAGCACAAGCGGGTTACGCACGCCATCCGGCATCGGCACAGTCATGATTATTTCAGAAACGCCGGCGACCCGGGCAGGCAAAGCCGTCATGAGCACGGTGGACGGATAGGCAGCCTGACCACCCGGTACGTAGAGGCCAACCCTGTCCAGAGGTGTGATGCGTTGCCCTAAGCGGTTCCCTTGGGAATCCGTAAATTCCCAATCCGAAGTAAGTTGCCGCTCGTGATAGTCGGTGATGCGCTCAGCCGCCACCAGGAGCGCTTCACGCTCTGACGCAGGAAGACTCTCGAAAGCAGCGGCGAAATCGCTTTGATCCAAGGTAAGGGCTGCCATGTCCGGGGCGTCAAACCGATCCAGTCTGGCGGTCAAAGCCAACAGAGCGGAGTCCCCATCGCGACGAACCTCACCGATCACGTTGGTGGCGAAGCGGGTGACCTCACTGTCCTCGCTAGCATCCCAGCGCAGAATCTCATCAAGTCGCTCGGGGAATGTCTCATCCACCGTGTTCAGATTGGCGATAGCAAACTTCACCGAGGTATCACCTTTCAACTAGGTTTTGCCGCAGCCGCTCGATCAGGTGCTGTACCTCATCGAACCTGGTTTTCATCGAAGCGTGATTCACAATCAACCGGGCGCTGATTTCCGCAATGGTTTCGAGTGGTTCCAGACCGTTGGCCCTCAGCGTATTGCCGGTATCAACGATATCGACGATACAATCCGCCAGGTTCATCAACGGCGCCAGCTCCATCGCCCCGGAAAGCTTGATGATTGAAACGTGACGACCTTTGGACTCGTAGTACTCCTCGGCAATGTTGACGAACTTGGTTGCCACTGTCAGCGGACTCTGGTTCAACCCGGCACCAACCGGGGCCGCCGACATGATCCTGCACCGACCGATACCAAGATCGAGCCTTTCATAAAACCCGCCACCACCACGGTACTCGAGTAGCGTATCTTTACCCGTAATACCCACATCCGCTGCACCGTACGCGACGTAAGTAGGCACATCAGAACCGCGCATAATGACGAGACGGTGGTCGCCATCGACCGTCTTGAACACGAGTTTTCTACTCCCATAGATGTCTTCCTCCGGGCGGATACCTGCAGCCTCGAGCAACGGCATACATTCTTTGAGAATCCGTCCGCGATTGAGTGCAATCGTCAAGCCCACTTATGACGCCCCTTCAACCGGAAACCCGCTGCACATCGGCACCAAGTTGCAGCAGCTTTTCCTCTATGGTCTCGTAGCCGCGGTCGATGTGATAAATTCGATCGATCAGGGTTTCGCCCACAGCGACCAATGCCGCAACCACCAGACTGAAGGATGCGCGTAGGTCTGTCGCCATCACGGGTGCCGCCTTGAGTGAATCCACCCCATGTACGATGGCGGTTGACGGCCCCACCAGCTCGATGTTGGCACCCAGTCGGTTGATCTCCTGAACGTGCATGAAGCGGTTTTCGAAAATCGTTTCTGTGACGCGACTGGTTCCCTTGGCGATCGCATTCATCGCAAGATACTGTGCCTGCATGTCTGTCGGAAACATCGGATAAGGTGCTGTTGTAATATCCACCGCCAACGGCCGCTTGCCACCCATATCAAGCTCTATCCAATCATCTCCCAGCGATAGCTCAGCGCCGCTTTCGATCAGTTTGTCCAGCACAGCCTGCAAGGTATCAGGACGTGCACCATCAAGCCTCACACGGCCACCGGTCGCGGCGGCCGCAATGAGGTATGTCCCCGTTTCAACCCGGTCTGGCATCACATCGAAGACGCAGCCAGCGAGGGCCGTCACTCCTGTTATTTCCACGTTGGGGGTACCGTGTCCGGAGATTCGCGCTCCCATGGCGTTGAGGAACTCGACGAGATCCACCACCTCCGGTTCGCACGCGGCGTTGTGGATGCGGGTAATCCCATCTGCAAGACATGCCGCCATGATGACGTTCTCAGTGCCTGTGACGGTAACCAGATCGAACGTGAACTCGGCACCCTTGAGACCATGTTCCGCCGTGGCACTCACATAACCGTCCACAACATTGATTTCAGCACCTAACGCCTCGAAACCCTTGAGGTGCTGATCGACCGGGCGTGCGCCGATGGCGCAACCGCCTGGCAGTGACACATCAGCCCTGCCGTACTTGGCGAGCAGTGGGCCCATCACCAGAAATGACGCACGCATGGTTTTGACGAGCTCGTACGGTGCCCGCAATTCTCTCAAATCGTTCGCGGATACCTCGACCCGCATCTTCTCGTCGATGACCACATTTGCACCAAGACATCCGAGTAGTTCGATCATCGTCGTAACGTCGTGCAGGTGCGGTACGTTACCGATCACCACCGATTTATCGGTCAGCAAGGCTCCCGCAAGTATGGGTAGCGCGGAATTTTTTGCACCGGACACCTTCAGTGTGCCGGACAAGCGACGCCCGCCTTTGATGAGCAACTTATCCATCTAATCTGGTGTTAGCGCACGAATTGTCACAGCGTGCAGCGAACCATCTTTGATGAATTCATCAATGCATCCATAAACAAGCTGCTGCTTCTGGACACGGCTCTTGCCTTCGAACACCTTGCTAGTGACGGTAATGAGCGCACGATTGCCGTCCAGCTCAACTTCGACCAGAGACTCGGCCAAAGTGGCATGAATGCTCTCGATGATCCGCTTTTGCATACTTCTTTCTTATTTGATGGGAAGAACTTCGGTCAATCCGGAGACGTCTATGATGTTACGTAAATCGTGAGGAACGTCTATGTAAACAATGGACTTTCCATGGGCATGAGCGTACCTGAACCAGGCCATGAGCAGCGCGACGGCCAGGCTGTTAAATTGCTCTAACCCCGAAAGATCAAAAGTACATTCATTTCCTTCTGCGGTTTTCTGTTCGAATATATGCTTTTCACCCAACGCGCGAACGTTCGCGATATTGTCTAACGTGATTTTGTCCGGAAGATAGAATCCGCGCGCTTGCGTGCCAGCATTCAAGATCCAACCTCGTCGGTTGAGGTGGCTTGCGCATCCTCGCCATCAGCGGCTTTTTCAGCTTCTTGTTCGGCATTGGATTGCACGACGTTCGACCAGGCCTCAATCACTTTATTGAGGTCGCCGCCATACTTGCTGTCAGTCGCAGCGCTGGCAAACTGGCTACGATAGGTGAGCCCGATATTTACGCCGTTGATAGTTATGTTACGCATCCGCCAGACATCATCTTTTCCCAGCCCCATCTCGTAGAGCAACGGATATACCTCGCCGGTGCTCGTGCGAATCTCCATTTTTACCCGTTCCCGCTTCGGTTTACGCGGTGGCCGGTCAGCCGGAACGAGAACAACTTCACCATCGCTGAACCCGGTCAAAGCAAGCGCATAACTTCTCACCAATCCCCATTTGAAAGTCTCGGCAAACCTTGCCCGCTGATCCTGCGTTGCCTTCTTGTAATGTACGGCCATCACATTGCGGGCAAACCCGGTAAAGTCCACAACCGGATTGAGCAGTGCCTCGACCGCTACGAAGAACCGTTCGGGGTCCTCTTCGGCATATCCACGCGCTTCCTCGATCAGTGCCAACAGACCATCTGAGGTGTTCTGCACGACCTCGCGCGCCGAAGGGCTGGCGGCGTTTGCGGATGCCACCAATCCGATCAACCCGACTAATCCAATCAATCCTTGCAACTGTCTCAATCCAACCAGTGCGGCAGCAAGCCTCCTCAGCCTTTTTGCTACATCAACCATCTAAGAAGCTCCCAAACGAGTGACCAGATCACCGATCAGATTTTCCAACACCATTGCGCCCTGGGTCTGTTCGATTTCATCACCGTCCGACAAGGTCTCCTCATCAGCACCCGGTAACAGATTGATGTATCTCGCCCCCAGGATGCCTTCGGTGAGGATCTGTGCACCGGTATCCATACTGAGGACGCCTCCAGACCCTTTTAACTCCATGCTGACGATGGCTTCCCCATACTCCAGGTCGACGTCGATGGCCGCCACGCGTCCAACCGTCACACCAGCAATGCTTACTTTGGCGCGAGTCTGCAAGCCCGCAACATCATCGAACCTCGCAGTGACCGTGTAACTCGAGCGATCCGCCGCGAGATTGACCCCGCTCACCCTGACTGCCAGAAAAATCAAAGCCAGGGTCCCCGCGAGCACAAAGGCTCCCGTGCTAATCTCTACCGTCCGCATGCGCACTATTTAAAATCTCCGTACATACTCAACGTCAGCAGGAAGTCTATGGCTAAAACCATTACGGAAGACACTACCACCGTTCTCGTGGTCGCAAGCCCTATGCCTTCGGGTGTGGGTTCCGTATCGTAACCCTGGAACACCGCAATCCAGGTTATCACCACAGCGAATACAACACTTTTCACCACACCTTTGCCAATATCATCCCAGATTTCCACTTCCGCCTGAATACCGGACCAGAACCCACCCGGATCACCCCCCATCCACTCCACCGCGACAATCATGCCGCCATAAATGGCGACGACGTTGAAGATCGCGGTGAGTAACGGCAGGCTCACGAAACCCGCCCACAGGCGCGGTGCGACAATTCTCTGGAGCGGATCAACGCCCATCATCTCCATGCTGGACAGTTGCTCCGTGGTCTTCATGAGTCCGATCTCTGCCGTGATTGCAGACCCGGCCCGACCCGCGAACAACAGCGCGGTGACCACCGGCCCCAGCTCGCGCAACAGCACTAATGCGAGTCCTACGCCAACTGCGTCCTGGGCGCCAAACTTCGCCAGCTGGGTATGGAACTGCAACGCCAGCACCGCCCCGATGCAAAAAGCGGACAGCACCACAATAACCAGCGAAAGCACCCCAACCTGATATATCTGCTTTATGATCAGAGGTACATCGGCAGGCCGTGGCAACCTCCACAACGCTGCCGCAAAGACGAGCGTCGCACGACCAACACCCGCTAAACGATCCAGTGAGCGGCTGCCAACTCCGCGCAGAAAGCGAATCACGCTCCAGTGCTCCAACAACTTAATGTTGATGGGTTCAGTTGTTGGAACACTAGTGTCCTGAACACCGACCCGGAAGGCTCGGTGGGAACGGAACGGTCTGCCTTTGCATAGTTACTTCACAGATCCCAACACGTCATAGAGAAATTCATCCGCCGGATAGTGGAAGGGAACGGGGCCATCCGGATTACCCGCCATAAACTGGCGGATGCGTGACGATGGGTGATTGTGCAGGACATCGGGGTGCCCTTGGCCGACTACCTTGCCATCGGCAATGATATAAATCTGATCGCATATGCTCACGGTCTCGTGGATATCATGAGAAACCAGCAGGCTCGTCGCATTGAGGGCGCCATTGAGTTTCTGGATGAGGCTCACCAACACGCCCATCGCTATCGGATCCTGCCCGGTGAAGGGTTCGTCATACATCAGCAACTGTGGATCCAGTGCGATCGCGCGGGCGAGCGCTACACGACGCGCCATGCCACCCGACAGCTGACCAGGGAGCAGATCCCTCGCGCCGCGCAGACCCACAGCGTTCAACTTCATCAAAACGAGGTCGCAAATACTGTCTTCTGGCAGATCCGTGTGTTCGCGTAAAGGAAACGCAACGTTTTCAAAAACAGTGAGATCGGTAAACAGCGCCGAGGATTGAAATAACATCCCAATACCCTCACGCAGTTCAAAGAGCTCCGCGCGCCCTAAGTCACCTACGTTCTTACCCGCGACTCGCACAACACCTGCATCCGGCTTGACCTGCCCCCCGATGATTCTGAGCAACGTGGTCTTACCGCTCCCGCTCGGCCCCATGATGGCCGTGATCTTGCCTCGAGGAACGGTGAGTGAGAGTCCATCGAATACGACTCGATCACCGCGTTGAAAGTACAGATCCTCAATCTCGATAAGATTCGTGTCATCCATGAAGCAACTGCCTACCCCAAGCGGAGCAACTATACCACCCACCATCCATCTTGGCTGAGCGCGCAGATACGGCTACAGTTGGTGGCTTGCGATCACGTTGGAAGACTTGAACCTTTCATATGACCCTGTGGGTTCCCCTACTCGCGATAATTGCAGGCTTCAGCCTGCTGATCTGGAGCGCGGACAAGTTCCTTTCCGCGGCAGCCAGCGTCGCCACCAACTTCGGCGTTTCGAAACTGTTTATCGGGCTGACTGTGGTCTCGGTAGGTACCTCCGCGCCTGAAATTCTCGTTGCGATTACCGCGGCGTTTAATGGCAATCCGCTACTGGCGGTTGGCAACGCAGTCGGCTCCAACATTGCCAACATTGGTCTGGTCCTTGGAGTTACCGCACTCATTGCGCCGCTGCCATTTTCGCGAAGCGTTCTGCGCGCCGAGTTGCCGTGGCTGCTCATGGCCACGGGTTTCGCGTTGTTACTGCTTTCTGATCTCGAGCTTTCGGTCACCGACGGTCTTTTACTGCTTGCCGCACTCGGCGTGATCCTCTATCGACTGGTCCAGAACGAAAAATCCAGCAACTCTGGCAAAAACGAGATTTCCGAGGCGATCAACGATGAATTAGCAGACATCCCCACCATGACCAGCCAACGGGCAACGTTCTGGCTTGTGCTCGGCATACTCGTGCTGGTCCTGAGCGCCAGGCTGCTCGTGTGGGGGGCAACCCAAATCGCCGTGCTGCTCGGGGTCACCGAGATGATCATCGGGCTTACCATCGTCGCTGTGGGAACGAGCCTGCCTGAGCTTGCCGCCACTGTTGGCGCCGCAATCAAGGGTCATTCGGACATCGCGATCGGCAACGTGGTCGGTTCCAATATCCTCAACATCCTGCTCGTACTCGCGATACCCGGGCTCATCACGCCAACGGTTCTGGAAAACGTGTCGTTGTGGCGCGATTGCGGCATGATGCTGGCACTGACGCTGTTACTTGCGCTGTTTGCCTATGCGGTCAACACCCGCCCAGTTATTACCCGTTTTGAGGGTGCGGTAATGCTTCTGGCCTGGTTAGGCTACAACGCGCTGCTCGTCCAGCAAGTCCAATTCCAGTAATGAACTTCCCCAACGAAGTACTCCGACGCGCGGCTAATGTCGCACTCGTCGCATTCGACGTCGACGGGGTGCTCACCGACGGCAAGATCTACTACAACGACAACGGCCAGGAGACGAAAGCTTTTCACGTGCAGGACGGCAGCGCCATCAAACTTCTGCAGCAAAACGGCGTGGAAGTGGCCATCATCACCGGCCGGTGCTCTGCCATGGTCGAGCGACGAGCCACGGAACTGGGTATCGAACACCTGTACCAGGATTCGGAGAACAAACGCCTTGCCGTTGATACAATCATGACAACGCTTAAGATCGAGATCGACGCCGTTGCTTATGTCGGGGACGATCTAGGCGATATCGACTTATTCGATCAGGTGGGCCTCGCTATCAGCGTGCCCAACGGACATCCCGCAGCAATTGCCCGTGCCCACTACGTAACAGAAGTGAACGGCGGTGGCGGGGTTGCCCGCGAGGTCTGTCAGTTGATCCTGTCCGGTAAGGGGCTCTGGCGCTACGACTAGCAGCGGTCTCAAAGATGAGAATCGATTGTGAACGAAACCATTGACAGCACGATTCGTTATCGACCCGCGAGATCCTTCTGGTCCGCGCTGGCGCTGGCGGGTGTTGTTGCGGGGTTCTGGTTTCTTTTCGGACAGTTCGATGAGGTGCCCGCCGACCCGAAGCTCCCGATGGAGTTAGTTGGCGAGCCCGATCTCTACATCGAGGAGGCAATCATCACTCAGTTTCGGAGGGACGGAGCACTCAAGTATCGGCTTCAATCCCAGGAGATTCGTCATTTTGAACTCGACATGGTGACCTACTTACAGGCACCGGAGTTGACCCTTTACGGTGTTGAAAACCCACCATGGCACCTCGCGTCGGAGCACGGTGATATCCACCAAAGCCTGACGCGCTCGGGCGACACCGAGGAAGTCGTGACCCTGAGGGAGTCCGTAACTGTCCGGCAACGATTCGCAGACGGCCGCTACACCAGTCTCTATGCGTCATCGCTCGATCTGTATCCCGACCGTCAATACGCTGAAACCGACCAAAGTGTTATGATCGACACCGAGGTCGGCCGAACTCTGGCTGTAGGGCTCCAAGCCCATCTGGAGCGCGGTTTGCTTATGTTTTCGTCTTCCACCGAACAACGAGTCCACACCATCGTACTGCCAGGACAGTTCAAATAGACATGTTGCGTACATCCCGATTTGTTACCGGCATTGGCGTGGTAGTGTTCAGCTCAGGTCTGCTCGCGCTACCGGAGGACGCCGCCCAGCCCATCCATATTCAAGCTGATTCCCTGGAGATGGATCAACAGGCTCAACGGGGGATTTATCGCGGCTCAGTGAGGGTTGACCAAGGCACGCTACGTGTTACTGCTGACGAAATGATCGTGGAGATTCGTGACAACAAAGTGATAAAAATTACGGCCTCCGGTAATCCCGCACACTACCAGCAGCAGCTCGAAAAGAACGAGGGGCAAGTCGAGGCAGACGCTTCGATCATCATCTACCACACCCTGGAGGAACGTCTGGACCTTCGTGGCAACGCCTTGCTGACCCAGCAAGGCAACAAGATCAGCGGGGATTACATCAGATACGATATCGTTGCCGGAAAGGTGGATGCACAAGCCGAAGAGGACGGCAGGGTCCTCGTGGTGCTGGAACCCGCCGATCTAGAAGAGTGACTGTTACCGAACTCAAGAAATCTCGGCTTGAGGTGAGGTCACTGCGCAAGCAATACGGCAACAAGCTGGCTGTCGAAAGCGTCAGTCTTACCGTGCACAGCGGCGAGATCGTCGGACTGCTTGGACCCAACGGCGCCGGAAAAACCACCTGTTTCTACATGATCGTTGGATTGTTGAAAGCCGACGCGGGAGATATTTATCTCGACGAACGTCGGCTGACCCAGGCAGCCATGCATACCCGGGCCCGCGCGGGCATCGGCTACCTGCCTCAGGAAGCCAGCGTTTTCCGCAAACTCAGCACTGAAAACAACCTGCGCGCCATCCTTGAATTACGTCCAGACACGAACCGTCTGGCACGAGAGGCGTTACTTGAGAAGCTACTGGATGAATTCAGTCTGCAGGGGGTACGCAAGTCGCTCGGCGAGCGGTTGTCCGGCGGAGAACGCCGCCGGCTGGAGATCGCCCGGGCCCTCGCAACGAAACCACGTTTCATGCTGCTCGACGAACCATTCGCGGGAGTCGATCCGATTTCGCTGGCAGATATCAAAAACGAGATTCGCAAGCTGGCTGCGCGCCGAATCGGTGTGTTGATCACTGATCACAACGTCCGGGAGACTCTTGATATTTGTGATCGAGCCTACATCGTCAATGAGGGCCACATCATTGCAGAAGGCTCACCTGAGACCATACTACGCAATGAGACTGTTAGAAACGTGTATTTGGGCGAAGGATTCAAACTGTAAATCATGGCTCACCGGCCGCACCAACACTTAAGCCGCTCAAAAGGGAGACAAGGAGGCAAAAGCCCAGCTCGTACTCGATCATCATGAAACAGACCCTTTCCCTGAAGCTCGGACAGCACCTGGCAATGACCCCCCAGCTGCAGCAGGCAATCCGCTTATTGCAGCTCTCAACATTGGATCTGCGCCTGGAAATTCAGGAGACCTTAGAGTCAAATCCGATGCTCGAGCTCGAAGAGGAGGAGGCATCAACCGAATCAGAGATGTTGGCAGAAACTCAAACGGTGTCTCCGGCACCCGTTTCCGTCACAACAACTGGCAACGAATCCGAAGATGCCGCAACGAGCGTCGACAACGCTTTCGAGCAGCCTATTCCCGACGAACTGCCGGTAGACACCAGTTGGGATGATATCTATCAACCATCCTCAGCCATGCCCACAACTCAGAATTCCGACGGGGGCGGCTGGGACATCGATGCCACTAACAGCACCTCCGAGACGCTCCAAGATCATCTTCTCTGGCAACTCAACCTGACACCCATGTCCGAGATCGATCAGGTAATTGCCACGGCGATCATCGATGCCATCGACACTGACGGGATGCTTACCCTCACGGTGGATGAAATCACCGAAAGCGCTGCCTCTTTTGCCAGCCTCGGAGACGGCATCGAAATCGAGACCGATGAGGTCATTGCGGTACTGAAACGAATTCAACATTTTGATCCGACCGGGATTGCCGCGCGAGATCTCGGCGAATGCCTGTCGCTACAACTCATGGCCCTGCCGAGCGAAACCCCCTGGCGCGGCAAAGCAGTGGAGCTGGTAGAAAATTATCTGGACATTCTCGGGGCAAGGGACTTTACCACGCTCAAGCGCAAAACCAAGTTAGCCGAAAAGGATCTTGCTTGTGTCACCGCGCTCATCCAGTCGCTGAATCCACGACCGGGAACAGCCATTGCCAGTGAGGAACCCCAGTACATCACACCCGACGTGACCGTCAAAAAAATCAACGGACGCTGGGTGGTGGAGCTCAACGGCGAAGCCACCCCAAAACTACGCATCAACGATAGTTACGCACGTATGGTACGCCGTGCCGACAATAGCGCTGACAACACGTTCCTGAAAAACAACCTGCAAGAGGCACGCTGGTTCCTGAAGAGCCTGCAAAGTCGCAACGAAACGTTGCTCAAGGTGGCGACCAAAATTGTCGAACACCAGCGGGGATTTTTAGAATACGGCGAAGAAGCGATGAAACCCCTCGTCCTGCACGACATCGCAGAGGCGGTGGAGATGCACGAATCCACTATTTCCAGGGTTACCAGCCGAAAGTACATGCACACACCACGGGGTATTTTTGAGCTGAAATACTTCTTTTCGAGCCACGTTGGAACGAACACCGGCGGGGAGGTTTCCAGCACGGCAATTCGCGCCTTGATCAAGAAGCTCACAGCAGATGAAAACCCCAGAAAACCATTGAGTGATAATTCAATCGCAGCAATACTGGCCGACCAAAACATAAGGGTTGCGCGACGCACGGTAGCCAAATATCGAGAATCTATGGCTATTCCACCATCTAATGAACGCAAGCGTTTAGTTTGACTGGCCCTTTAGGGAGGTAGTTTATGCAGCTCAGCATCTCCGGACTTCATATGGATGTCACTGACGCCCTCAAGAGTTACGTCACCGGGAAGCTCGAGAAACTAGAACGCCACTACGACCACATCACCAACGTTCACGTTGTACTCAGTGCGAAAAAGCTGCAACAACGTGCAGAAGCAACCATACATATAAGCGGTGCCGAACTCTTCGCTGATGCCGATTGCGAAGACCTTTACGCAGCCATTGACAAACTGGCCGACAAGCTGGATCGACAATTAATCAAACACAAAGAGAAAGTCACAAACCGCCATCAACGAGGCCGTCACTGACAGTATTCGTCGTCTCATAAATGACCGACATTACCCATATCCTTTCCCAGGAACGCACCCGTAACGACGTTCCGGCACGAAGCCGCAAACGCGTTCTGGAAAAGGCCAGCGATCTCCTCTGTGAGGGCAACGAGCAACTATCGGGCCGAACGCTATTTGATGAACTTCTGGCTCGAGAGCGCCTCGGCAGTACCGGTCTCGGTGATGGCGTCGCGATTCCGCACTGCAGAATCGCCTGTGACGAGATCCGTGCGGCCTTCCTCAAGCTCAAAGAACCCATAGACTACGATGCACCGGACGGACAGCCCGTGGATCTGCTTTTTGTGTTCGTTGTTCCTACCGCAGAGAATCATGCACATCTCGAAGTACTGGCGGACCTGGCACGGATATTCGGCGAACCGGATAACCGCGCGCGGTTGCGACGCGCGACCAGCTCAACAGAGCTTTATGAAGAGCTGATTGGGCTTATCGCAAGCCTCGCCGCATGAAACTGATCATCATTAGCGGACGCTCCGGTTCCGGAAAGAGTACCGCTCTAAAGGCGCTGGAAGACGCAGGATTCAATTGCATCGACAACTTTCCTGCGAGCCTCCTGCATTCCCTGATGAACAACGCACTCAACGATCCGATGCAATGTCAGACCAATATCGCGGTGTGTATCGACGCGAGAACCACAGATCTGGAACAGTTTCCCGAGATCCTTCGGTCCCTGAATAATCTCGACTTGAACTGCCAGGTAATTTATCTCGATGCGCTATCGCCAACGCTGGTGAAGCGTTTTAGCGAAACGCGCCGCCGCCACCCACTGACAAACTCGAGCACCGATTTACGCCAAGCCATCGAAACCGAACACCAGCTTCTCGACACCATCTCGGAACTGTCCGATCTGAAGATCGACACAACGCTGTTGGGTGGATCACAGCTGGTCGACCTTATCGAATCTCGTGTACTGGAAACAACCGATGCGGGGTTATCACTGTTATTTCGTTCGTTCGGTTTCAAATTCGGTGTTCCCGTCGATGCGGATGTGGTTTTCGATATTCGATGTTTACCCAATCCGTACTGGGAAGAGGCGCTGCGCCCGCTGACAGGATTGGATGCCAACGTAGTACAGTATCTGGAGAAACAAGCCCTCGTCATTGAGATGTTTGATGACATCAGGGAGTATCTGGAAAGCTGGCTTCCGAGATTCGAAGATGATCACCGTGTCTACATGACGGTGGCCATAGGCTGCACCGGCGGCCAGCATCGCAGTGTCTACATGGCCGAGAGACTTGCTAGACATTTCAAACAATCAATGCCTAACGTGCTGGTACGACACCGCCTGATGAGCTAAAAGCCCAAAGAGTCTATAACCAAAAAAAAATAGATTCGTAAGTTCATAACCGAAACAGGACTGGACATTTTGCTGGAAACCACCCTGACCATTGTCAATCGACTCGGGCTCCATGCGCGCGCAGCGGGAAAGTTTGTGAATCTCTCCAAGACCTTCTCGAGTGAAATCTACCTCACCAAGGAGGGTGAACCTGTTGATGGAAAGAGCATCATGAGTGTCATGCTGCTGGCAGCTCCGGTGGGTAGTCAGGTTAGACTCCGTGTCGTCGGCGAGGACGAAGAACAAGCTTTTGCCGCGTTGAAGGAGTTGGTGGATGATGGATTCGGGGAAAGAGACGATTGAAATAGGGAGAGAGTTTGGAGCCAGCGTAAAAACTATTCTGGGGCCAAAAAATAGGTCAGGTTAACCCTGACCTATTTTTAAACTGGCCCCAAAATAGTTTTTACACTGACCCCAACAACTCGGTAACCTGCGCCCGCCAATGGCTTGAGGCGCGCATGCTCTTTCAGGACCAACTCAACGAAGTCATCCGATCCTACGGCAGCGGTAGCCTGGACGAAGCCAGGTTTCTGTTGGCCTCGCTGCGGCCGCCCGAAATAGCCAATCTGCTCGAGTCGACTCCACCCAAGATGCGGCGTGTTCTCTGGGAACTCATGGACGAGGCCGAGGAAAACCAGGTGTTGCAGTACCTCGGCGAAGATGTACTCAGCGATTTTCTGGAGTCCATGAACACCGACCAGCTCGTCGCCGCCGCCGACATGCTCGATACAGACGATTTTGCGGATATCCTGCAACAACTACCAACGACCATTTCCGATCAGGTGCTGGCTAACATGAACTTGAGCGACCGGTCCAGGGTAGAGGCAGTGTTGTCTTATCCCGAGGACAGCGCTGGTGGGTTGATGAACACCGACACCATCACGGTACGTCCGCGTCATGCGCTGGAGATCGTGCTGCGCTACCTGCGCTTGCGCAAGGAGCTTCCTGAAGCCACCGATGCTCTCATCGTGGTCAACAGCCGCGACGAGTACGCCGGTATGCTGCCACTCGCAAAACTGCTTACCAGCGACCCCTCCGTCACCGTGCGTGAGGTGATGGACTCGGAGGCCGAGGCATTGCCCGTAAACATGAGTGACACCGAGGTCGCTAGAATTTTTTCGGAACACGACCTGATATCAGCACCAGTCGTAGACGATAAAGGCAAACTCCTCGGGCGGATCACCATTGATGACGTCGTTGACGTCATCATCGAGGACGCCGACGAAGCAATACTCGCACGGGCCGGACTCGATCTCGACGAGGACACGTTCGCACCAATCCTGAAGTCAGCTCGCAGCCGTTTCCTGTGGCTTGGTATCAACTTGATGACTGCATTTCTGGCTTCCGCGGTCATCAATGTCTTCGAGGAAACCATCGCAAAGGTAGTCGCCCTTGCCGTGCTCATGCCTATTGTCGCCAGCATGGGCGGTATTGCGGGCACCCAGACGTTAACTCTCGTGATCCGCGGAATAGCGGTCGGTCAGCTCGGGCGAGCCAATCTGCGATACCTTCTGAACCACGAATTTCTAGTTGCCGTATTGAACGGCCTGCTCCTCGCAAGCCTCGTAGCCGGGGTCGCCGCGCTCGCCTTCGAAGACCTCTTACTCGGTGGCGTAATCGCACTCGCCATGGTGATAAATCTGATCGTGGCAGCAGTTGCAGGCAGCCTACTCCCAAGCATGTTAACCGCACTACGCATCGACCCGGCGCTTGCCGGTGGTGTCGTGCTGACGACGATCACCGATGTAACGGGGTTTTTTGCTTTTCTTGGGCTAGCAACCTGGGCTTACGCCTGAATGCTAGTTGCTGGCCACAGTCATCGTGCCGACCAGCACGCTGGGGGTACGGACATTGCCACGCGAATCGAGGTCGTCACCCAGCCATTGGATGTCCTGCAACATGTCTTTGAGGTTGGAGGCGATCGTCAAGCCGTCTACCGGGTAGGCGAGCTCTCCGTTTTCGACCCAGAAGCCCGAAGCATCGCGGGAGTAATCACCGGTGACGCCATTGACGCCCTGACCCATAAGTTCGGTGACGTAGAATCCCTCTCCCATGGTGCCTAACAATTCGGCAAACGGTTTTTCGTTGCCCTTCAGGGTAACGTTGAACACCCCCCCGGCGTTGCCGGTGGTTTCCATGCCTAACCGGCGTGCGGAGTAGCTCGACAACACATAATTTGCAACCACGCCGTTGCTGACGAATGTTTTATCCCACGTAGCGACGCCGTCGCCGTCGAATCCAGCACTGCCGATCTGTTTCGGTAAATGCGGTTCTTCGATGAGGCTCAAGTGATGGCTCATCACCGCAGACCCAAGTGAATCCAGTAAAAACGACGCTTTGCGATAAAGCGAACCGCCGCTCACCGCCGCGAGGAAGTGACCGACAAGCCCGGCGCTCATTTGTGGACAGAATATCACCGGGAAGTTTCCGGTCGGAACTTTGCGAGGTGACAAACGGGCGACGCTGCGTCTGCCGGCTTCCTCTCCGACAGCTTCCGGCGACTCGAGCAACGACGGATCGCGTGCTGTCGTATACCAATGATCACGCTGCATGCCGTTTTCGTCTTCTGCAATGAACATGCAGCTCATCCCATGCCGCGTACCGAGATAATGACCGATAAATCCATGGCTGTTGCCGTACACCCGGCTGGACTGCTGGGTGCTGACTTGCGCGCCGTCGGAGTTTACGATCCTCGAGTCATGGTTCAATCCTGCAGCCTCACAGGTCAGCGCCAACGCTTCGGCTGCCTGCGCATCCGTATTCCAGGGGTGATACAGGTCGAGGTCAGCTAACGTCTCTGGCATCAATTCAGGCTCGGCCAACCCATTGCAGGAATCGGCCTGGGTATACCGCGCGATATTCGCTGCCGCCCGTACCGTCCGTGCAATCGCACTGCGACTGCTGTCGGAGGTGCTCGCCGATCCCTTCCTTTGGCCAAAATAGACGGTGATACCAAACCCCCTATCCTGGTTGAACTCGACTGTCTCAAGTTCGCCCTTGCGAACGGTTACCGACAGGCCTACGTCCTCGCTCGCTGAAACTTCCGCAGCGCTCGCTCCCTGGCTCACGGCCTCTTCTAAGATATCCGCAACCAGATTCTTGAGTGTCAAAACGCTCTCACGCAGGTCGATTGAGCTATGCGGATTATCCTTTGCCAACTTACCGTCCGTCATATTGTCAGATTTCCTTTCCGTTGCCGCGTCAAGCTGGCGACATCTGCGCGCATTTACTTTTTCGTTTCTCGATTAACTTGAGCAGTTCGGAATGCTGCCTTAGGCTCTATTCGTATGAACGACGAAGCACAAACCAGCAAAACCGAACGAAAACGGCGCGCAACGCGCATGCAGCAACTTGGCCGTTCCCTTACCGAACTCAACGCTATTCAACTTGCGACCATGCCCGCATCGCACAAGTTGCAGACCGCAATCCAGGATTATCAACGATTCCCTTCCAACGAAGCCAAGCGCCGCCAGTTGCAATTCATCGGTAAGCTTATACGGGATGAAGATACCGAAAGTATCGAGCTTGCCCTTGCGCGTTTGGAAGGAACCTCAGCCCTTGCCCAATACGAGTTCCACCAGCTCGAACATTGGCGTGACCGCCTGATCGAGGAACCTACTGCGCTCACCGAATATCTCCACGAACATCCAACCATCGACCGCCAGGCGTTGCGGCATCACATTCAGCATGTGCATCGTGCGAAGGATGATCAGCAACGGCGCGCCAGCGCCCGTGCGTTGTTTCGTTTCCTGCGCGATGCATATGACAGTGCCCCCTAAGCTTAGTGCTCAGCTTATGCCTGAGTACCACCAACCGTAACCTCGTCGATTTTCAGCGTGGGTTGACCAACGCCCACTGGAATCGTCTGGCCATCCTTGCCACACACCCCGACACCTTCGTCGAGCTTGAGATCGTTGCCAACCATCGATATCCGGGTCATCACTTCGGGTCCACTGCCGATCAGCGTCGCTCCCTTGATCGGGCGGGTGACGCGGCCATTCTCAATGAGGTAAGCCTCGGTAGCGGAAAAAACGAACTGCCCCGAAGTGATATCTACCTGACCACCCCCAAAGTTCACGGCGTAAATTCCTTTTTTGACACTCGCGATGATCTCTTCCGGGTCATGTTCACCTGCACGCATGAAGGTATTGGTCATCCGCGGCATCGGCACGTGTGCATAGGACTGGCGACGCCCATTGCCGGTGCTTTGGGTATTCATCAACCGTGCGTTCAACTTGTCCTGCAAATAGCCACGTAAAATTCCGTTTTCGATAAGTACCGTTTCCTGACTCACCGTTCCCTCGTCATCCAGGCTGAGCGATCCACGCCGACCGTGGATCGAGCCATCGTCAACGACCGTGCACAGGGTCGATGCAACCTGTTCGCCGATCCGGTTGGCAAAGGCGGAGCTACCCTTTCGATTAAAATCACCTTCGAGACCATGGCCGACAGCCTCGTGCAACAACACGCCCGGCCAACCCGGACCGAGCACCACCGTCATGGCACCAGCCGGGGCCGCTGCAGCTTCGAGATTCACAAGCGCGCTACGCACGGCTTCCTTAGCAAGACCCAGCGCAAAATCGTCATCAGCCACCCGGCTCAGTGAGCTACGCCCACCGCCCCCGGCAAAGCCGCGCTCGCGGCGGCCTTTGTGTGCAACTATGACGGAGACATCCATGCGAACCAGGGGTCTCATATCGGCGCCGAGCGTACCGTCGGAGGCCACCACCAGCATGGTTTCGTGGCTTGCCGACAAGCGAACGGAAACTTCCTTAACTCGCGGATCTTCTGCCCGGGCGGCCTGGTCGATTCGCTGCAGCAAAGCCACTTTGGCTTCTTCAGAAAGAGAATCGATAGGATCGCCAAGCGGATACATCCGGTCTGCCTTTACCGGTTGCGAGGCAGCAACCTGCCGGTTCTGCCCTGCCCGCGCGATGGACCGGGCCGCTTCTGTTGCGCTCCTGAGTGCGTTTAAATTGATGTCTTCTGTATAAGCAAAACCCGTTTTCTCACCGCTGACCGCGCGCACGCCGACGCCTCGGTCCACGCTGAAACTTCCTTCTTTGACAATCTCGTCCTCCAGCATCCAGGACTCTGCCCGTTGGTGCTGGAAGAACAGCTCTCCAAGGTTGATGGCCCGGTTCGACAACCTTTCCAAAAGTTTTTCCACATCCCGCTGGTCTATTCCCGCAGGCGCCCAGAGCTCACGCTGCACATCTTCTAACAGATCACTCACGTAGTAACTTCTCCGTGTTGTCGTCGTTCCCGATCTCAGACTCGTTGCCAGAACTCTTGAGTTCGAGCTCCAACCGGCCTGCCTGAATCGGCCCGTCAACCTCTTCTGGATCGCGCATAGAGGTGTCGAAAATACTGACAAAATCGACTTGTGGATCGTCCAACGTTCCACTAATCGTGTACTTAGCGCTGCTGAACTGTTCCAGTGGTTTGCGTAACACCCGTTCCCCAGCAATGACCACAATTCCCGCCACGGGGTTGGCCAGGCTGAGAAAGGCCGCGTACCAGGGTAGATTTTTGCTGACCGGTAAGGTGACGATCATCTCGTTATCGAGCATCCCATCAACCAGGTCCACTGTCCCAGCAATTTTAAAATCCGAACCGGTACTCAGCACCTCCATCGGTTCCACGAAGTCTAGTCGGCCTTCGGTCAATCGCACACTGGCTTTCAGGGTATCGAAGCTCACCCCTTTGCCTGTGACATCGGAGAAGTCCCCGCCTAAGCGTCGGGTGATTGCGCCAAAATTGATCAGGCTGAATATCCGTTGCACGCCCTGGCCACTTTCGACATCGAGAAATCGGCCCTCCTTGGCACGTATATCGGCACTGCCGATGAGTCGCTCTAACTCCACGTTCGGAGGCGAACCTGCCCAGACAAAATCACCCCTCAAGTGGGCTGATTTCGTCTCCAGGTTTGCGGCGTAATCCCACAGCGGCAATACCTCGGCAAGGTTACCCGCCGATAAATCGCCGACAAACCGGCTCGTGTTATCAGCACGATTCCAGACTACCCCGGCGGGCGCATGCACCACCACGCCACGTATATCGGCGCTCAAATTCTCGAAAACCACGCCTTCACGCTGCGACCCAACCCCGATCTGCGGGCGGATCTGGAATTGCCAACTACCATAATCTTCTGCACCTACCATCAACCGGGCGATGGTGACATCCGCTTCCGGGAGGTCGTCAATAACCGCTAGATCCAATGGATCAGCACTCTGTGCATCGGAAACATCGGCGGTTTCGGCAGCAGGGAAAGCCAATAGCTCCAGATTCACGACCAGGGGAGCATCCCCGGCGCGGGTAAAAGTCCCCACAGTCGCATCACTATCGAGACGCAAGTTGAGCACTTCCTTGCCGATCGTTCCATTCAGTACAGCGTTGTTAATCTGGAATTCACCAATGTCGATGTGCCCCACTTCCAGGTTCATCAGGCGCAAAGGAATGTCCAAGGTGCTCGCGCTGCCCTCACTCGGTAACACCTCCTGCAACGCAAAACTTTCTATGCGACCCGCCAAGGTGATGCTCTCGGCATCGGCTTCGACCATGGGGGGCACGATACCAAACCCCACGGCACCACGTCGGATGACGTCGTCGACATGCACCCAGCCGGTCACGTCACCATGCTGAAACCTGAGTGAATTATAGTTTTCGAGAAACTGGAGGCTGATCGACGCAGCGCGTTTCTCGGCCGCCGGTTTAGCGAAAGCCGCGGGGAGTCGCAGCTCGAACCCATCGAGATCTGACGAGACGTCCAGGTGGGTGACCCCCTCATCGTCCATGGCAATGGTCAACGTGGCCAGAAAATTGAAATTGCCCCGAAAGTAGTTCTGCAGGAAACCCGGATCATCGAGCCGGATCATCGTAAAGACGTCTTTTTCGGTGGCCCGCCCGTCGATTCGAAACACGATGGAGTCGGCATCGGCAGCGACGCTGATCAGTGCCGGTTGGCCAAACAACGTGCCCGTAATTTCCGCAGCGTTTACATCGTGGGGGTAGCGATAGCGAGCGATACCGTTGAGTCCCTCGAGCGACAGCCGGTAGTCCGGCATGTCGAGCTCTGTCTCCGATAACGTGATGGCAAGATCGATTGCGAGCTCATCACCCGCCACCTCGGTTTGAAATGGCTTCAATGGAACGTGCAGGTCTCCGTCCAGGTTCAATTGTCCTGCCCCGTTCCACCCGGGCGTGACGAAGGCGAGCCAGTTTTTGAGAGGCGTGGTACGCACGAACTCCATGGCGGCATCCGTGGGTATGCTCGCCTTGAGGCTTATATCGGCATATGCCGCGTTCTGTCCCAACGCCACCTCGCTGCCATCCAATACGGCTGTGCCACTGGAACCCGAATCCACCGTAACCCGTACGTTGCGACCTGACACGGCGACCAACCCGTTCAGCGCGCGTACCTCCGGCCAATCCGGGTGATAACGCACAAGACCATCACTGATCCGCGTTCGCAGCTCCAGGCGACGCGACAGCTCGCCTATGCGTGTGCGTATCTGTCCGTGATAGGCAAAACGAGCATCGTGCAGGTGACCCTCGCGCGGACCTTCTTCAAGCCAGGAGCGCAGCCCTTCAGATAACTTGTACGGCACGAAGCTCTTTGCATCTTCGATCGCCATCTGATCTACATTAATCAACAGCGAAAGCCGTTGCTCGTAGAGTTCGGCCGGCCTCGTAATTGAGAAACCACCCACCGCCCGACTCTCCCCGAGAGTCAGTCTGAGGTTTGACCCCTGCAAGCCGAAATATTCCCCATCGAACCAACCGCGCACCGAACCCTGCACATCGGTCATGTGCCAGCTGTCACGGAAGATTGTGGGAAACTGGAGCGTTAGACCATCTGCCTTCAGATGCAATTGAGCACCTCGGGTATGCCCGATGATCTCACCGCCTGCACCGCGGATCATCGGCACGCCCCGGTAACTATCGAGGTTGATCCCGGTGAGCGTCGCGGCATATCCGAACTCCATCGAAGCCGGACGCACGTATGCATGCACGTTGAGCGCCTCGGCCGAAAGGTTAAGCGCGCCCAACCAACGTTGCACCGGTTCGATACCCGCCAATGCGATTCGCAAAAAGTCCGCAACCTGAGCGAGATCGATACGCTCCGTCCAAATTTCACTTAAACCAGCCCGCGACACCAGTCGCATCCCCGGAATCGACAACGACGCTTCACCACTATGCAGCTCAAATTGGTCCACCTGCCCCTGATAGACACCCTCCTCCCCGCGAACTGTCAGGCTAAACTCCGCACCGAGTGTGGTCTCGCCCGGCAGTTCGAAACTAACCAGATTCGCTTGTAAGCGACCGCCCGATGACGGTCCCACTCCTTGCCAGTCGAGCGCCAACGCCTGCAGCCGAACCGCTCCGACACCGCTCAATTGTCCCGGGAGTTTGAGGTTTTCCGCACCCGCGCTGAGAATCGTCTCACCATCGCGGAACGGCCACAGTCCTTCGCGCGTCTGGAATTCGGCAAACGCTTCGCAAGGTTGCTCACAGGCCCGTCCCGTATTACCCAAACTCAGTCGATGACGGTGCACGCCACCGCGATTGATACCCTGATAGCTCACAACAATCGCTGCGGAGCGTTCGGACTGTCCTTCGAGCTGCACTGAGATCTTGCCAGTGAAGCTCAGCTCATCGCTTTGATAGAGGAGTGCTGCGAAATCGAAGTTAACGGGCGTGGTGGTAAAACCCGCGATCCGCCAATTTCCGCTGGTTATTTTCTCAAACGTAAGATCAGCTTCTCCGATGATCAAGCGTCTGGCCACCGTACGATTGCGGATCAAACTCTCTAACCAGTCGATCTCGACGACGACGTCCGCAACGTAGCTACTGGCGAGATCCACCCGATCGATCAGCACCACTGGATTCAAAAACTGCCAACGACCCTCCAGGCCGGTCAGTTTTATCCCCGTCCCCGCAAGCCACTGATTCGCGGTAGTTTCGAGATCATCCAGCACCAGGAAGGTCAGCCGTCCAACAGACTGAAACAACGCAACCATCAACATGGCTAATGTAAGAACGATCAGCAGTGGTCGAAGAATGCGATGCAACGATTAACCCTGTAAGCCGCGGCCCCTGCTAGACAGTGACCGATAAATAATTCCCGGGCTGTTTTGAACCCGGACAGATCCAGTTAAGTTCCCCACCCCTGAACTATGCCTGAACGAAGGACCGCCCACCGGACTTCTAAGAAGGTTTGAGAACTAACACGATATCGAACTGACCGGGTCCATAACTGGGCTCCACCTGGATACTCACGTCTCGACCGATCTGCTCGGCGAGTTCAGCGAGGTGGTGGGCATCTTCGTCGAGAAGCCGGTCGACCACCGGGTCCGCCGCGCGAATCACGTACTCCGCTGCGTCGATATCCTTTCGCTCACAGCGCCGCTTGTCATCCTGCAAGATCGCCCGAAAGACCTCTATACACGTACTTTGAGGGGTTTTCACCAAACCCAGACCACGACAGTGATCACAGGGTTCGCAGATCTGTTGTCCAAGGCTTTCTCGGGTACGTTTACGGCTCATCTGCACCAGACCGAGCGAGGAAAACCCGTCCATTCGAATCTTTGCGCCATCCGATTGGCAAGCTTTTTCCAACGCCCTCATAATCTGGCGCTGGTGCTCCTCCTGCTCCATATCGATGAAATCAATGACGATGATACCCCCGAGGTTGCGCAATCTGAGCTGTCGTGGGATTGCCTGGGCAGCCTCCAGATTGGTACGGAAGACGGTTTCCTCGAGACTGTTAACCCCAAGGAAAGCGCCGGTATTCACATCTATCGTGATCATGGCTTCCGTCTGTTCAATGACGAGATAACCTCCTGATTTCAGCGATACTTTTTTCTCGAGCGCACGATCTATCTCGTCTTCGACCCCAAAGCGGTCGAACAAAGCCCGGGCATCATCGTAATAGACAAGCCGTTCGGTGAATTCCGGAAGAAAATCCTCCACGAAACTGCGCACCCTGGTAAAAGTCTCTTCGTGATCGATGTAGATTCGTTCCAGCGACGGTCCTGCCAGGTCCCGCACTACTCGAATGTGCAGCGGAATTTCCTCATAGACAATTTCCGGGCAGCCCGCGTCACGCTGCTTGGCGAGGATCTTGTCCCATATCCGTACCAGTACTCTGACGTCGGTATCGATAATTTCCTGACCCACGCCCTCGGCGGCAGTGCGCGCAATAAAACCTTTATTTGGACACAACACCGCGCGGACCGACTCGATGACACACCGCAAGCGTTCACGCTCATCAATCTCATCGATCCGTTGCGAGATGCCAATATGATCGTTATTGGGCATCAGCACCACGTAGCGGGAGGCAACTGCGAGCTGGGTTGTCAACCGGGCGCCCTTGTTGGCCATGGGATCTTTCAGCACCTGCACCATG
>SMUZ01048596.1_pt1 | contig 28385 bp, 25 predicted proteins | sample 2456421 | NCBI WGS metagenome assembly SMUZ01 (sample SAMN11095932, study PRJNA526329) | marine sediment metagenome | biome: Marine sediment; feature: Surficial sediment; material: Deep marine sediment; isolation source: Hadal surficial sediment | place: Pacific Ocean | collected 2014-11 | depth... | reverse complement strand
TCCCCCGCGGTCCCCCATGGTTCCCCTTGGTTCCCCCAAGCCTGTCCCTCCAAGCTGAGGCAGAACAGGCTATGCGTTCAGTATAACGAGGGTATCAGCGAAAGAAACGTCATATCAGTCCGTGATCACGCTCCAAGGTTCTGAGCTCACTATCGATGCGTTTGGCCGACACCTTGCCTTTGGCCCGAATAGGCTCAGCGAAAAGTGCGATCCGGAGTTCCTGGAGGGCAAAGCTGATCGTTGCCATCACTTCGGGGTCTTCCACAACATCATTCGCCAGTCGTTCCAGGCGATGTTCTAACGCCCGGATCGTTATGCTGTGATTGCGATCCTTCACTATTTTGCCCTGCAGGTTATCAAGGCGATAGTGAGCGGCTTCGAGGTAGCGGGGTAACTCAACGAGATATCGTTTGGGAGTCACTGTTAATACGTCTGCTCCGACCATGGTCGCGAGCTGGTTGCGAACATCCTCAACCGCTTCTTCGTAGGCTGGGGAGGTGAGTTCGTCGAGTCTTCTCACCACCTTAAATCGCAATACGAGGATGTCTTTCAGTTGCCTCAATGTGGAAGTGAAGACTTCCGCGAGCTCACCGCGGTGTTCAGTAACGCACCTGTCAAACGCTTGTCGATCTGCTGGAAGCGATCGTCCCTCGAAAAAAGTGTACCAGGAAGCGGCACGAAGTAATTCGTCACGTAGTTGCTCCGCACCACCGAGCATCGCGAAGTGCAATCCCACCTCTTTGTCCCTGGCAAGCTCTTTTTTCAGCCAGCGCATCGTTTGGCGTACCGAAAGTAACGCAAGCCTCGCGTAACCGTTCCGATTGAATTTTGTCTGCTCAGCCTTGGAAGTAAATAACCGCAGATCCACGTGGTCAAGCTGAGCAACGAGCGCCGGGTACGCGGCTACCTGTCCCGATCCATCATCGAGCAATAGGCTGGAAGCAAGATCTAAATCCGGAAATACAATGAGGTTCGTCTGTTCGTAATCGGCTCGCAGACCATCGTTCAAGTGTCGTTCGACCTGGTCGGCGAATCGGGTTTTGAGCATTTCTACATCGCGACTTTGATCCAATAGTCGGCCCTGTGTGTCTAAAACCTGAACGTTCACAAGTAGATGAACATCGACCCGTTCTGGATCCCAATCGCCCGCATCAATCTGCACACCAAATCGATCTGCGATGCAGCGCGCGAGCGCTGGCAACATTCGTCCTTGTCGGTAACAATTTGGATTCAGCAACTTCGGCATGATTTCGGCCATCTTGTCGGGCACAGGGGCGAGTAACCTTCGCTTATGCTTCGGCAAGGTTTTCACCCACTGTTCACACAGTGCCGGGAAAAATCCTGGCACAGTCCACTGCAACAACCCTTCAACCAGCGAGCCGAGAATGCCCACTGGGACCTGGATCGTTACTCCATCGTCCAATTCACCCGGAGCGAAGCGGTACTTCACGGCAAGCCGGGCACCTGCGAAGACCAACTCGCTTGGATATTCAACCTCGGCGTAGCGCGTTTCCATCGAGCTTCTAAGATCTGCCAAATCAAAAAATAATTGCCCCCCCGCCTCGGGTCGGCGCTTTAACCAACGCTGTAATTGGGAAACCGAACAAACATCATCTGGAATCCGTTCTGCATAGAGAATTGTTTGTTTGTGCTCATCAATCAGCAGATCACGCCGCCGACCCTTAGCCTCGGTCTCGATAATTTCGGCTATCAATTTTTGATTGTGTTCGAGAAAATCGAGCCGGGCGACAATCCCACCCCGCACCAGACCATCGCGGATGAAGATCTCTCGAGATAGCGCCGGGTCGATCTTCGAGTAGCTGACCCGGCGACGCTCAGCCAGCTTCAATCCGTAAAGCGAAACATTCTCGTAAACCAACACCTCACCACGCCGTGCACTCCAATGGGGCTCCGTATGCTGGCGCTTCAGAAGATGTGCACCAGCCTCCTCAATCCACCGTGCCTCAACTGAGGCTGCGAAGCGTGCGTAGATTCTCTTGGTTTCGGTAATTTCGGCTGCCATCAACCACTTAGGTGACCGCCCGTAAAGCGCCGAGCCCGGGAAGATACGGAATTTGAGATTGCGCGCACCAGTGTAGTTACCCTTTTCGTCATGGAGTCCTATCAAGCTCAGCGAACCCGCGAGCAAGGCACGGTGAATGCTCGAAAACTGAGCCGGCTTCGCATTGGTCGTTAAACCTAAAGCGCGGCTTGCCAACAGCAGTTGGCGGTGGAGTTCTCGCCACTCCCGCATCCTGGAATTGGCTAAGAATCGTTTTACAAGTTCCCGGCGCAAGTTCGCGCGGGTCATTTGCTGGCGCGCCTGCTCGTGCCAATTCCATAAATTCACATACGCCAGGAAGTCCGATCGTGGATCGTAGTGCTGCGCGTGAGCCTGATCGGCAGCCGCTTGCTTTTCCAGCGGGCGCTCCCGTGGATCCTGGATCGCCAGCGCACTTACGATAATGAGTGTTTCCGTGAGCGATCGATGTTGATCCGCTGCAACGATCATCCGGGCCAAGCGTGGATCGACGGGTAACCTCGCCATCAAGCGGCCAATCTTGGTCAATTTGTTCTCGGATTTGCTGTTTTCGGAGAGGGCGCCAAGCTCATCGAGAAGTCTGTGGGCATCGCGGATCGCCCGTGGGTCTGGCGGATCTAGAAAGGGAAACCGGCGTTCGTCTCCGAGCCCGAATGCGCGCATCTGTAATACAACGGACGCTAAGTTTGTGCGGTGAATTTCCGGGTCCGTATATTCTGGCCGTGAGAGGAAATCGGCTTCGTCATACAGGCGAAAACACACACCCGGTGCGATACGACCACACCGGCCCATGCGTTGGTTGGCGCTGGCCTGGGAGATTGGTTCGATCGGCAACCGCTGCAATTTTGACTGGTAGGAATATCGACTTACCCGCGCGACCCCGGGATCGATGACATAACCAATGTTGGGCACCGTTAACGACGTCTCGGCAACATTAGTGGCCAGGACGATTCGGCGTTGTTTTCCTGGTGAAAATACTCGCAGCTGATCCCGTACCGACAATCGAGCATACAGTGGCAGAATGTCGAATCGGTCGGCAAACTGGCGACGTAAAGTTCGCGCCGTTTCAAATATCTCACGTTCTCCGGACTGGAATACGAGAACGTCTCTGGCACCCCTTTGAGGACCACTGTCGATATCCTCGATGCACGTGATCAACGCCTCTTCCGGTACCTCCCCAGGGCAGTAGCGGACTTCAACCGGGTAGCTGCGACCACTGATCTCCACAACGGGTGCATCCCAGAAATGTTTAGAGAAGGCTGCTACGTCGATGGTTGCACTGGTGATGATGAGCTTCAGGTCGCGACGTTTAGCAAGAAGCTGTTTGAGATAGCCGATGAGAAAATCTACGTTCAGGCTTCGTTCGTGTGCCTCGTCTAAGATAATCACATCGTAGCGCTGAAGAAATCGATCGTTGCGAATTTCGGTAAGCAGCAGGCCATCCGTTACGAGCTTGATGCGAGTTCGCTCGCTCACCCGATCATGGAAGCGCACGGCATAGCCCACCTCGTCGCCAACGTTCACAGACAACTCTTCAGCGATCCGTTGCGCGACGGTTCTTGCCGCGAGTCGCCGCGGTTGCGTATGACCAATCATGGCTCGCTGACCATAACCCGCGGCCAAGCAGATTTTTGGAAGCTGTGTGGTCTTGCCCGAGCCGGTCTCGCCAGCAACTACAATGACGGGGTGCTGTTTGATCAGCCTTTCAATCTCGCCGGCGTGCGCGCTGATGGGCAACGTTTGCGGGTAGTGCACGTCTAAGCGGGTACGACGGCGCTCGATGAGCTCATTTCGGGATTGTTCGACAAGGCTCTGCAAACGGGCCATATCCCCACGCTTCGCCAGGCTGCGCAACCGTCCCACGTCTTTGCGCATCACCTCATCGGGACTAAATGTCTTTTTTGGGGAATTATCTTCGCGCATAACGCTCACAAAACCGTGCAAGGCTTACATCGTCATACTTCGGGCTGAAGTCGCCCTGCCCTGAACCTGTTGGCGTCGAGCAGTACCGACGTTCTATTTGGAGAGGAAGTTCATCCCCTCTTCCAGCCCACGAACTGTCAGCGGAAACATCTGGCCATTAACGAGCGACTGGGTCATGGAAACAGAAGTCGAATACTCCCATGTCTCCTGAGGCGTGGGATTAATCCAAACCAGGCGATCGTAGTTTTCTGCAAACCGGCTCATCCAATCAGCCCCCGGCTCCTCATTCCAATGTTCAACGCTTCCGCCTGCATGGGTGATCTCGTAGGGCGCCATCGTTGCATCGCCCACAAACACTACCTTGTAGTCGGCCGCATACTTGTTGAGGATCTCCCAGGTGGGTAGGCGCTCGTTCATACGGCGCCGGTTGTCTTTCCAAACCGATTCGTAGATGAAGTTATGGAAGTAATAACTCTCCATATGCTTAAACTCGGTACGCGTAGCGGAGAAAAGTTCCTCGCAGATCTTCACGTGGGCATCCATGGAACCACCGATGTCCAGCAAGAGCAGGACCTTGACCGTGTTCTTGCGCTCCGGGCGCATCTTGATATCGAGCATGCCACCGTTGTGGGCGGTCGACTGGATGGTGTTGTTCATGTCGAGTTCTTCTTCCACACCAGTTCGAGCGAACTTTCGCAATCGTCGAAGCGCCATCTTGATGTTGCGTGTACCAAGCTCCACGGAATCGTCCAGGTTCTTGTACTGGCGTTGGTCCCAGACCTTTTTGGCCTTTTTCTTTTTACCCTTGCCTAGCCCACCGGGACCTTTCTGACCCGGCTGGTCCGGGTTATCGCCTTCCTGCCCTTCCTTACCTTCCCGTTCTGCCTGGCGCCGCTCTTCTTCCTCCTTGGCTTCCTGAAAGGCTTTGATGAGCTTCTCCAAGCCTCCCAGCGATTCAATCTTCGCTAACTCTTCCGCGGTCAAGGCCTGTTCGAACTCCCGCCTCAACCACTCATCCGGAATGAGCGATTCCAACATGCCGTGCAAATCTTCGAGGCCTTTGAAGTAAGCGCTGAACGCACGATCGAACTTGTCGTAATTCTTTTCGTCCTTGACCAGGCAGGTGCGGCTCAACAGGTAAAAATCATCGAGGTTGGCGTACACCAGCCGACCGCGAAGCGCGGCCAGCAAATCCATCAACTCGCGGATGGTAACGGGTACTTTGTACTTCCTGAGTGCAAGGAAGAAATTGATGAGCATAATTTACCCTCGTTCGCCTAACTTCACGTCCGCCAATACCGGTGCGTCAAATAGAGCCACGCTAGCCCCGACTGTCGCGACGATTCATAAAGGCCAATCGCTCCAGCAAGTGTACATCCTGTTCATTTTTCACCAACGCGCCATAAAGCGGTGGTATCGCCTTACTGTGATCTCGATTGGTCAGAATCTCGTCTGGAATGTCATCAGCCATGAGCAATTTCAGCCAGTCGATGAGCTCCGACGTAGAAGGCTTCTTCTTGAGTCCGGGCACCTTGCGCACATCGAAGAAAATGTCCATGGCTTCTTTGACCAGATTTTTTTTGATGCTCGGAAAATGCACTTCGACAATCTGCTGCATCGTCTCTCGATCGGGGAAGTTGATGTAGTGAAAAAAACAACGCCGCAGAAACGCATCCGGTAGCTCTTTTTCGTTGTTGGACGTGATCATCACAATGGGCCGTTTTTTCGCTTTGATGGTCTCGTTGGTCTCGTAAACGAAAAACTCCATCTGATCGAGTTCCTGTAACAGGTCGTTAGGGAATTCGATATCAGCCTTGTCGATCTCATCGATCAGCAGCACCACCCGTTCTTCAGACTCGAACGCCTCCCAGACCTTGCCCTTCTTGATGTAGTTGCGAATGTCCAAAACTCGTTCATCGCCGAGCTGCGAGTCCCGGAGCCTCGACACTGCGTCGTATTCATACAAGCCATTGATCGCTTTGGTCGTCGATTTGATGTGCCAGGAAATCAGCCGCATATCGAGTGTTTTGGCGACTTCCTCGGCTAACAGGGTCTTGCCAGTGCCAGGCTCTCCTTTGATCAGCAATGGGCGTTCCAACTTAACGGCGGCGTCAACGGCCATACTGAGTTCATCGGTGGAGATATAGGTATCGGTACTGTCAAAGATCATACAGGTGTCTCGTATACGGCGATTGGTAAAACGCGAAGCGACGTACTTTAAAGAGCCGTTCAAATCATATCAAGCGAACGGCTTAGACTGCTTGGGACTCAACGCCCGCCTTAACGCCCCCAAGCACCGCTTTGAGGGCCTCCAAAGCATCCTCGAGGTTGCCGTTCGGCAACGACACCTTCAGCAGAAACCAAAAGGAGAATCCCAACAGCAGATTGACCGCAGCGACCGCCAGGCCGGCCCAGAATGGTAACGCGGTGCCGGTTTCGGTGATGGGTAACAGGTCCTGTGCCGGCTCTTGTAGATCGGGTTTGACAAGGTCCGCCGAGGGAGGAGTTTTCCGAGCCAACTTCTCAAGCCCGGTCCTTGCCACCTGCAAACCTGCGACGGGAATGGCCGCGGGAAGCTGCCGACGGCCACTGGAGTCGAGGTGAACCAGAAGTGGTTCAGTGAGCGGTAACCTGAAGGATACTGCATCAGATCTGAGTATAAATTCCTTTCCATTCAAATAGTTACCATATATATCTACTGCAATATCTAACATTCCTCGACTGTCGGGGATGGCAAGTTTCCACAATCCACTCGGGTGCTTTTCCGCGAGATACAACTTAGACGCACCCGGTGGGCGCTTGATTTTGGCCGCCACTTTTAAAGTGCGGTAGTTAACGTCGGGCGTATTCAACTCAACCCAAATGGTGGCACCGGAACCGTGGGGACGAATATCCAGCGTTACGGGGGTGCTCACCAGGAACGGCAAACGTAGCACACGCGCGAAGGTCCGGGCGCTGATCGAAATACGCAGCGCATGTTCCCCCTGCTCCTTAAGACCAAGCAGCACCAGCCGATATTCACCGTCCGGAAGTCGCTCCACAATGAGTGGTCGCTCCCCTGAAGGTGTTTCGAGCACCGCGCTGACATCCACGAGATCGAGAAAATCCCCATCGTCGATCTTTTGCCCGTTGCCGATAAGCTCGATCTGGAAAGTTTTGAGCTCTCCTGGAAACAGCGTGCCATTCAGCCCGGAAACTGAAGGTACAAGGTCTCCCACAACCATCACCCGACTATTCTCAGCGGTTGTCCCGGCAAACTCCCAACGGCCGACCTGGGGGTTTTTGATGGTAAGCAAGTCGTAACTTGGCTCCGTGTGCCAGCGCAGCGAGGGTTGAGAATAAGTTCGGCTTAAGCGCTGGCCTTGCGGAGTAATCAGTTCCAGGCGCTCTCCGTCATTAGACGTAGTCCTGAAAATAGTGATCTCCGCAACGCCGGGATCCACAATGAACTGCTGATCCTTGATTGGTAGACGTGGTAGCGGCACCACAGTGTCCAGCACCTTCAGGAAAAAATCCGGAAGCTGTTCAGGGTTCGATACCTGCGCATGGTAGCCACCTGTCGCCATGCTCAGCTGCTTTAATAACGCAACGTCAGCTCTGGGACCCAGCGCAAGGCTGTGCACCCTGATCTCAGCATCCTTGAGCTGAGGCAGCAGTTCCTTCAACAATCGGGCTTCAGAGGCTTCATTGATAGCCGGCTCATCGGCAATATTGACCTTGCCATCGGTCAGCAATACGAGATGGCGTACTCGGTTGGGCATCGACACATCGCGATCCCAACTCGCTCTGGCAATCGCTTCGGTAAGATCGGCTCGTAAACCGGCGGAAGGCAAATCGGCTACATGAATGCCAGCGACCTGCTTCCATAACCCGTCGACCGTGGCATGTTTGACGAGCATATTGACGTAACGCCCGTACGTCCATATTCCGGCGTACGCCTCATGGGGCAGCATCTCGACAAAAACGCCCAGCGCCTTGCTACGTATGCCTTCAGGGTCGGAATCAGCCATGCTGCGGGAAATATCGACGATCAGGCGTACATCCACGATCCCCACAGCACCCCAACTGTGGACACCGAAAGAAAGGAGCACAGCGATAACTGGCACACAAAAACAACGCACGGCGAATTTTTCATCTACGACAAGTACTTAGTAATAGTAGACGTCTCTATGCAACGTGCTACTGACTACGGCGCCGATACTTTTTCAGACCATGGGCGAGGCTGACCAAACCGATAACGGCGATAGTGGCGGCAATCAGGATCCGGACTGCGACAGTCGGATCACCGTTGGTCTGCAACAACCACTCGAACATCACCACCACAAATGCCGGTGCGTACTGACCGTCGTAGTGGGGTACGGGGGCGGGAATGAGCATCCAGACGGTAACGAGACTGCGCAACAAGGTGCGCGGGAATAGCAAGGGAATCGAACGGGTCAGCCCGTATACGCCGATGAGGCCGCCTAACCCGGCCGCCAGCACAACAACCCAGGCAATGACATACTCCATGAGGATTCAGAATTCCGTGCTGGATGTCGTTTCTATCCAACGAATGATGTGCAGATCGTGCTCATCTTCATGAACCGAATCGACCGGTAGCGTCTTTCCGAGTACGGATATGCCCGCTTCATGTACCGTTTGAGGATCCCCTGAAACCAGTGGATGCCACCACAATAGTTGCTGCCCCCGGGCCAGTCGTCGATAGGCGCAGGTGACCGGCAGCCAATCAAAGCGTGCCGCCGTATCCGGCGTCAGCTCTACACAATCGGCTATCAGTTCGTGTCGCTCGGGGTAACGGGTACATCGACAAGTATCGAGGTCGAGCAACTGACAGGTCAACGATGTGTAATGCACTTCCCCGCTATTCGCATCTTCGATTTTGATCATACAGCAGCGCGCGCAGCCATCGCAGAGCGACTCCCACTCCTCCTGGTTCAACTCATGGAGCGCTTTGTCCTCCCAGAAGGGCATTAGGGAACCTCTGATCGCCAGTCTTCGGTCGCAGGAGGCATCTGCAGGTAAAAGCCTTCCTGTTGTATTTGCTCGAGCACGGTGACGGCATCCGCTCGAGCGAGCACCACGTCAGCGTCAAGCTCAATCGACATGGCTTCAATGGGTCGACCGAAACGTTTCATAAGCGCTTCAGGCACGCGGCTGAGTTCTTCGTCTGCAGCAACAAAGATGTACATATCAGGTTTGGCGGAACTACGGTAGACCTTAACGGACCGGTTCACTTGAACCTCTGCAACAGTTTGTTGAACTCATCCGCCAGTAGTGGCTCACGCCACCCCTGATACGCGGGCGAGAGTTCCCCCGTCGCAAAATAGTGGCGTACGCAAGCCTCCACATCGCGTTTGCGGGCGAGCAGTTCGTGGGCAAATTGCATTTGATCCGCCATATCTCGGGCAACCTCCCGCAATGCCTTTACGATTGCTCCCTGGCCTTGGGTTAATGGAGAAGCCGGGAGCGTCAATGTCTGTTCGTTGTTACAGCCATTTTGATGATGCTCGAGCAGTTCATCCGTGTACTTCCTGGCTACGATTCGAGGCAAGGCTCCATGTATATCTTCGCTGCCCAGCGCTTGCATTTTCGCGAATTGATACAGGTGCTCGTCCCATACGACACGATTGCGAGGTACATCCTCGCTCATTGCCTTGCGCTCACGCCAGGCGCATAAATGCTGAAGTACGTTGAGTTGTTGTACATCCAGCTTCCAGGCCTTCTTCACAGAGCGGTAATAAGTGTCGGGATCTCCCGGCACAAACCTGCCCTTATCGACCATGAGGTCCTGGAACCACTCCGTGCGGCCAAGATCGTGCAACTTATCGCTCAAACTCTCAAACAGCGCTGGCAGGTAATAAACGTCTTCTGAAGCATAGCGAATCTGATCTTCCGATAGCGGTCGCTGCAACCAATTCGATCGGGTTTCGTGTTTGCCAAGCACTACATCGAGTTGCTGAGAGACGAGATTGGCGTAGCTGGTGCTGAAGTCCTGGGACTGAAATGCATTCGCCAGCTGAGTATCGAATACCGAAGTCGGGACAGCGCCCAGGTGATGGCTGATCAACTCGAGGTCTTCCGAGCAGGCGTGCATGATTTTCACAACCGCTGGATCTTCCAGCAGCTCCACCAGAGGCTGCCACTCTGAGATGTTGAGAGGATCTATGAGGAACACCCGATCGCCACTGATTACCTGATAGAGACCCGGAATCGGATAAAAGGTGTTGGTGCGTTGAAACTCCGTGTCGATCCCGACCCTGGCATCCCAGCCATCGATGACCCGGCTCAGAGACGCGCTGGAGGTAACCCACTCAACTGATAATGCGTCGCCCTTGTAAGGCATGGACGATGGTTCCTCCGTCTATGTATTCGAGTTCGCCACCGAGCGGTACGCCGTGCGCTATTCGAGTGACCAGTTCAACATGGGGTTTGAGTAGCTGGGTGACGTAGTGTGCGGTCGCTTCGCCTTCCACTGTCGGATTTGTCGCCAAAATCACTTCCTTCGGCCGCAACTGGATGACTCGAGCTTCCAACTGATCCAAGCCAAGCTCTTCGGGACCAATACCGTCTATGGGAGACAGATGGCCATGCAGCACGTAATAGCGCCCCCTGAACCCCCCTGCCTGCTCTATCGCAATAATGTCTGCGGGAGACTCGACCACACAAACTATGCCGTCTTCGCGTCGCTCATCCGAACAAAGCCGGCAGCAATCCGCTTCGCTGAGGTTTCTACAGAGATGGCAGTGACCTACTTCCGCAACAGCCTGGGTAAGCGCATCGGCGAGCCCGACTGCACCTTCACGATTACGCTCAAGCAGGTACAAGGCCATCCGCTGTGCTCCTTTTGGACCGACCCCGGGAAGCACCTGGAACGCGCTGATGAGACGATCGATGAGTGGACTAATGCCCATCAGCGGGTGCCTGAAACATGGAGATTGCGCATTAAAACTGGAGTTTATCCAACGGTAGCCCCAGACCCTGAGCCATACCAGACATCTTTTTCTGGTGCGCCGCCTCCACTTTGTGGACGGCATCGTTGCACGCTGCGGCCAGCAAATCCTCTATTACCGCTTTGTCTTCGGCGAGCAGGCTGCTTTCGAGCCTCACGCGGCGAACTTCGTGACGTCCATTCATCACAACTGTCACCAAACCCGCACCGCTCTCTCCGTTGACCTCCATTGCACCCAACTCTTCCTGCAACTGCCGCAAGTGCTCTTGTACGGCTTGTGCTTGTTTCATCATATCGCCTAAGCCTTTCATTGTTGCTCCTGTCTAGCTGGATCCACGGGCCTTACTGCATCAAGCTTTCCGTCGAATTCTGCCATCAGCGACTGCACGGTTGCGTCACTTTCCATTGTCCGTTCGGCAGCTGCTTGACGCTCGGTCTGCAGCCTGTCACGCCGACCGGCGGGCGTTTCGACACTCAGAATCTGCGGTTTGATCTCGAGGACAATAGGGGAGTCCAACGTCGAGTTGATCGCGCGTTCGATCGCGACGACCTGTGCGTCACTGAGCAGCGTATCGTGCGCCTGGTCTAATAAAAGCGTGAACACGCCGGTGGCAACCTTCCCCGGCACAGAATGTTCCGCAATCATCTTAGCAACGCCGGAGAGGTTCAACCGGGCTACTAAGTCAACCCATGATTCGCCAAAATGCGCCTCGAGTGCCCCATCCACCTCCGCAGAGGTTATCTGTTTCCCTGCGCTTTCCTCATCATCTGCTTCGGTGTCGCGATTGGCAGGTGGAGTGCGTGGTCGCTTGAGTGGGTTCTCAGTGTCGGGGGTGAAAGCTAACATGCGTAGCAGCGTCATTTCCAATCCGCTTCTCGGATCCGGGACGATCTGCAGGTCGCGATAGCCCATTAGCGCAATCTGATAATAGAGTTGCACCGTTTCTGCAGAGAAAGGTACCAATCCATCATTCTGTTCGCCTAGGGCGTGTTTTACTGCCATTTCATGCAGACACTTCAGCAACTCCGTCAATACCCCGTCAAAGTCGACGGCACGATCTGCCAACTCGGCAGTGACTTCGAGGATCCGTTGCGCATCACCACCGGCAAGGGCCGCCACCACCGCCCCCACCTCATCGCGACCAACCAGCCCCAACATGTCGCCCACATCCTGACTAAGTAGTTTCCCCTTACCGTAAGCGATCGCCTGATCCGTGATCGACAACGCGTCGCGCATACTTCCAGCAGCACACTCAGCAATGACCGTCAACGCTTCGCGTTCGAATTCGATACCTTCGTTCGCCATCACCTCTGCCAGATACTCGGCAATTCGTTCTCGTGGGATGTTCTTCAGCTGAAACTGTAGACAGCGCGACAACACGGTAACCGGGACCTTCTTGGGATCGGTGGTTGCCAGCAGGAATTTGACGTGCTCGGGAGGCTCTTCCAGCGTTTTCAGCAGCGCATTGAAGCTGGCTGCCGATAACATATGTACCTCGTCAATGAGATAGATCTTATATCTACCCCGGGCTGGCAAGTACTGCGCGTTCTGCAGGAGATCGCGCGTGTCATCCACACGGGTACGCGACGCAGCGTCCACCTCAATGAGATCGATGAAACGATTCTCCGCCACTTCCACACAAACGGAACAAACGCCGCAAGGCGTAGAAGAAACGCCCTGCTCACAGTTTAAACATTTGGCGAGCAAACGGGCGATGGTGGTTTTCCCCACCCCGCGCGTACCCGTGAATAGATAAGCATGATGCAGTCGGTCATTGTCCAACGCATGCCGCAATGCGCGCACTACGTGCTCCTGGCCAACGAGCGCCTCGAAATTCATTGGCCGCAATTTGCGAGCCAGTACCTGGTAACTCATGATGTACATTGTAGTGGCTTAGCCCGACGAGATGTACAGATGGGACTTGCTGATCTACCTTTGGTCATCGGGCATCGTGGTGCCGCAGGCCTGGCGCCGGAGAACACCCTCCCTGGCTTCCGGCTAGCCTACGAGCTGGGCGTCTCAGCCGTCGAGCTTGATGTACATCTTGCTGCAGATCACCTCGTGGTCATCCACGACGATACGCTCGAACGGACTACAGACGGCCGCGGTAAAATTGCGAGCCTGGATCTGCAAACCTTACGCTCCCTCGACGCGGGTGGTGAATCCCCGATCCCGCTGCTCGAGGAAGTGTTGGCAGAGTTGCCTCAAGGGGTTGGGGTCAACATCGAGTTGAAGGGCCCAAACACGGCGGTGCCAGCAGCGAAGTTTCTTACCGCCTTTCCCGAATTAGATTTGCTCGTATCATCCTTTGACCACCGCGAGCTCGCTTATTTTCATCATCTCAATCACGAAGTTCGCGTAGCGCCGCTATTTAACCGCTGGCGCAGGGATGCTTGGCAGATAGTTGAAGATTTGGATGCCTGGTCGATCAATCTTTCTCTCAAGATCGTCAATCAGGTAATCATCGAGGAAGCTGAGAAACACGGAATAAAAGTTCTGATCTACACAGTAAATGACTTATCTGTCGCTCGTCAGGTTCTCACCCAGGGTGCGACGGGTGTATTTACCGACTATCCAAACGAGGTTACGCGCGCCGCTCTAACTGACTGATCTCTTTTTCCAGATGATAACGTTCATCGGTGACAATCTTCTCGAGGACCTCGATCCGTTCCCGAAGCATTTCCACCTCATCGTAAACGTCGTCACTGGGTGAGGAATGCTCGAGTTCTTTACGCCGGGTTTTGAAATGTTCGTTCAGTACGCCGGTGCCGCACCCGATGAGCACGATGAGCACAATCATAGTCCAAAGTTCCATATCAGCTCCCTCTAGTTCAAATCAAATCTGGACGTGTCCGACCCGATGAACGGAGCCGACGCCAAATACTCGTTGGGTCACGAATGGAGATCCGGTATACCGCACCCGAGCGGCTCCTGCAATCTCAACGTCCAGCATTTCTTCGACCGAGAGCAAAACGTCTCCCACTCCGGAAACGCTGACCACCACCGTTCTGCTGGACAGGTCTCCAGCACGATATGCCCCGCTTCCATCGATTTTGATTACCTGACGTTGTACCTGACCACTGAGGCTGAATTTGGTGGCGCCGAGCCCGGAAACCTGCAACTCATCTGCGATAAGGCCCCGCAGTTCGATGGAACTCGAACCATTGCCTTCGATAACCAGGTCGTTAACCCTCAGTGAGGCGCTGGTAATCACTATCTGGCCAGCGCAAACCACTTCCTGAAGGTTCTCAAACGTTAAACGGATGACGAGATCTTTTGCGCCGTGATCCTGGGTATCTATGAACAAACTACCACCGCCAGACTCCACCAGCAGGCCATCCAATATTGCTGCGGTCCCCCGGGCGGTCATGCGGATTTCTTTACCTTGAAGTAACTCGATGGTTGCCCCGCCGGAGATGAACACCCGATCGAAATCAGCAATGGGGAACTCGCGATTCTCGACGGTGTTATCAATACGATCTCTCCCATCAGCATCAGCAGCATCTATTGCCTGGGCAAACGACGAGCCCGCAAGGATGGCGATCAGCCCTATGCAACTAAGCCATCGTGCCACGGCCATCCTCTTCGATCTTGTGAAGCTCTTTTTGCAGCTCATACTTTCCCGAGGTCACGTGGGTTTCCATGCGCCGCAGCCGTAACTCTACTTCGGAAAGATCCGCTTGAGCGTTCCGTAGGCTCCCCCGGGGCGAAAATCTGGGACCCAGTTCAGGGGCGGGAGATACATGTGATACTCGTACGGGTTCTTCCTCGTAATCTATCTTCGATGAGTGCTTGGGGGGTTTGTCCATGACGAAGTAGGCAATCCAGTATGCGGGGAAAACGATACTTCCCATGAACAACAAGCCGGTGATGGCAATACAGCGCACCACCCAGGTCTCCATGCCGTAATAGTTCGCAATCCCCGCACACACACCACCGACTTTTCCGTGCCGGGGATCCCGGTAGAGCCTTCTGCTACGACCTTCAATGCGCTGAGCACGTTGACGATTTCTGTGCCGCCGTCTGGAGCGATCTTTCTGGGCACGGTTTTTTCTACTAGCAAATTCATTCTCGAGCCGACCGGCAGTTTCGTCGATGAATGCCGCCGCACGATCGGAAAACTGACCCTTTGCGGAACCGACAAGCTCATGAACCGCTTGCTCTAAACGATCGACTGCCTCGTGAAATTCACCCGAGCGCTTGTTTATTCGCCTTGGAGATGAATGATTTCTTTCCCTTCTCTTGTCAGTCATCAGTGAATTACTCCGCCTGTAGTCGTTTGCGCCAACCAGGCGTTTCGTTGTCGAGAATCGATTCGAGTGTCTCGACACGATCCATCATGCGCTGTGCCTGCGTCGTGAGGGATTCGAGCTCTATTCTTTCCACTTCAGAAAGAGCCCCTTGGGCGTTCTGCTTACTCCGGTAGTGCATGAATATCCACACGGGTGCGACGATGCACAGAAAAAGTATCGTGGGGACCATAAAGGCAATCATGCCGTCCATTTTTGCTCCTAACCGTTAGCGGATTGATCTCGACCAATCTGGTCACTACCAGCGGAATCTTGGTCACCTTCTCTTGCTGCATCTGGAGCATCATCTTGGACCGCTTCCGGGGCAGCTTCCAGGGCCAAATGGCCACCCATGCGTGCTTTCAGTTCGATCAGCTCAAGGTCGAGACCTTCATCGACTTCGAGTTCGCCAATTTCAGCCGACAGGGTTTTTTGACCCATATCGTAGGATTCGACCTGGCCTTCGAGATCGTCCATCTTGCGCTCATAATTCTCGAAGCGTTGCATGGCATCATCAATATTGTGATCCGAGAGTTGACGACGAATACCGAGACGGGTCTGAGCTGCCTGTCCGCGCATGATGATGGCATTCTGGCGCGCCTTCGCATCTTTGATTTTTACCTGCAGCGTGCCAACGTCTTCGTTGAGCTTGGCCAGCGTCTCAGCCAGGATCTGTAGGTCCTTGTTGATAGCGTCCATAGATTCCTGGGCTTTTTTGCGTTCTCCCAAGGCACCTTTGGCAAGATCGTCACGATCCTTGTTTACCGCGACCTCTGCTTTTCGTTCCCATTCCTTGGCTTCCTGGTCGAGCCACTCCTGACGCCGGGTCAGTTCCTTCCTGTCAGCGATGGCTCGCGCTGAGGTGCTACGCACTTCCACCAGTGCTTCTTCCATCTCCTGGATAATAAGCCGCACCATCTTTTCCGGATCTTCGGCCTTATCGAGCAAGGCGTTGATATTGGAATTGATGATGTCGGACATGCGAGAAAAGATACTCATCTTATGTTCCGCCTCCGTGATTAAAACCGATGGATGGCGCATCGATTCCTAGCCATCCGTTGATAGGCTTGATTCATGAACCATGCCAACCCCAACTGTATTCTTATCCTATTGATTTATAAAAGAATAAGTAATTTTCTCCCTGGAAGCCTATCACTCCCATGGTAAATATCGCCAACTGTTGGCAAAATTCCCTCATGAATGCAAAATCCCCATGAATAGAGAACAACAACGAACGCTAGGCGAGTCCCCTGCATTTCTGCGGATCCTGGAAGAAGTTTCCCTGGTGGCGCCATTGGAGAAGCCGGTCCTCGTTGTCGGAGAACGCGGAACCGGTAAAGAACTCATTGCCGCTAGGCTACATTTTCTTTCGAACCGGTGGGAAGAACAGTTCCTCAAGATGAATTGTGCCGCGATCAGCGATTCACTACTGGAAAGTGAACTTTTTGGTCATGAAGCCGGTTCCTTCACCGGCGCGTCGAAGACTCATCATGGGCGATTCGAGCGAGCCCACCGCGGAACACTATTTCTCGACGAACTCGGCTCAACCTCGCCTCTGGTTCAGGAAAAGCTCCTGCGTATCATCGAGTATGGTGAATTTGAACGGGTGGGTGGCAACAAAACTCTCTATTGCGACGTGCGGTTAATCGCCGCGACCAACCGGGATTTACCCAGTCTGGCCGAGTCAGGCAAATTTCGCAGCGATCTTCTCGATCGACTTGCATTTGACGTTCTTACCCTTCCACCACTGCGCGAGCGCGATACCGACATCATGCTGTTGGCGGAACATTTTGCTGTCGGCATGACCCACGAACTCAAGCGGGAATATTTTCCAGGTTTTTCCCGAGAGGCGAAGCAGGCACTGGAAGAATATGCCTGGCCCGGAAACGTTCGAGAGTTGAAGAACGTCGTTGAGCGCTGTGTATATCGCAACGATGCGGAAAAGGAAATTACGGAAGTTCTCTTCGATCCCTTCGACTCGCCCTACCGCCCCATAGGGAAAGCAGACAGGGCGGAAGCTAAACACAATGTGACCACACTACCCCTCGACCTCAAACAAACCGTTCGGGAATTCGAGATCGAGCTACTCAACCGGAGCCTTGCGGAGGCAAAACATAACCAACGCAAAGCCGCCGAGTTGCTGAAACTCACGTATCACCAGCTTAGAGGTTACCTGAAGAAATACGAGTTGCTAAAGAGCGATTGACCCACCCGGTTGAGCTTCAAAACGATTAACTATAGGTGGAGGCTCATCCGCCAGATCATCGGTGTGTAATGCTGCCAGGGCGCGACTCTTGTCGTCTGCGGCGAAAGCCCGAGTGGTCGTGCAGAATTCCACCAGGATGCCGTTGGGATCGGTTGCATAGATCGATTTACACCAATGATGGTCGATCTCCGTGACATTGTGGCCAGCCGCTAACAGGCGCTCACGGTTTATCTTCAACTGGGTTTCGTCCGTCGCCCCGAAAGCCAGGTGATTGCTCCAGGCAGGTAACCCAAGTCCCGCTGAGATCGACGTCGGGAAGTCCTTTGGCAGCTTGTCATCGTGGATCTCCCAGAAGGCCATCATTTCCCCGTTTCCCGTGTCGTAAAAAAAATGTTTGGCCCAGGCTCCGTCACCCATATTGGCTTTTTCCACCCTTACGAGCTCAAATCCCATCGCCTCGCTGTAGAATTCATGGGTTGCCAGCATATCTCTCGTGGCGATGGCGACATGATGAAATGACATTAATTTTTTCCTCCAGCTATTTTTCCCTCGGCCGCTCTCTCGGACAAGGCAATAGCCTGGATTATTCATGAACAAACTGCCGATGGCGACACAAAACACCTCGGATACCAGAAAGGTTGTAAGACTTTTCCGCTTCAGGTTTGCCCAGTTATCGGATGTTAGCGCAGACCTCGTCTACCGCGGCATCGCTTTGTGCGCAATGCTGGCGTTCCTGTCCAGCGGACCGCAAATCACCGCCCTGATAGGGGCAAACGGTATCCTGCCAGCCCAGGAGCTCCTGTCGGTCGCGAGTCAGGGAATGGATGTACGCAGTTACTGGTACGTTCCAACGCTATTCTGGATTTATCTTTCGGATGCTGCGCTACTGACGGTCTGTTATGTGGGTGTGGCTTTCAGCGTTATCGCGTTGTCTGGGGCCTATCGGGTTACCGCGGCCATGGGTATGTACGTGTGTTACCTATCAATCTGCAGCGTGGGGCAGGTTTTCTACGCCTACCAATGGGATGTCCTGCTATTGGAGGCAATCGTTTTATGTATGTTTCTGGCTGCGCACCCACGAATCGGAATCTGGCTGACACGACTACTGCTATTTCGTTTCATGTTTCTTTCTGGCGCCGCGAAGTTGTTGAGCGGTGATCCGACGTGGGCAGACGGCTCGGCATTAGCTTTTCACTTTGAAACTCAACCCCTGCCGACTGTGCTCGGATGGTACGCCCACTTTCTGCCCAGCTGGCTATTAACGATCTCGACGTTCGCGTCGCTGCTCATCGAAATCGTTTTTCCGTTTTTCATTTTTCTAGGCCGTCGTTTTCGTCTGCTGGCGTTTTCTGGATTCGTATTGTTGGAGTTACTTATCCTGGCGACCGGCAGTTACAACTTCTTCAATCTGTTGACGATCGTTTTGTGCATCAGTTTGTTGGATGATCGAGAACTTAAGCGGCTGAGCCGGTGGTTTTCAATACCAGCACGCAAAAGTCCACGATACGTTGTACTGGGGCTGGCAGCCGTCGTTGCCGTGGGTGGCGCGCTGCAAATTCTGCAAACAACCGTTCCTCAATACTCAGTCCCCGGATCGCGTTTTGTGCTTGGCCTGCTGCATGTGCCTCGTGTCGTGAATTCTTATGGGCTCTTTGCAGTGATGACCACACAACGTGACGAAATCGTGTGGCAGGGTTCTATGGACGGCAATAGCTGGCACACATACGAATTTCCGTATAAACCCGGCGATCCGAGCAACGCACCGGCCGTTGCCACACCCCATCAACCACGATTGGACTGGCAGATGTGGTTCGCGGCTTTAGGAACTGTCCGGCAATCGCCATGGGCTTACGGCTTTGCTGGTAGTCTGCTGCGGGCTGAGGAATCCGTTCTGGGGCTGGTTGTCGATCCTTTCGCAGGAGAACCGCCGAAATATGTCCGAGCGCTGCGTTATCGTTACGAATTCAGTCCGCCTGAAGAACGCGCGAAGTCAAAACACTGGTGGATACGCCGTTATGTAGGCGAATGGTTACCGCCATCGAAGATGCGAACTCCAGTAATCAGGCATGAGCCGCTGGTTATTGATGGGGTTTGAGGTGGGAGTTGTTTTTTTACGCCATGTTGTGAGTCATCCGGGAGGGATAGATGCGGCACATCCCTATGCCGCACCCTTGGCGCGAAGCGCCTGCGGGCGTGACTCGCGATGCTCGCACGTCCAAATCGGTAGTCCTGCCGATTTGTGATGCGTTGGGTTTGAATCGATCCTTCCGTTCCACCAATAAGAAAGGGGCTCAAGTGAGCCCCTTTCTTATTGGCGGAGAGGGAGGGATTCGAACCCTCGATGAGTTGCCCCATACTCCCTTAGCAGGGGAGCGCCTTCAGCCACTCGGCCACCTCTCCACGGCACCAAGTGTACAGAGCAATTGCTCTATGAACCAGGCGGACCCGGCGGGGGCCGGACCTCTGCGTCGCCGTTTCGCTCTTTCTGAATCCGCTGGTATATCTCTTCTCGATGCACGGCAACTTCTCTGGGAGCATTAACCCCTACCCTGACCTGGTTGCCTTTGATACCAAGAACGGTAACCGTAATGTCGTCACCGATCATCAGTGTTTCGCCGACTCGGCGAGTTAAAATCAACATCGAAGATCTCCTATCGTTACCAATCCCTGGCGCACATTCCCTTTTGTCTAATGTATAAGCGTAATCATCTCCGCCAGATAAGCAACCCGAGTTAGCCTTCAATTACATCGTCGTGATCCAGATCAAATTCGCTATGCACACAACGTACGGCTAACTCCAAATAGCGTTCCGCAATCACCACCGAGATCTTTATTTCCGATGTAGAAATCATGAGAATATTGATGTTTTCAGCCGCCAACGCGTCAAACAGCCTTGACGCAACCCCTGCGTGAGACCGCATTCCTACACCAACCACAGAAACTTTGGCAATCTTGTTGTCACCGCTCAATTCTCTGGCACCGAGCTCCTCGCGAACCTTTTCGAGCAACTGTAACGTGCGGTCATAATCCTCACGTTTCACGGTGAATGTGAAGTCTGTTGTACCGTCCGCACCCGTATTCTGCACAATCATGTCGACTTCAGTGGGTACCCGTGCGACAGGACCCAATATCCTCGAAGCAACCCCAGGTACATCTGGTACCCCGGACATCGTGATCTTCGCTTCATCTCTCGCATACGCTATGCCGGATACGACGGGCTGCTCCATGGAACTTCTCTCTGTAGTTATTAACGTACCGGGACCTTCTTCAAAACTGGAAACGACACGAAGCGGTACATGATACTTTCCAGCGAATTGTACTGAACGAGGTGTGAGAACCTTCGAACCCAGACTTGCAAGTTCTAACATTTCTTCGAAAGTAATCCGTTCCAAACGACGGGCAGTATCCACATTTCGCGGATCAGCCGTATAAACACCGTCCACGTCCGTACAGATATGACATTCATCAACCTTCAACATTGCAGCCACTGCTACTGCCGTTGTATCCGATCCACCACGACCCAATGTTGTCAAGTTGCCATCGTCGTCCACACCCTGAAATCCTGCAATGACCGGAACGATGCCCCGTTCCAGGTCGCCTCGAATGGCATCGGTGTCGACGTTCTTAATTCTAGCCCTACCGTGATTGGCGTCGGTTTGAATCTGTACCTGTCCTCCGAGGTAGGATCTTGCGGGATATCCTTTTTCCGCTAGCGCCATGCTGAGTAAGGCGATCGTTACCTGCTCACCCGAAGCAAGCAATACGTCCAACTCCCGCGCCTGGGGGTTCTCTGCGACGCTCTGTCCGAGTTCCAACAAACGATTCGTCTCACCGCTCATCGCTGAGACCACCACTACGACCTGGTGACCGTCATCAAGGTAGTTTCCGATCCTTTGGGCAACCGCTTTAATGCGGTCTGCACTGCCGATGCTTGTGCCTCCGTATTTCTGAACAAACAGGGCCATGACTAAGCGTGCTCATCGCCAGCAAGACGCTCTGTCAACCAAAGCTGTACTGCTGCGAGTGCGGAAGTTAGTTCCTCCGGCTTGTCGCCCCCGCCTGCTCTAGCCATATCAGGGCGACCCCCTCCGCGTGCACCAACTTCTGGACTTACTACATCCAGAACCTCAGGGGCTGTTACTCGGTCCGTAAGATTGTTAGTAACACCCACTATGAGGCTCACTTTCCCATGGTCGACCTGCCCTAGAACGATGACCGCCGAACTCAGCTTGGATTTCAACACATCGAGCGTATTCAGCAACGCCTTGGAATCTCCTTCAACTTCAATCGCCAAAAGATGGACGCCATCGACAACGACAGCTTTGCTCACTAGATCGCTTCCCTGAGAGGACGCGAGTTTCTGCTTGAGCTGGTCTAGTTCCTTGGCAATGCGGCGATTTTCCTGGACCAACCCGGCAATTTTTTCGCGCGTATTGAGTCGACTGGATTTAACAAGCTCACTAACTGCATCCAATACGGTTTCCGTTTCGACGATCCAACCCAGGGCGCCGGGTCCCGATAACGCATCGATTCGCCTGACCCCGGCAGCAATCCCAGTTTCACCAACGATTCTAAACACCCCAATATCGCCAGTTCGCGCGGCGTGGGTCCCCCCGCATAACTCCACCGAGAAGCCACCACCCATCGTGAGTACGCGAACCCGGTCACCATACTTCTCCCCAAACAAAGCCATCGCGCCCTTTTCCAAAGCGGCATCAAATTGCAACTGCTCGACCTCAATAGTCGTATTTTTCTGAATCTCTTCATTGACAAGCCGCTCCACTTCGACGAGCAGTGCCCTGGAAACTGGTTCAGGATGTGAGAAGTCGAACCGCAACCGGTCCGGACCGACCATCGAACCTTTTTGCTCTACGTGCTCACCGAGCGTAACCCGCAAAGCGGCATGCATAAGGTGGGTGGCCGAGTGATTCTGTACGATCTTCTTACGTCGCTCCGCATCCACCGTGCCAGTCACTGACATTCCGATACGCAATTCGCCCTCTTCCAGCACTCCCTGGTGCAAGTGTTGTTCGCCACCCACCTGTGTGTCATCTACTCGAAATCGCACACCGGTTCGGGAGATTTCACCGGTGTCGCCCACCTGACCACCGGACTCCCCATAAAACGCAGTACGGTCCAGCACTACCACCCCTTCATCGCCGGGTTGCAACCTTTCAACGGCGTCACCCCTCGATGAAAAAAGCCCTACCACCGCACCATCCGTCTGCAGCCCTGCGTATCCAGAAAATTCGACCTTGCTATCCGTGTGAATCCGTTGCCCAAGTGTTGCGGAAAACTTCGCACCCGCGCGGCCGCGCTCACGTTGTGCTTCCATGAACGTTGCAAATCCTGCTATGTCTACAGTAAGGTCATTTTCTCTAGCCACATCAGCCGTGAGATCAACCGGAAAACCGAACGTATCATAGAGTTGAAAAATTACTTCAGCGGGGATCTCACTCCCCGTAAGGCCGTCAATCGTACGGTTCAAAAGCTCCATGCCTTGGTTCAAGGTCTCGGCGAACTGCTCTTCTTCACGCAATAGTGCAGCTGTGATTTGCGCTTCCTTCTCAGCAAGTAGCGGGTACGCGTCTCCCATTTCCTCAACGAGGGGTTTCACTAACCGATGGAAAAAAGATTCGCGGATCTTCAACTTGTAACCGTGGCGTAATCCGCGCCTGATAATACGCCGTAAGACATAATTACGATTCTCGTTGCCAGGCATCACGCCATCCGCAATAAGAAATGCGGCTGCGCGAATGTGATCCACGATCACGCGTAGCGACGGATTGTTGACTATGACCTGCTCATCGTTCATTCCGGCGAACGTTCCAGCTTCACGCAAAAGATTGCGGAACAGATCGATCTCGTAATTACTGTGCACTCCCTGCAGGATTGCCGTAATCCGCTCCAGACCCAGACCGGTATCGACCCCCGGTTGTGGTAAGGGGTTCAGTTCACCATCGGCCGTTCGATCGAACTGAGGAAATACGAGATTCCAGAATTCCACATAGCGATCACCATCACCGTCCGCGGAGCCTGGCGGGCCACCTTCGACCTCCGGTCCATGATCGTAGAAGATCTCGCTACAAGGTCCACACGGACCCGTCTCTCCCATGGACCAGAAGTTCTCTTCCAGTGAGATCACTCGGTCTTTGGGCACCCCAATGACGTCTTCCCAAATGGAACGTGATTCATCGTCCGTGGGGTGCACGGTCACCCACAACTTATCTCTCGGTAAGTTCAATACTTCAGTGATAAACTCCCATGCCCAGGCAATTGTCTCTTCCTTGAAGTAGTCACCGAAGCTGAAGTTACCCAGCATTTCGAAAAAGGTGTGATGCCGCGCGGTATATCCCACATTTTCCAGATCGTTGTGTTTACCACCCGCCCGAACACATCTCTGTGATGACGTCGCACGCGCAAACCCGAGATTTTCCTTCCCGCGCAGCGCATCCTTGAATTGGTTCATCCCGGCATTGGTGAAGAGCAACGTCGGATCATCCAACGGTACCAACGTACTGGAAGGTACAATCCGGTGCCCTCTCTCTTCGAAAAACGAGAGGAAAGCCGAACGAACTTCAGCGGTTTTCATCACGAAACAAGCTGTAGAAAAGGGCGGCAAGTATAGAGTAACCGCCTCGCATTGGCATGATACGCCGTACTAGGTTGCCGAGCTGAATCTTACCTATTGCTAAAGCTGCTCTCCCAGTACCCGGTAGATGAGATCAGACGGAAAGCCGCGCTGTGCTAAAAAACGTGCCTGGGTATTCCACCCATTTCCAGTTTCCGGCACTGCCCCCTTAAAACGCTTGTGACGAGCTCGTTCGGCAATTTCCATCCAATACCCGGCATCAAAGGTCAGGTGGTCTTCAACGGTTGCGTCGTCAATGCCTCGTTGACGCAAATCCTGGCGGATTCGCAACGGACCAAAACCTTTGCTCGCCCTGCTGTAGGTATAAACTTCGGCAAACCGATCATCCGACTGCAGGTCAAGACGGGTGAGTTCCGCGACCACTACAAGGCATATCGATTCGGCGCCACCTTTGCTGCGCAGTTTCCGCAACAGTTCCTGAACCGAATGTTCGCGCCGTGCAAGCAAACCCAATGCCCGGTTACGCACGATCCGAAATTCAGCTTCGTCATTGTCTTTGCTGGTAAGAAGGTCGAGCCTGCTACCCGTCGTGGCACCACTCTCAATACGATCATCATCAGTCCAACGAGAGGACTCGGAGGAAATGAATTCGTGCCGCCGCATCATGGTTCACCCCATTAACCAGTTCCCGTCCATTCTGGACAGGAACTAACTAAGTGTGTCCTGCGCGGGTTCTGGAATCACCACCTCAGCGTTCTGAGCATTGTTGTCTTCGGGGGCTGGCAACAACTGCTCGCGAATCTGCCGTTCGATTTCGTCGCAGATCTCCGGATGCTGTTCGAGATAATCTGCTGCGTTCTTGCGCCCCTGACCGATACGATCGTTCTTATAGGCATACCAGGCACCCGACCTTTCGACGATACCCTGTTGCACACCAAGCTCCAGAATTTCCCCCATCCGGTTAATCCCGTGCCCGTAGAGAATTTGAAACTCGGCCTGTCGGAACGGTGGGGCGACTTTGTTTTTCACGACCTTCACCCGGGTTTCATTGCCAATTACCTCATCACCTTCTTTCACAGCACCGATGCGGCGTATGTCCAACCGCGCCGACGCATAAAATTTGAGCGCGTTACCGCCAGTGGTGGTTTCAGGAGAACCGAACATGACACCGATCTTCATGCGGATCTGATTGATGAATATCACCAAGGTATTCGATTGTTTGATATTGCCGGTCATCTTCCTGAGCGCCTGGCTCATCAGACGGGCTTGCAGGCCAACGTGAACATCGCCCATCTCGCCTTCGATCTCCGCCTTCGGCGTGAGGGCCGCAACGGAGTCGATGACCACGACGGCGACGGCACCGGACCGCACGATCATGTCGCAGATCTCGAGCGCCTGTTCACCTGTGTCGGGTTGCGAGACAAGCAGTTCGTCGGTGTTCACACCGAGTAATTGGGCGTATAACGGATCGAGGGCGTGTTCGGCATCGATGAACGCGCAGGTGCCGCCCGTTTTCTGTGCCTCGGCAATGACCTGCAGGGTCAAGGTGGTTTTTCCGGACGATTCCGGGCCGTAGATTTCCACCACTCTGCCCCGGGGTAAACCGCCAATGCCCAGCGCGATGTCCAAGCCCAGGGAACCGGTCGAAATCGAGGGAATGGCCACCATTTCGCGATCGCCGAGCCGCATCATGGAACCTTTGCCGAACTGCCGCTCAATCTGAGCTAGTGCAGCGGACAGTGCGCGCTCTTTGTTTTCATCACGGTTTACTCTATCGGTGCTGCTGTTTGAACGGCTATCCCGGTCGGCGCGACTACCCATCTTTTTCTCCAGGTAATTTTCGACTACTGTATATATAATCAGTACCTATGGCAACAGCCATTTCCCCGTGCCGGTAATCTCTCAAGAAGCCCACGGCAAGTCGCCTACAAGTTGACGCTTCGCCGATGTTAGTGGTTCACTTGAAAGGCTTTGCGCCTCGACAACCTATCCATGAACACCGCTTCGCACACGCCGTCGCACACACCCATGATGCAACAGTATCTGCGCATCAAAGCAGAACAACCCGACCGTCTGCTGTTTTATCGCATGGGCGACTTCTACGAACTATTCTTCACCGATGCCGAACGCGCAAGCCAACTCCTCGATATTACCCTGACCGCCCGCGGGCAGTCCGCCGGGGTACCCATCCCCATGTGTGGCGTGCCTTATCACGCAGTCGACAACTACCTGGCGCGGCTCGTCCGCCTGGGAGAATCGGTTGCCATCTGCGAGCAAGTAGGCGATCCGGCAACCAGCAAAGGACCAGTCGAACGCCGGGTCGAACGGGTCATCACACCGGGCACTTTGACTGAGGAAGCCCTCCAGGATGCTACCCACGACAGCTTGCTGCTCGGCGTCAATCCGGTCGGCACGGGTTATGGTTTAGCCATGCTGAACTTGGGCCGCGCAGAGCTTCTGATACAGGAAGTAGCAGACAGCGGAGAACTGCACGCCGAACTTGCCCGTCTTGCACCCAGCGAGATACTCACACCTCGGCCTCTTGGCGAAGTAGAGACTGGCGACACGATCGTCCATGTTCGCGATGCGCTCTCCTTCGATACGGAACTCGCTGGACAGAACCTTGCGCGACATTTTCATACTCAGGATCTCAGCGGGTTCGGCATCTCGAATTCCAACCCGGGCATTGGCGCCGCAGCCGTGGTGCTGGACTACGCCAAACAATCCCAGGGTAAATCGCTCGGATACATCGATCGTATTACGCGCGTGGACCGCAACGACGTCATTGCACTGGATGCCCATTCCCGTCGCAACCTCGAACTCGATCAGCGTATCGACGGGAGCGAAGAGTGGACGCTCTTTGCACTGCTGAATACCACCCGGACCAACATGGGCGGGCGTTTGTTACGGCGCTGGTTGAACGCCCCGAGCCGGATAATCCAGATCGTCGAAGCACGCCACGACGCAGTGGGCGAACTACGGACTAGCGAACGGGACCTGGAGCTGCGCGATTTGCTGAAGCGCGTCGGCGATCTGGAGCGTATCGTTACCCGGCTGGCACTAATCACGGCCTCGCCCAGAGACCTGGCCAACTTGCGCCAGGCCCTGCAACAGTTTCCAGCCATGCGCGCAAGCCTCTCGGTGCTCAACGCCGGGAGGCTAGAGGTAATAGCGAGTGCCTTGCCGGATTTCGAACCTCAAGTCGAGTTGCTGGAAACGGCTCTGGTGGAAAACCCACCAGCCGTCATCCGTGACGGCGGCGTTATTGCGCGTGGTTACGATACCGGGTTGGACGAACTACGCGACATGACGGACCAGGCAGCCGTGTGGCTGGCGGACTTAGAACAACGCGAGCGGACGCGCACAGGTCTTGCTACGCTGAAAGTAGGCTACAACCGTGTGCATGGTTATTACATCGAGACATCTCGCACAGCGAGCTTTGAGCCACCGCCAGAGTATGTACGCCGACAAACCCTGAAGCACGCAGAAAGATACATCACCCCCGAACTCAAGCGCTTCGAAGACGAAGCACTGACAAGCAAGGCCCGGGCGTTGAAACTCGAAAAGAAACTCTACGAAGATCTTCTTGTCGAGCTCGCACAAGTCGTTGCCGAATTGCGTACAGCAGCGGAAGCCGCAGCGGAGCTCGACGTACTGTGCACGTTTGCCGAGCGGGCCCGAACGTTGGGGTTCGAGCGCCCGGAACTGACCACACAACCCAACATCACCCTAGAGCAAAGCTGGCACCCGGTTATCAAGGCGGCGAGCCCGGATCCCTTCGTACCCAACGACCTCAGGCTCGATACGGCGCGACAGATGCTCATCGTCACCGGTCCAAACATGGGGGGTAAGTCCACCTATATGCGCCAATGTGCGCTGGTGGTGCTGCTTGCTTATTGCGGTAGTTTTGTTCCAGCCAGGCGTGCCCGCATTGGCCCGATCGATCGTATCTTTACTCGCATCGGTGCTGCCGACGATCTCACGGGTGGGCGTTCGACGTTTATGGTCGAAATGACCGAAACCGCCAACATTCTGCACAATGCCACTGCCCAGAGCCTGGTGCTTCTCGACGAGATCGGCCGCGGTACCAGTACCTATGACGGCCTCGCCCTCGCCTGGGCAACGGCGCGATTCCTGGCCGAAAAGAAAAACGCCTTCGTGCTGTTTGCGACTCACTATTTCGAATTGACCGCACTACCCGATGAGCTGCCGAACATCGCCAACGTGCACCTTGCAGGCACTGAACACGACGGCAACATCGTTTTCCTCCATAACGTGAAAGAAGGGCCAGCCAGCCAGAGTTATGGAATCCAGGTTGCTCGTCTGGCGGGCATTCCTCACACGGTGATCGATGCAGCCCAACGGCGGCTGCAGGAACTCGAAC